>Ga0206130_10006246_pt1 | contig 13713 bp, 13 predicted proteins | sample Helgoland_Spring_9_FD_148637 | JGI IMG/M metagenome (GOLD analysis project Ga0206130, IMG submission 148637) | Pelagic subsurface seawater microbial communities from Kabeltonne, Helgoland, North Sea - Helgoland_Spring_Bloom_20160512_1 | ecosystem: Environmental > Aquatic > Marine > Epipelagic ... | reverse complement strand
AGTTGATTAATTGTTTAATAATATCTTGGGGTGGGTTTGTAGTAACAAAATTTTTATTTGATCTTTTTAAATCAATCAAACCAAGCTGTGCTCTTTTGTTTTTAGGAAATATGTCTAAAACTATTTTGTAATATTTTTGCGCTTCTTCAATTTCACCTTTTTTTTCATGTGACTTTGCCTTAGATAGTGCTTGGTTTACAGATAGTTTTGCCACGCCTAAATTTACTCCAAATTAAATAATATTATTTATAATATTTAATTATAATCTTACATCTTTTTACATTATTTGAAAAGAGAATATCTCAAGAACCCGAGCCATTTTTATAAAGGCCAAACACTTGGCCACTGCTGTACTACCGACGACAAAGCGGTTTGGATTAAGTCAATCCCAGCGCAGGTCGCCGAACTACTTGGCTATAATATCCTGCCCGCGATAGCTGCACTGACAAATAATGGCTTATCAAAACGTGATACCGAGGCGACACTTGCCATAGCTAATGGAATGGCAAAAGCACTCTTGAAAGACTGCGAGCGGCAAGAAAATCGGTTAAAGGGTGGAATCTCTGCTGAATATAATATGATGAAGACAGGCTACTCTGAGGTTCACGGTTTATTGGTTGAGGCCGACCGCATTGCTGAAGACGCACTACAGGTGTTTGAATACGCATCTAAAAAATCCTTGGCTTATGCAAGATATCCTCAACTTGGCGAAAACTGAGTGGGTAAAGCACGCAATTCATAACCGCTAAGCGGATGATTTTGGGAGACGTTTTGAAGTACTTAAATGGGTTTTGTGTTGTCATCAACCAGAATTAAGGATTAGCCGCTTGCGCGTCAAGTTTGTCTGACAATGCCCTTATTGCAGTGAACTGGGGTATGCTGTATCGAGTGAATACAGAGAGTTAGCTGATAATTGGTGGGCAGGAATTCCCAGATGTACGAGGACTTAGAAAATGAAAAGTATAGGAAAAATACGCAACACTGAAAGCCTTACGGACAAGGCTTATAGCCATATCAAGACCGCCCTGAACCGGGGTGCATTCAATCCTGGACAACGGTTAACGTCACGAGAAGTGGCCGCAGCTCTGGGAGTCAGCATCACTCCTGCTCGCGAGGCTTTGGGGAAGCTGGTTGCGGAGGGCACACTTGAGCTTCAAGGACCTAGGACGATTACCGTTCCGAAGCTCTCAAGGAAAAGGTTCGACGAAATCCTCGAAACTCGCCTGAGCCTTGAGCCTAAAGCGGCCAAAATCGCAGCTAAAAAGAGTACTCCAGCCCTGATCAGGAAGCTTGAGAGTATTCAAGAAAGATTTGAAGCGGCACGTGCCACAAAAGACTTCGGTTTCGCCCTTGAATTAAACTCCCAGTTCCACAAGACGCTGTATGAGCAAGCCGGCAATGGCGTTATGACGAGTGTGATTGAGTCCCTCTGGATGATGATTGGTCCCTCGCTCAATCTCCTGTATCCAATTTATTCAACGGATGACACGGGGATCACTCCGCATCGCCAGCTATTGGCCGCCTTGAAGGCCGGTAATGTTGATGCGGTGCGACAGGCCATTGTCGAGGATCTGACAATCGGCGCAAGCAAGATGCGTACTCTTTTGGTTGAATAGCTAGCTGGCCAATAATTAGTCGCAGCTATGCCGTTAATTGATCCTGCACTATCCGGGTATGGCCTGATAAATCCACTTTGTTCTTCCCGATCGTGAAGCATCGTATATTCAATTGACAAATCTGATATAACTTATATCATAAACTCCAATGACTGATTTGCGATGGGAGATGCGCAACTGAAGCGTAATCAGACACATGTTGCGAAACAAATTTGGGTGAGCCAAATAATGTACAAGTTAACGGCGGATACTGGCGGCACATTCACCGATGTTGTCGTGACAGATTCAAACGGTAAAGTCACGATTGGTAAGGCCTTGACGACCTACACGCGAGTAAGCGAAGGGCTGATCGCGGCGATCGGCGTCGCTGCCGATCAATTGGGATTGTCCGTCGGCGAACTTATGGCACGGACGGATCCACTGATCTATGGAACGACGATCGCAACCAATGCGGTGACTACGAGGCAAATTGCCAAGACAGCTCTTTTGGTCACTCAAGGCTGCCGCGAAATGTTGACCGTGCGGCAAGGGGGCAGCCCCAGCATTCGCGAAACTTCTGAAACATACCCTGCGCCATTTGTCCCACGTAGCAGCACTTTTGAAGTCATTGAAAGGATCAACGCCGAAGGTGGTGTTGAAACACCATTGGACGAAGCCCGGTTACGGGAAACGCTTATCGATGTCCGGGACCGCGGTTTTGAAGCCATAGCCGTCAGCTTCCTGTGGTCAATGATCAATCATGAGCATGAGGCCCGTACGGGAGAACTGATCAAGGAGATTGTGGGCGATGTCCCCTACACTTTGTCGCATGACCTTTTGCCCGTTATTCGAGAGTACCCTCGCACTGTAACCACTGCGATCGACGCCTCGCTTAAACCTGTTGTTGAACGAGATCTCGGCCGACTTGAGGGCGACCTGAGACAAGCTGGTCTTACCGGTATTCTACTTGTCAGCACTTCGCTTGGTGGTTGTATGGAAATCGGCGCCGCGCTGTCGCAACCAATTTATCTCCTGCGCTCTGGCCCAGCAATGGCACCAGTTGCAGCTCGCACGGTCGCATCACAAGAGCAAGACGGCGGTCACACTCTGGTATGTGACACGGGAGGAACGACTTTCGACGTCGGTCTCGTTCTAGATGGAGAGGTTTCAGTCACCAAGGAGACGTGGCTTGGCAAGGAACGCCTCGGGGAACAGATCGGACTACCAATGGTGGACATCCGCAGTCTCGGCGCTGGTGGAGGATCGATTGCCTGGGTTGACGAGGGGGGCATGCTGCATGTCGGCCCGCAAAGTGCTAAATCTGAACCCGGACCGGCTTGCTATGGCCGTGGTGGAAATGAGGCAACCGTAACCGACGCTGCCGTGGTGCTGGGCTATATTGACCCAGACAATTTTCTAGGCGGCACCATGAAATTGGATGCTCAGGCGGCGCGGGAGGTGGTGACCAGGCTGGCCGGCCAAATCCGTATGAGTCTTCTCGATACCGCTTTTGGGATAATGCGTGTTGCGAATGAGAATATGATGAGTGGGATTGCCAACATCACAGTATCAGAGGGGCTCGATCCGCGAGAGGCAGCATTCGTTGCCGGAGGTGGAGGCGCTGGGTTGAACATCTTGCCCATCGCCCGTGATCTGGGCTGTAAACATGTGTTATTACCACCAACTGCCGGGGTGCTCAGTGCGTTCGGCATGCAAGTCGCAGACATTAAGAGCCAGTTTTCGGTCAGTGCCTTTTCGCGGTCGGTGGATTTCGACTATGCAGCCGCCTCACGTGCATTCGAAACGATCCAATCAAAGTTGAATGAATTTGCCGAAACGGTTTCAGTAAGCTCGGCTGGAGCCCCACGGGTGCGGTTTTTCGTCGGAATGCGCTATCCGATGCAGATTACCGAACTTGATGTGTCCGTCGAGAAGTGCCCGGGGAACGCGGCGGAGTTGGCTCAAATAATTGACGCGTACCATCAGGTTCACGAGCGCATTTACGCTCACCGCGACGCCGACTCGCCTGTTGAAATTGTCTATTGGAAGGGGGAGTTAACCATAGAAATGGACAGCGCCCATATCGCCAACGCATCAAGCGCGCGTCTGGCGCAAGTCGGCCGGGTTGAGGTATCCAAGATTTGTGATGCCTTCTTTGGCAGTGAAAGCACAGTTGAAACGCCGATCTACGTGGCTCAGGATATTGGGACCGGCGCTGAAATCGATGGGCCGGCTATCGTGATCGAGCCGACGACGACCATCGTGGTTTATCCGGACATGAAGCTTCGCGTTTCTGAAGCCGGCAACTACATTTGCGACACCGGGGCAAAACATGACGGATAAATCTGACAAAACTAACATCCTTAGCGACCCGTTTCTGGTTGCGATCCTGACTAAGCGTTTCGAGTTTATTGTCAAAGAAATGACGCACACGCTTTACAATGCGGCCCGATCTGCAATCATCAATAACGCGCGCGATTTTTCATGCTGTATCACCACAGGTGAAGGTGAATTGCTCGAAGTAGGCGAAAGTATTCCGATTCACACCTACGCATCACATTTGCAGGCCCAGACAATTTATAAACACCATGATGACGTAGCAGAGGGGGATGCCTTTCTGCACAACGACCCTTATGACGGCAATTCACATGCTGCCGACCAGACGGTTATGGTGCCGATATTCGTCGATGGCGTGCATCTTTTCACCGCGTGCGCCAAGGCACATCAAGCAGATATAGGTAATAGCATACCGACTACCTATAACGCTTGGGCCAAGGACGTTTACAACGAAGGCGCGGTGATCTTCCCCTGTGTGCGTCTACAGCGCGACTACAATATGAACGATGACATAATTCGCATCGGTATGCGCCGTATCCGAGTGCCCGACGTCTGGTATGGCGACCTCTTAGCCGCGCTCGGCGCGGCACGTGTGGCTGAAAAACGGCTAAAGGCTTTGGGAAAAAAATACGGTGTAGAAACTCTTCGCAATGTCATAAGAGAGTGGTTCGAATACACTGAATTCCTGATGCGAAGGCGGATCAGCCAGCTTCAACCAGCCAAGCTGCATGGGACCGGCAAACATGATCCTATTGAGGGAATTTTACCTGAAGGTGTCGAACTGCAGGTTGACATCACCGTTGATCCAGAGGCCGCATCGATCACCGTGGATCTGCGTGACAACCCTGACAATGTGCCCGCTGGTATTAACATGTGCGAGGCAAATGTTCTTTCGGCGGTAGCACAGGCTGTATTTACCAGCATCGGATCAGGCACGATACCACGAAATAGCGGATCGCTTAGATGTCTAAATGTACTGATGCGCGAAGGCTGTGTGGTCGGGATCCCAAAGTTTCCCTATAGTACGTCGAACGCCACCACCAATATTAGTTGCCGTTCGATAAACATGATACTGCGGGCGTTCACCGGGTTGGGCCAGGGAGTTGGCGCAGCTGAAGGTGGAGTGGGTGCAAATCTGTCAACAGTCAATGTTTCCGGTAAAGATCCACGATATGACGGTGAACCATTCGCAAACCAACTCTTCATTCTCAGTAATGGAGGTCCAGGACGTGAAGGTTCCGACGGCTGGTTGACTTGGGGCTCACCGGGCATATCCGGGATGATGTGGTATGACAGCTGGGAAATAGACGAATTCAAATACCCAGTGATCTTCGAAAAGCTGGAAGTCAAAACCGATACTGCGGCGGCGGGACGGTATCGAGGTGCGCCGCAGGTTGAGTTTGTTATCCGATCGCGCTGTGAGGATCTTTCCTGCGTGATAACTTCAGACGGTCGAGTTTTTGGACCTAAAGGAGCGCTAGGTGGAAGCGACGGTTTGACCGGCGGCAACTACAACCTCGCCGAAGACGGCGCAGTTGAGCGGGTCGGCAACTTCTTCAATGGCGTCTTACCTTCAGGTAAACGAATGCGCGGCTTATCTACTGCAGGCGGTGGCTACGGCGATCCGTTTGAGCGCGACGCTTCCCACGTCCTGACAGACGTGATGGATGGCTATGTATCACGCGATGCAGCGCGAGATACCTATGGAGTGATATTTGACGGCGAGGTCGGCGATGAAACTCTCGCAGTCTCTGTTGCAGCGACCACAAAATCTCGGGCAAATCTACGGAGCTAACGCACCAAAGATGGTGCCTGTCAGGAGGACCTTTAATGAAACATACAGAAATAACAGAACTTGAACGCCTATTTGATGTCCAGAACCGGGCGTTCATCAGAGACCCTTATCCCATTGTAGAGAAACGCCTAGCGAGGCTGAAATCTGTAGAAAGCATGGTGCTTTCTATGCGAGAAGACGCGCGGATCGCATTGGAAAAAGACTTCGCAGTCCATCCTCATGTACTAACGGATTTGCTTGAGACCGCTCCTGTAATCCTGAGAGCCCGCAACTTACAGGCGAATTTGGCAGAGTGGATGGAGCCACTTTCTCGCGAGCTCGATGCAACTGTGCACGGAGGTTCTAAGGCTGAGGTTCTGCCGCAACCCCTTGGTGTAGTGGGAAACATTGCCCCGTGGAATTTTCCAATTGAATGCGCTCTGATTATGGTGGCCGACATGCTAGCCGCAGGGAACAATGTGATCATTAAGGCCTCCGAAAAAACTCCTGCAACCACTCGACTCCTTCAGGCAAAAATAGACGAGTACTTCGATGAAGAGGTTCTGGCGATAACCGTTGGAGGCCCCGAATTTTCACAGAAATTCGCCTCGATGCCGTGGAACCACCTTACATATATCGGTGGCGCCAATGTTGGTCGAAAAATCATGCGAGCGGCGAGCGAAAACCTTACCCCAGTGACTTTAGAACTAGGTGGAAAGAACCCGACGATTTTTTTCGACGATGGTCTGACTGACCCTCACTTAAAGGCGTTTCTTTCGGTGAAGTTCATGAAAAGCGGACAGGTCTGCACTGCTCCCGACTACGTATATGTTCCGCGCGATCGGATGGAAGAGTTCATTGTTCGAAGTCGCGAATTTATGACCGATTCTTATCCGCGTTACATCGGTCACCATGATGTCGCCGGCATGATAGATGAATTCAATTTCACCCGTGTTGTCGACGGGATAAACGAAGCTCATACCCGTCAAGTTCGAGTTGTGCCGCTAGTCGACGGCGAGGCGGATTCGACCACGCGCCAGATTCCTTTTACTATGATCGTTGATCCGCCACATGACATCTCTCTCATGTCGGACGAAATCTTTGGACCGGTTCTCTGCGTGCTACCATTTGACGATGTCGAAGATGTACTCGCTGAAATCCGCACTCGCCCACGCTCGTTGGCACTTTACATCGCAACCGAGAATGAAGCCTTGGCCGAACATCTGTCACGAGTGACAAGCTCGGGTGCCTTTGCTCGCAACGCATATGGCATGCACGGTGGGATTATGTCGTTGCCGTTTGGTGGCAACGGAGCCAGTGGTATGGGCTGTCATGGTGGGTACGAGGGCTTCATGAACTACTCGCATAAGAAAACGGTGTTCCAGTGTGCTTCAGACAGTAAGGTTCTGCCACTTCGCTTTGTCCCCTACGGTGAAGTGACTCAGACATGGGCCGATGGGGTGTTCACTGTCAAGGAGGAGACGGACTGATAAATTGATGAGGCGTCGAAACCGCCTTCTCCTCAGATTATTTTGGATCTTCGTGGCAACCAAATCAGTAGGGGCATCACATCAATCCGGACCGTCTAGGTTATGAATTGGGCAGGCCCAGAGATAGTGACGCAGGCCCTTGGAGGCGTTGCCGTTCTGCTGATCTTCCTCAGCTATCAATTCAACGGACGTAAGGGTATTTTGGCGCTGATTAGCGCCGGCATGATATTTCTCGCAATCCATCAATTGCTTCTGGGCGCGTATGCAGGAGTGGCTGCCAACAGTCTGACACTGGTTAGAAATCTAGTTTTCTATTTTAAAAATGACGATGTCCGTCTTCAGCACCCTTTGTGGCCCTATGGGTTTACGGCTGCCATCGTGCCTTCTGTTTTGGTGTTCTGGCAAGGTTGGCATTCGATCTTGCCAGCGCTTGCTGTCGTATCATTGACCTTTGCCTTTTGGGCGAATGACACACGGACAATTAGACTTCTGAGTATTGTTGGATCGCTGTTCTGGTTGCCTTACGCGATTGTCATAAATTCGATACCGACGATGGCCATCCAAGTCGTGATTATCTCTTCCATCGTTTTGGCGATGATGCGCTTTGATAGAAAGCCGTTTTGACTGAGTGGTAATTTCGCACTAATTGTTTTTCCCGGATCAGATATTCAAGCAGATCGCCCATTGGACTAAAGCTATGCGCTGTAGCGTAGACTGGGCGATGCCACCGGAAATACTTATATTCATCCGCCGTAGGACATATCCGCGCCAGTCACAGTCAACGTGCCTTTGCGGACCTGCTCTGCCACCTCTGCTAGATCATTGGCAAAGGCTTCGACAATCTGGCCAGTGCGATAGTTCAGAAGCATCTGGAATCCCTGTGGCTCCATCACTATTCCGGTGTACCAACCACGAGCAGTAAGGCCATCCCTGACTGCGAACATGTCAAGGTCAGGGTCGCCATGAAACCCAATCATGCCACCCTCGGGAGCGCCTGTTAAATGCACTCCTTCAACTGCGGTCACTGCCTTGATCATCGCTCCTCGGGAGGCCATTGTCTTTTCAGTTCTATCCCGATACCCGTTGCGACCGAGATAATTCATCACTGTCCATGCTGAGGCCACTGCGCCAGCCGGGCGGGAACCCATCAGAGTCGGGGTGTTGAACTCACCGGTTGGCCAGTCACAGAAGTTGAACTGATGGTATTTGCTATTCAATTCGTCTCGTAGCAGCACAAGTGAAGCACCACGTGCAGTGAAGCCGTATTTATGCAGGTCGGCTGACATCGAAGTAACGCCTGGCACACGGAAGTCGAAATTCGGAACATCGTAACCGAGATCTTCGACAAAGGGCAGGAAGAATCCGCCGATGCAGCCATCAACGTGCAACCAGGTATCGCGCGATTCCGCCAGGACTGAGATTTCGGCGATCGGATCAATATGGCCCAATGGATAAGCGTGGGCTGATGCGACGAGCATGATTGTATTCTCAGTCATTGCGTCGGCCATCGCATCAGGATCGGCCCGATGAGCAAGCAGCGGCGTACGAATTGTCTTAATGCCCATCATGTTTGCGGCCTTGTCGAACGCGGGATGTGCATTGTAGGCAAGCACCATCTCTGGCGTGCTGAAAACGCCTCCTCGTGTTCTTGCCCGATGCAACGCACTGCGCACAGCCAAAAGAATGCTTTCGGTGCCACCGCTTGTAACCGTACCGCCGGCCCCGGCTGGTGCGTTAAGCAACTCCAGTGCTTTGCCAACTACTTCGGAAGACATGTCTGGCAGACTGGGGAAAAGACTACTGCTGTAAAGAAGGTTGTCCCCAAAAAACATCGAGTAAGCATCGAGTGAAATTTGAACCACATCATCTCCGGCGTAATAGCAGGCCTTAAGATTGCGTGGGTTGTGCCAGTCGAGATCAGCAGCGAGCACACGACGTTGGCCTAGGTCATTTAGCACGTCTTCCCGTGATTTTCCCACCTCTAAAAATTGATAACGATTCGTCTTCACATCTCGATTTTTTGCAATCATTGTTCTAACTTTCTTTCTCAACCTTCAAGAGGAGATGCCATTGCATATGGAGGCCGAATCGCGTGATGAAGTTGCCAATTTTTGATCGACTCATTGTTCCATTTTGTATAATTTATATCATAAATGAGTGACGATTGAAGTCAACCGAATTTGCTGGTTGATATGCATTTGAAAACACGGATCGATATCGGGACGTTATTGAATCATTCTGACGCGGACGCGAATCGAGGGCTTGGTTGCAACAAACCTTTGATCAATGGAGTAGGTTTTTATGGCTACGGCAAGCCGCGACGCACCGCTTATCGAAATCTCAGTTTTGTTGGTTTTTTCCGCGACCAATTCATTTTCTGCGATCTTTCCAAAGGCGCTATTGACATTACATGTTATAGTTTATATCAAAAATAGCACGATATGGTAACCAAATTTTCCGCCATTGGCGGGCTATCAAAATGATTCAACGGAGGAAAAAATGACATCTTTCAAAGCAAGCCTGTTTCGCCAGACCGCTGTGGCATCGGCCGTTTTGCTCACCATGGCCGGAGCTGTGCAGGCAAATGACCCAGTGGAGTTGACCTTCACTATGATGCTGACGCAAACGCACCCGCAATCAGCCAACTATGTAATTCCTATCACCGAGATGATTGAAGAACGAACCGAGGGCCGAGTTACGGTCGAGATACTCTGGGGCGATGCTCTGGGTGCCGCTAAAGACCAGTACTTCGTGATTCGCGACGGCTTGGCCGATATGGGATACTTTGTCACTGGGTATACACCTGGGCGTTTTCCAACGATCGAAGTTGCTAGTCTACCCTATGCGGCGTCCTCTACAGTTAACGTTAATAAGGCCCTTGCGGCAGTTGCTGAAGCAGGCCTTATGGGCGACGAGTATAGCGAAGTTATTCCTTTACACTACCTCGCCTCTTCTCCCTACAGCTTTTCATGCCCGAAATTGACGATTGACTCGGTTGACGATTTCGCGGGCGCCAAAATGCGCAGCCCTGGATCAGTGCAAAATAAGGTACTTGAGGCCGTTGGCTCAACGCCGGTTGTCGTGCCTTATTCCGAGGCTTACTCGGCGCTTCAATCCGGGTTGGTAGATTGTTGGATAAACGGTCCGGCAACCATCCACTCATCTAAGCTTTACGAAGTTTCGAAGAACTTCCTTCACATCGCCTTCTCCTACTATGGTGGCAGCGTGATCGCTATGAACGACGGCGTCAAAGGCAAAGTCTCAGAAGAAGATTACAAGATCATCTTAGACATTTTTGAGGAAACTAAATTCCTCGGCGCAGAAGCCACCGATGCAGGCGAGGCCGCAGCATTAGAGAAATTGAAAGCGCTAGGTGTCAACGTGACCACTCTAAGCGACGAGGAAACGGCAAAGTTCAAAGGAATCGTTGCCCCGATCTGGGGCCAGTGGATCGCCGATGTTGAAGCCAGCGGCAAGCCGGGCACGGAAATCATTGCAGTCTTTACCAAGGCGCTGCGAGACCTTGGTGATAGCCCTAGCTACGGCAACTGATCTATATATTTGACAGTCCGAAAACGGCAAAGGCGTGTGAAAATGTGCCTTTGCCAAATACATAGCAAGCCCATGGAGTGGCTTTGATGTGGCGAGGAGGGACCAATGATGAACCGTGTTTTGAGTAAGATCTACTCGGTGCTGTTCTACGTATGCGTTCTAATGATAACCGCAATAACCATTTCGACGGTCATCGATGTCATTGGGCGACCGCTCGGCAGGCCATTGCCAGGCGCGAACGAAATGATCGGCCTAATGTTGGTTGTGCTCATTGCCTGCGGTGTCGGTTTTACGCAGAAATCCGGGCAACACATTGCAGTGGGAGTGGTCGTCGACCTTCTTCCACTAAACATTCGACGGCTGCTGGTACTAATTTCCCTCATATTTGGGTTTTGTGTGGCTGCGTTTATTGTTTGGCGTGGATTGCCCTTTGCAGCGGAATCCAAACGCGCCAACGAATACACGGAGCTTCTGCGCTTTCCCTGGTATCCACTGAAATACATAATCGTTTTTGGCAGTGCCATCTGGGCGCTGCAATATCTTGTCGACGCGATTAATCAAGCTTTCCGGCTCCTGAGTCACGCTGAGGCTGACGAAATCACTGACAACCACGAAACAGAAGTCCTGTGAATCACACGGACATGAACCAAAGGGTATTCAATTGGAACCGCTAATCGGATTTGCCGCCCTCCTTGTGATGCTGTTCCTGCGTGTGCAAGTTGGAATTGCCTTTGCCGTAGTGGGAATCGTTGGGCTCTACAGTTTGGTGGGAATACGCGGAACGTCGACGTCGGTGATGACGACACTTTGGAGCACTTCAACCAGTTATACGCTGATGACGATCCCTCTCTTTACTTTAATGGGGCAACTGGCGGGTGCATCTTCTATCGGGCCGGGACTATATCAGGCGGGTACCAAGTGGTTCGGAAAAATGCCTGGTGGCATGGCCATCGGAACCACTTGGGGTTCTGCACTCTTGGGTGCGGTGACTGGTCAGAGCCAGACTGGTGTGACTACCTTCTTACCCATCGCCTACAAGCCGATGCTGGACCTCGGCTATGACCGGCGGCTTGCACTCGGCTCCATCGTAGCCGGAGGGACCATGGGCGCAATGATCCCACCCAGTACTTCCTTTATCATTTACGGTATTATCACCGATACATCGATCGGTCAGTTATTCATGGCAGGAGTCATCCCCGGTTTGCTCGAAGCGGTGCTTTATTCAATAGTTATTTACCTCATTTCCAGAACCGGTTTTTGGAAAGGACCCGCAGGGCAGAAATTTCCACTTAAGGAAAAGCTCTCCGCGCTGAAAGATGTCTGGGGCATGCTGCTTCTATTCTTTGGCGTAATCGGAGGAATATATCTGGGTTGGTTCACTCCAACTGAAGCAGGGGCCGTCGGCGCCGCCGGTGCCTTCGTCATATTGTTGTTTGACAGGGGGTGGGACTGGCCGCTGATCAAGGCTGCTCTTGTGCAGACCATCGAAATTACCTGCATGGTGTTCATCATAATTGTTGGCGCATTGATCTTCATGCGTTTTCTAGCGGTGGCGGGGGTCTCGGGAGACCTCAAGAATTGGCTCGAAACGACCCAACTGAACCCATGGGCTGTTTTGGGAATCTTCCTGCTGGGCTTCTTTATTCTTGGCACGGTCATGCCCGCTATGCCGATGATCTTGCTAACTGTGCCGATTGCTTTTCCGGTCTTCGTTGGAATATACGACTTCCACCCGGTATGGTTCGGCGTAATCGTTGTGCTGATGAGCGAGTTGGCCTTCATTACGCCACCAGTAGGTTTTAACCTTTATGTAGGATTGGCCGTGTTGCGCGGTATGGTTTCACGAGGATTGGCTGAGAATGTGCCCGACAGCGTGATGATGCAGGCAACGATACCTTTCGTTCTGGCCGACATTATCCGGCTTTTACTGGTCCTTGCCATTCCAGCTCTTGCGTTGTGGCTGCCAGCGCAGATGTTTCAGTAGGAAATGCTCCTGTCGTTTTTCTGGTGCACCGCGACACACCCAACCCGTCATCAGCATCTTAATCGCTAATTGACCCCTTATTTGGACTGGACTTCTGTTGTCCCGTAAGGCTGTGTCGACATAGGCCCGAATACCCTCGTCAGTGAGCAAAGCCATAAGGAGTAAGGGCATGGAGTTTGGTGTTGTCAGACAAAGCCTAACACGTCTCAAAGTGCCACGATCATATAAATCTATGAAGCGCAGATTTCGAACCACTCCGTAAGAGCGGTTGTGCGTTTTTGCTTATAAGTCTTTCTTTTTTGAAGATGTCTCTCATGATTGAAGCGATTGTTGCTATCTTCTTAAAAAGGGCTACTGCGCTATGATTTATTTGGATTTTAGCCAGTTTGTGTTAAAGTATCTACATGAGTAAACTACCAAGAAAAATGATCTTCGGTTCTTTCGAAGTCCCACGCTGCCAAGCAAAGTCGAAGCGTAGCGGCTTGCAATGTCGAAAGGCAGCAATGCAGGGTAAGCGCGTATGCAGGTCTCATGGTGGGGCCTCTACAGGGCCGAAAACAACTGCTGGTCGGCAAAGGTGTGCTGCGGCCAAAACAGTGCATGGGCGAGAGACCAGAGTGATACGTGCAGCGAGAGATGTCAAACTTCGTGAGCTTCGTGAGATGGAACAGACCCTAAAGAATGCAGGTTTAATAATCTGATACCAGTTTTCTAAGTAGTTTAACGAAAAATCATTTTTACTAAATTCAAAATTTTCGCGCACATTCGTATTATGTATGACGGGGGCTTTTTGCTAATCTTAGGGGGGTGCCCCCCGGGTGGGGTGCTATATGAGCAAGTATTTTTAATGAGGGGGCTAAGCGCCTACTCTATTGGGGAACCATTATGGTAACAGTAGAGCTTAACACAAAAAAACCATTATAAATCAATGGTAAATGGCGGTGTTGTCAGACAAAGCCTAACATGTCTCAAAGTGCCGCG
>Ga0206130_10006245_pt1 | contig 13714 bp, 10 predicted proteins | sample Helgoland_Spring_9_FD_148637 | JGI IMG/M metagenome (GOLD analysis project Ga0206130, IMG submission 148637) | Pelagic subsurface seawater microbial communities from Kabeltonne, Helgoland, North Sea - Helgoland_Spring_Bloom_20160512_1 | ecosystem: Environmental > Aquatic > Marine > Epipelagic ... | reverse complement strand
TCGAGAACACATACTGCGCCAAAATATTGATAATATGAACACTCAGCAAAAAATTACTAGAACCCTAAGTGTCAATAATTTTGGTTTTATTAATATAGATAGACCATTAGATTACCCCCAGGGTGGCTCCTTTTTTGCTAGTTATGTTGATACCCAAAATAATCCTTTAAAATTAACCAATGTTGTACTGGTTGAAAAAGAGAGAAACATGCTTTTTAGGTACAAGAATCAAATCAATTACAATCCAGAAAAGGCTAATATACTATGGGGTATAACTAGCAGTGGAGCGCTTGCCTATTTTAATGAAGCCCAGTTTGAGGGTTTAAATAAAACTGCAAAAAAGCAAACTCTTACCATGGATATTATCTCTCCCGATAAACTTAGTTATGATGCCATAACATCACTATTTTCTATTGATTAGTATTTTTTTTAGTTGCTTTAAAAAACCTATATTTAGTAAAAGTTTTGTTTACATAGCAAAAACGATCAAGATAAGATAATATTAATGAGTAATTAAAAAACATAAACTTATGAGTATAATTATTTCTATTCTAGTATTAGCTGTTTGTAGTTTTATTGTATTTCAATTAATTGAATATTTTAAACTTCATAAACAGAAACTTATTATCAAGGACTCTACAAATTCTGGTAATGATATGTTGCAGGCAAGTACAAAAAAGATGAAAAGCGATAGTGATGGTTGGGAGATAATTTCACGTTTCGATGATGGCTCAATTCAATCTAAAGTAAGAGTTGTTGATGGTGTTACTGAAAAACATTTGTTTTTTGAGAATGGAAATCTGTATCATAAAGCATCTCTTGTCAATGAAAATTTACAGGGTGAGCAATTTGAATACCATGAAAATGGTAATATCTTTCACGTTAGGAGTTATGTAGATGATATTCAGCAAGGGGAAACAATTGAATATTTTGAAAGTGGAGAATTACAACGAAAAATAAATTTCCATAAAGGTAAACCAAATGGTAAAGGAGTTATTTACTTTAAAAATGGTAATGTTCAAAGCGAAGCAACCTTTTTGGATGGTGTCCTAGATGGTAAATATGTTGAGTATTTTGAAAGTGGAATTTTGAAGAGTAATTACAATTTTTTAGCTGGAAATCATGACGGTGAACAATTAGAATATTATGAAAACGGAAATTTAAGAGAAAAAGGTTTTTTTGTTGATGGTGAAAAACACGGTAAAACTTATGTGTTAACTGAATTTGGTATGGTAGCTAAAGATCAAAATTATGAAAATGGAGAGTTAGTAGATGAGGACGATCATATAACTCATTTAAAACTCATTATTAATACCAAAACAAAAGTACAACAAGACGCAGAGGCAATTGACGAAAAAAATATTGATGAAATACTACAATGGATAGACGCTCTTATTTTTACCAAATACAAACAATTTCCTGAGTTAAATGATGATTACAAAAATGAAATTGAAATAATTTATCAAGAATTTATTGAAGAATTTAAGAATTTTAATAACAAGGATGTAGATGTAGATTATTACCACAAAATTGTTTTAGCTAGGGTATGGAACAATATTGTTGATTTAGATTTTGATCCAGATAAATATGAATGGCAAGAATATCATCACATGAGATATCAATCTGATTTCAATGATCTCAATGATGATGGGAAATTAGAATATATTGAAGCAACAAAAAAAGCAATAATTGGTTTTGGTTTTGTTTATGATACACTGAGAAAACGATTATTAAAGATTGAAAAGCTTAATTCTAAATTCGGATTTGAACAAAATACAGAATTCAAAAAAGTTGATTTTATATTAGCTCAATCTCATGCATCTGTTTATGCAAATTGTGTTGTGGTCTACTCCTTCGAGCACTTACAAAGTTTTAGCAACTCTGATAAGACTGTTTTTGAAAATTTATTTCATGGTTTTAAAAATTCAGAAAATTACATTATGCGAAATGCAATAATTAAATTATCAACTGATTTAGCATCTGATTTAATATCTGAATCTGATGATCAGGACAAAATAGAGAAAATTAAACAGGGTACTTTTAAACTAGCTCAGGAGATAGTTAATAAAAAAACAGGTAATTATTCCCAAGAATAAAAAATTATCCTTGAGAATAAAAAGTGGAGACCCCGAGAGTATAACTCTTACTATTAATTTAATAGGTTTTTTTTTATTTAAATTGTATTTCTAAACTTAACAAAAATCTATTATGGAAGAAAATAAAAATTTCAGCATTACAGGTAATGAAACTATGGAGGAACTCGCTTTGAAGGTAAAAGAAGTTGATTTACTGGAGCATAAGATTGCTATGTGTGTTTTAATAGTTTCTCATATTGAGTTGTCTAATGGTCTTCGTGTTGGGTCATTAGATTACATTCCTGGTAAAGGCGGTATTCCTAGCTTTAGCGGTTCTCAAAGATTTAACCCAGAAAATCCAGAAAAGATTGAGAAACACCTCTTGTGGAAAGAAGAATATAATGCTAAAAGGGGGTTGAGAAATCATCATTCAAGAGGAGCAGGGGAACTTGAAAAGTTTTTATTTTTTTTAAAACAAAATGATGAAAATTCTTTTTTAGAGTTAGTAAAGCGTTACGAAAAAGCAGTAAGAAAAAGTGAAATATGGCATTATATAAGACTGATACTAATTATTGGTGGGTTTTTTGGCTCTCTATTTCTTGTTGGTTATCTTATGGATAATAGATAAAATAGAAAAGAATGGGACTATTTGATTTTTTAAAAAAGAATAAAAATATTTATAATGATAACGGGTTGAATGAAACTTATTATGATAATGGACGGGGTAATATAAAAGAAAGGTTTACTAAATTAAATGGCAAGAAACACGGTCTTGAGAGTTTCTATTATGAGAATGGTGCTTTAAGAGAAAAGAAGCATTGGAAAAATGGAAAAGAAGATGGTGTTGGTAAATCTTATTACAGAAATGGTCAATTAAAATCCGAAACTGAGTATAATAAGGATGGTGTAGTCCTCAAAACCTATGAAAAAACAGGAGAATTATACTTAGTTTATACAACATCAATATCAAAAGGAGGTATAAAAACATCTAAAACAAAAAAATATCACAGAAATGGTCAATTAAGTTATGAATGTGAGGGTTTGGATTTAATTGTTGGAGATGGGTTTGTAAAATACTATTATGAAAATGGTCAATTAAAGAATGAAACTAATTTAAAAGATGGTTTTGTAGATGGATTAACAATATGTTATAATGAAAATGGTGATTATGAAAAAGAAGTTGAACACGAAGAGGCAAACCCTTCTAAGTATAGAATTGATAGATTAGCTCGAATAAGAAAAATGAACGCAGATCGAAGGGTGGTTAGACCGGATTTTTATAAGAAACTTTTTGAACAATGATTTTTAATGATAACGCTACCTCTTGGACACTACCTCAACCTAACTTTACTAACTGTAATCCTTAAGATTTTAATAACTCCCTATAACCCTTACTATTAATTTAGTAGGGGTTTTTTATTATATTTGAAATATGAGTGACAAAAAAAGAAAACATACATGGATAAACAAACCGATACGAAATATTCCTTTTGAATATGACCCAACACTTACTTTAAACAAAAAAGAAAAAAAAGAGTATTTAGAAGGACAAAAGCAGCTACAAAAAACTCTTGATGGTATTAGGGAACGTGCAGCTGAAGATGAAAGATTAAGATACAATGCATTAAGTCTAGAAAAAAAAGAAAAAGAAGATGAGATAGAAAGACAGTATAATGAGGATTATGAAAGAAAAGGAGCAGAGTTTGCAAAGAGGAAAAAGCAAGAAAAATTAAGAAGATTACATAAAGAATGGTGGGAGTTTTGGATAGAAGACTATGGGAGGTATGACACCTTAAGTCCAGAAAAAAAAGAAAAAGAAGATAAAATAAATAGGCAATGGCAACTTGATTATGAATACAAGAGCGGAGGAGGAAAGAAATATTTATTAAATAAGGATGGCTATAGATATGCAAATAAAAAAAGAAAAAAAAGTTTAAGATTATTACATAAAAAGTCTTGGCAGTTTTGGATAAAATAAAGATTTTAATAACTCCCTATAACCCTTGCTATTAATTTAGTAGGGGTTTTTATATATTTAAACTTAACAAAAACACTACAATGGGAGAAAATAAAAATTTCAGCATTACAGGTAATGAAACTATGGAAGAATAGAAATTATGAACGAGAATATAGAATTTAAATGGCTTGTGTTAATATATTTATTGTTTGCCTTTTCAATAGGCTTTTTGCTTGCTAAAACAATATATGATGATAGACCAATTACAAAAGAAGAATTAAATGAACTTGAAAAAACAGAATGGTATGAATGAATTTTAATACCTACAAAAATAATAATAAAAACCATTTTATATAATATTATTAAATTAAACCCAATACTCTATTATTTTTGAGTCCAAAAGTTCACTTTAGCCATAAGACGTACAATGAAACCAAAAAACACATATTTAGTTGCAATAAAATTAGACAAGACAAAAAGGAACATTTATGCAACAATTTCAGAGGTTTTGACTCATGATTTTATAGGTGTTTTTTCAATTGCAAAACAAGAAAATATCCAATTTAGAGATTTACTAAAAATAAATCCTGAAAATTATTTTTTAGAAAATTTAAACCCAATTAAAATCTATGAGGCTAAGCTTGATAAGCTTGAAAATGAAGACTACTTAAAAAGGCTTACAAATAGTATTGATCTTTGGGAAGAAAATGGCAAAAACAAAATTAAATTAATTGAAAAAAACCTAGGAAGTGGAGATGATAAAAGATTTTCTTATTCAATAATTAAGGAAAGTAAGTTTCATGGAAAGAGTATAAGTAGTTTTTTATTTTCGGACAAAAGCGATTTTATTGCTCTAGGTTACAAAGAAGGTCTTGTTTTACTGGATGATGATTTTATTTATTTCTCAAAAATAATTTATACAGAAGATTTATCACCACACTTGATTCTCAATTTTGGATCATATATAAATATCATGGTAAATAAACGTTTAAGAGCAATGACACCTGAGGAAATTTCAAATTTTAACGCAAGAAAAAAATTATCTGAAATAGTTGAAGAAGAATATGGTTTTAAATGGGATGTTGATGATGAAACTGATTTAAAATATTTTATAGATATAGTTAATGATATTAATTTACAGGACAGAATAAATGAAAACTCATACAACAAGTGGCTTAATTACAAAAATCTTATAGGTCTTGATGATTGGGAATTTTATAAGTTTTTTGATATTAAAGATTTTATTTTATTTTTCTTAGCTGAAAATGAAACCCTTGAAAATATAATTAAATCTCCACATTATTGCACAAAAAAAATACGATGCCAATTTTGCCACTCAATGACACATAAAGATCTTGATGTTTGTTATCACTGCAATTACAATGAAAAGCTGAATATATTTAATAAAATAAATGAAAACTTAAAAAGTACCCATATAAATTTATACCATATGTTAATTATTAAAAACAAAGAATTAAATAATATATATGAGAAGATAAAATATTTTGAAACTAGGCGAAGTTATGAATATAAAAAAACTCAAAAATGGTATAAATTAAATCGTGTAAATGAAGAAAAATTTAATACTAAATCGGAAGATCAAAAACAAATTAACGGTTTGAAACATAAAATTGATTCCACAAAAAAGCTAATAGTTAGTGTAACAAAATTAATTCAGAAAAGAGGAGATTTAGAATATTTAAATATGGATTTAAAAGAAGTAAAATTCATTTAAAGGATTTATAAGTTAATTTTTTAGACACTATCCCGTAAAGTGTGTAATTTATAAATTGAGAATGGTATTGGATTGTTTTGTGAATAATTTTGGAGAATAGGGGAGTGAAGTCAGACTTTTTTGGGGAGGATTTAGATGTTTGTCAATTTATTACTAGCCATATTAATGGCGATTCATTGGGCTTAAATTAATCATTAATAATTCCCTCAATTTATTAATATCTTTATCTTCAAGTCCAGAATTCTTTAATGCGTATATTAATTCTTCCTGTCTTGGTTGTCCAAATGTCATCCTATACAAGGCCAAAGTCACTTTTAATTGTTCGTATTTTCTTTGGTCTTTACTGAATTTATGAATAGGCACAAAACGCTCAAGGTTGTTTTTACCTTCATCTAAATACCAAAATGGAATTATACCTGTCTTGTCCTCCTTAAATAAAGACTTGGCAATTTCAAATATCGAATTCCAAATAGAAATAGAGTTTTCAGATATTGTTTTTAAAAGCATGTCATCATCAATTATATCGGTTATTTTACTTCTTATAACCAAGCCTTTAAAACGATTAATTCGACCCTCTCGTTGTTCTAAATCAATAGCGTTGTGTGGCAAATTCCAATGAAATATTTTTCTGCAATAAAAATGAAAATCTAAACCTTCCTGACCTACTGATGTGGAAGCAAGAACAAACGGTCTAAATGGAGAATTAAAAACATCTCTAATATTTATCATTCTTTTACTACCTGCGTCTGTACTCATCTTCTGTTCACCATATGCTACAGCATAATGCGCTCGCATTTTTTGCGTTGCATAACTAGAGTCTCTATTTTTTAAATCCACATCAATAGAACTAGTTCTTACAGATAGTATATTCTGCATTAACTCAGCTGTTTCATTCGTTGAAGTAATGCTATTGCAATTTTTAAGCATGTAAACATATTCCTCCATCATTGCCAAAAAATTTCCCTCTGCACAATATTTCAGTGTTTTACGCCAGAAATCTTTGTGTTTACTTACTGCTAGTCTAATCGCTGTGATTGATTCTGGCTTATTAAGCATTGAGAAGAAAGAATTTGCAATATAGAATGCTTGCTTTTCAATTTCATCTTCATTACCATAGTTATTCTTTAAAGCAGTAAGAGAACAAACACCAGGGGAAGCCAATGTTACATCAGCTAGAACCTCAAAAAGGTCTGACGGAACCCTACCTAATTTCTTCTCTCCTTCAGTAACCTGTGAAAGGATTAGCTTTAGATTTTTTATATGTTTATCGTATCCACTTACTTCCTCAGTTGATTCTATATTTAAATGAATATCAATTGATTTGTTATCCTTTTTTTGAACGGAATCTAAAAGTGGTCCTGAAAGCCAGTACCAAGACTTATCTTCTCTAGAAGTTGATTGCCCATATTTTGCAACTAAATCAAGTTCATTGAACAACTCACGTAATTTTACTACCTGTTCTTTACGAAGTTCTTTATATGAATTTTGAAAACTATCAAGATTTCGAATTACACTTACTTCACTAAGACTTTTACTTGGATAGGTTAAAGCAAAATTGGACATTTGAAAGGTTGTGCCACTTTCCTTTTCTGTTGTCTTGTACACAAGTAAGGGAGCCGGTTTCCTTGGTGTTGAAAAGTAGTTTTCCCTTTCTGAATGTTTGTTTTTTGACTGTAATTTCACATTTGCTATTGTTCGTCGCTCAACTTCATAGGAGAGTAAAGTAGCAATAGCTCTTGGAGCCATAGCCCAGCCAGAAAAAACAAGTATTTTTGAAAAATCATCTGTTTTTCGATATGCACCTGCTGGTTTATAATACGGTTTTGTTGGAGGAATCCATAGTAATAATTCACCATTATCTTTAAAACATTCATTCGCCAATATTCTGAATTTTCCATTTGGATACGTTGGCATCTTCTTATGGTAGCCCAAAGGCTTATAATTTTCTATTTGCTCGTAATCAATCCAAGCTGATTCATTATTTTCTAGATGTGCTTTAATTTCTGGATTGTCACGGTTAATATCGAGTATTTCCTTTAACTTATACCCATGAAGAAATGATAAAGGATAGGGCGCAGACTTACTAAACTCCATCGTAGACCCAAATCGATTTCTACTTGACGTGTTTATTTTTTCTAATTTGTTCACCAATTGATCTAATGCAACAAAGTTCTTGATATCATCTTTAATAACATTAACATTTCCATTTGAGCTTTCAATGGTCATGTTGTGGTATTCTTTTGCAACACTTAGGCGCTCGTTTCTTGAGAGAAATTTTCTAAATTCTCGCTCTAAATTTCTCTTTACATTGCTTGCAGATTCTGGATTTTCAATAGCTCCTTTCGGGTGCCTCAATATGTCAAAAAAGGCTTGTTGTTGCACTCTAAAATCTTTCCAAAGTTTTTTGCCTTTACTTCCTCCTAAGAACTCTATTAGTTTTCTAAATTCATCGTGGTGGTCTTCCCCGTTTAATTGCTCTAATTGGGTGGTGAATGGCTTAAAAGGTGTTGCAGACAAAAGAAGCACACGGGCCTCATCATTGCGGAGAACAACTTTGGCGATTTCTCCAGCTTCAGAATTATCATCGCCATCCAACAAGCTCTTAAACCTCTGGAATTCGTCTAAAATAAATAAGTCCGCATCTAAATATGCCAAGCAAACTTGAGTTAATTCATTTCTAAGTGCTCTGATAATCTCATAACTGAAATACTTTGGGTTTGTTTCCTCATCTATATTTAAAGCCATTATAAGGGCTTTAATTACATCATAAATAGACGCACTTTCCTTTCCCAAATATTCATATGTTTTTTTGAAACGCAGTTTAGAAGCAGGAACTGTTTTTAAATGATTGAGTAACAATGAAGCTATTTCTGGCCTAAACAGATCATCGTATCGCTCTATCCGGTCTTTTGTCAACCAAGCCCAGCTATCATCTCCAATCATTTTTGTTTGCAAGAGCTTATACAAAGAAGATTTTTCTTCCTTAATCTCTATATCCTGAATCAAAAAGGTATATAGCATTGCTCTTTCTTTTTTTGTTCCTACACTATTGGTAAGTTTAAAAGAAGTTGATGGAGTTAATGAACTTAATTTTAAAATAGCATCTTGGCTCGTGTTATCCTTGTATGCTAAGTAAACCAACCTACTTAGAGGTTTATCTGCCCGACCAATTGGATTTAATTTTGAAATATTCTGTTGCGCCAACACTTGATTAGAACATATGTAAACCACATGAAATGGTCTGTCAGATGGCTTGTGACTCTTAATTGCTTTAGCAATTACACCTTTTGCTATTATTGTTTTTCCAAGACCAACCTCATCTGCAATAAGCACCTTTTTTCTATGCTTAGTATACATTTGTTTCAACACATAATCCACAGATGCGGACTGAAACCCTTTCAACTGTTTGTCTATTTTGTTAACCGCTAAGTTAATTTCTTCAAGCATGGGCAAATTCTTTAAATACTGTCCAAATGGGCATAAAGTCTTCAAGCACAGAACTATCTGTTTTTTCTAGTTTCTGAATGATTCTATCAATCTCAATTAGTTTTTTAGGCGATCTCGATGCAGCAAACATTAAAGATTCATAGATGGAGTTATTCATCCCTAGTACATCCTGAAGTATTGCTGTTTCGTCTGTATTTTGATTCATTGAATCTTTTATTAATAAAGAACCTTTCAGTTTTTCTGGTGATAATAAGAACTGTAAGTATTCGAAAAACTTGACTTTGCTGTTAATTAGGTTATTGAAAATAACATCTTCCCTTTCCTTTGGAATATCAACTTCCATTTTTATGGTTACTGAACCTTTAAGTTCACCTTTTGACCGAATATTAACTATTAAATAACTTGATAAGTTTACTATGGATATATTATTAAATTCTAATTTATTTAATGTTTCAGTTTCTAAGTATTTAAACTCATCTTTTCTATGAATTAATCGCGTCTCGATAATAAAAGCATCATTCTTAACTTTTGTCAAATCTATATTGAGTTTCAGCGAATAGTTTTCATTATTCGAGTTTTTTTCAACCAAACCTTTAAAAGATTGTTTGGTCAAATAATAAGTTAACTCTCTTACTTTTCGGTTTACAGACTCTTCCTCAGATTCTATAACTTCTTCATTTGGAATGTATTGACTAAATAAGGTTCCTTGTTGATGAAGTAATTCCCATTTAATTCTTTTTAAGCGCTTAAGTTTTTCAGCTGTATGTACTTTAACCAATAGTTCCACATTTCTCTCAAAAGCTGGGGACGTAGCATTTGCAGACCCCATAAACCAATCTGAAGCTTCGCCAGTATCTCCTATAAATATTTTAGCATGCAAATTTTGTGACATTGATTCCATTCCTTCCGTTTCCAAGAAATCTTCTCCAACAGCAATTAAAGGATTAAGGCAATAGAGTTCCATGCCTCGCAGTTGGTTGTGGTCCAATTTATCCAGTTCTTCTTTTCTAGAAAAAACTGTTAGTTTACGACTGTTCCTTTTTAATTTTTTGAGTGTTGTAATGTCTAGAAAAGGAGAGATAACAATCATTTTCTTGTACTTTATATTCTCTAACGGATTATCGAAACCATCGTCATTACTTCTGAATTTATCTATCGGGAAAATTTCGAAATCAGAAAAACCATCTGGAATATCGAAGACTACCTTTTCCAATTCTGTAAAAAAGCTTTGATTTATTTTTCTTCCTGATGTTTTGTAAAATGACTGGAGATAAGAACTTATCTTTTTTGTTTGCTTTTGAACCTGAGTTGTAGGGGTGCCATCACAGAAGTAGGATATGTCCCAAGACCTATCAAAGGTTAGGTTTCTACTTAAAACAACCAAACGGTAGACGGTCTCATCATCACTTTCAAAGCGAAGCACCCATAACTTGGGATGAAAACTGGAATCAACAATTGGAGGGTGAACCTCTTCTATGCATCCCTCCATAAAAGATAAAAGATTATTGTAATTGGTAGGTACTTTAATTTTTCCGCGCTGGCAGAATATATCAACTTTCTCTGTGCTCTTTCGGATAGCATCTAAGACATCGTATCTATTCAATTGGAAATCTCCTTCCATACTCTTGGCATAAAAAAGTGCCACAGGTATAGCTAGTAATGCATATAAATCTAAGGAGTAGGTTGTACCAATAGCTTTTGTTAATTCAAAACCTTCAGGTGGAGAAATTAGCTTTCCATAATTAAGTCTATTTGTTTTTACATTAAGCATGTGCCTGTATATCTTTTATAATGTTTTTAACATTGTTAAATCTATATTGAAGACTCTGTATACCAACCCAACTTGTAAATTCACCATTTACACTAGCTAATTTTGCTTTGGCACCTTTCTTTTTTATTTCTTGTCTGTAAACTAATTTATCGAGTAACTTTATATTGAGTTCTTCTTTTAGCACCTCATGTTTCCATAAACGCATGAATTGCTGCGTCTGTGGAGCAGTTCTTGGTGAGACCTCACTAAATATATATTCAAAATTTAAAGCTTGCACATCCTCACGTTTCACTTCTAACTCTTTAAGCCAATCATTCCACTTATCATCAAAATTGAGTTCGCCTGATTTTTTGTGTAATTGAATATTGTAGCGAATATGTGCTCCATGCATTATGAAATCAAATAATAATGCAATTTTCAACATCTGTATCGTTTCAGAATGCAAGGATTCATCGGCAATTAATAGATTAGCCATTTCCTGAAAGTTATTAGCATTCGCAATTACCTCTGCTCGTTCTTTTGTAAATAACTGGCTAAGTAAATTGTGTTCTTGTTTTAAGCTGGATGTCACATCTTTGAATTGATCACGCAAATAATTTGCTTCCTCTTCGCTTAATTCCATTCGTATGTCTTCTTTTATGGCAGAAAACAAAGGTGCTCTTATGGCAAATTGTTCTTCTATCAAATGTTTATCATCCATTACATCTCCATCAGGGTTAAATTTCGACAAATCGTTTTGAATGAGATATTCAGTAGAGGACAGTTCTGTGTCAATTAACTTGTGTGTTCGAAGGCCATTCCAATATACTGATGATGCCTTTCTAGCCAACTCGCCATTTGTTTGAGCAACCGTAACACCAATTACACCATCACCATCTTTGTATGAATGGTTTTTTGCCAGCAGATGCATGATACGGTGTTCTTCTGATTTCAGATAAGTAGATAGTAAAGGAAGTTTTTCACCTTTTTGATAGCGTTGTAAATACCCTAAAAAAATGTCTGTTAGAATGATAAAATATTTAGGACGTGTTTGAATGGTTGAAACACCTGGAAATAACCAATCTGCTATGTTATCACGTACAGAACCAATTCCTAATTCATCAACTGTGCCACCTGTATTTAATAGTTCGATTACTGAAAATACTCTATCTCTTTGCTCATTAGAAAAATCAATCCATCCAAAACCTGCTCCCATTTACACCATTTTTTTTAAATATTCCCAATCATTATGAACAATTGGAAAGCTTTTTAATTCATTTAGTAGTAATCTCTATTATCGTCTTTGAAATAATTTTAATTCTAGTTTTGCAGGCGTTGTAATTTTTAAAGCGCGTGCATGATTAATTACTTTACTGTAATGTGTTTCATCCTTAAACTTTGTCCAAGGAAGTAACTCTAATTTAGGTAACCCTTTAAGTTTAGCTTGCTCATTTAGTTTTTGCTGTATAATTCTATCAACAGGAAAGTGAGGGGGCTCATCAATGTTACCCAGGCACCACTGGTATTTTAGATACAGGTTGAGCATTTTTTGAGCAATACCAAAATTAATTTTCCCTCCGTTAAATATTTCTGAGTATTTTTTGCTGCTATCGCTTAACGCTTTGATGTTATCTATATGTTGCCCGTCAGTTACTTTATCGGTTTTGTATTGCGCCAACATGTTTTCTACAACATCTGTTGTATTATTCTTAAAAAGTACTTTAGTGTCATTTGAAGCATTATCAACGTAAGCATAAGCCCTTTGAAAAGAAGCTCCAAAGGTGAGCATCCAAATTTCTTTATTTATAAAATCTTCTTTCATAGACTATTTAAACTTATGTCTTCTTCATTATTTCTTAATTCACACTAACCTGCCCATTCATTAACATAGGTAATAACCAATCTCTGAGTTCGGCTAGTTTCAAATTTTCTTGACTAGACTTTACTATTTTATTTAAAATCGGATCAATTTTCTCATGAATCCTCTCTATAAGGAAACTAGGAGGAATCGATATTCTACTTTGCTTCAAATGATCACGGGTAATATGTCCCATAGTTGTCTTTCTTAAATCTGCTACCATTTTAAAGTACTCTAGATAACGTAGTACTTCAAAGTAGTAAAATGTACGAGGGTAATCCTCTGAAGTAACCCTAAAAATATGCTGATTCAGACCTCCAATACCACCTGTCCATATTTTAACATCAAGAGTTGCAGACCAAGAAAATAGAATATCACCATCATTTACAATTACTTTATCCGGAATAGATCTTGAAACCAATTCAGACTTATCCGTAAAACCATCTCCCATTTCTCTAATCTTAATAACTCGGTAAGCTTCCTCTTCACTATTTGGTCTATATTTTTGACAAGCTATACCATTAGTAAAATCAGCTATTTCGAGTAAACTTGCAATCTCCCACCCCTCAGGAATCTCTCTCTTTAGCTCTTCATTATAAACCATTTTACCTCCAGAAGACTTGAAAGGCTTTCCATTTTCATCAGGAAAATCAAACTGAACAAACCAATAGTCGTAAATGAGTTTAGCCATGGCTTCTAACTCGGAATTGATTTTATTGTTGAGTTCTATTTTGGAATCTAAATCTGAGAGGATTTTTGCAACAACTTTCCTCTCTAGCGTTGTTCGAGGCATTATTAAATCAAAATCGTTAATAATATCTTTATTTACAGAATTATAAGTTGTTCCTCCACTTTGTTTAATTAAATTTTTAATATTGTATTTTAAACAATA
>Ga0206130_10006240_pt1 | contig 13717 bp, 9 predicted proteins | sample Helgoland_Spring_9_FD_148637 | JGI IMG/M metagenome (GOLD analysis project Ga0206130, IMG submission 148637) | Pelagic subsurface seawater microbial communities from Kabeltonne, Helgoland, North Sea - Helgoland_Spring_Bloom_20160512_1 | ecosystem: Environmental > Aquatic > Marine > Epipelagic ... | reverse complement strand
GGGGTGAGATTATGTTCCAAACTACCGACAAAAATGAAAAATGGAACGGTATCTATAAAGGGGTGCCTGTTCAACAAGATGTGTATGCTTATGCACTAAAAGTGACTGCACTTAATGATGAAGTATATGAGTACAGTGGTACTATTACTTTAATACGTTAAATGAGGAATTGGTTCTTATTTGTGCTGCCCATTTTTTGCAACTCTACCTTTGGGCAAGTTACCGAAGAACTCATCTACCCTGTAGTACCCATAGCAGATGAGTGCTACTATGCTTTTGATAATCTCGACTCCATACAAATCATCTCTATTGCTGATTTTCAAAAAATAGACAGCATATGGACCACCTTTAATACCTGTCTCGGATATAAGGAGGATAGACAAAATGCAGCTTCCTTTACTATTAGGTTTAAGCCATTGGGCAACGAAAATGGTACAGATTTTTTTGTGAATGATGGCTACTTAAAGACAGAATACCAAAGCTCTCTAGTCTACAACATTAAAAATCTAAAGCCTTATGAGCACATCTTCTTTACTGAGATACAATATGAAAGAGGTGGAGCCATGTACCAAGTACCTGATGTGCATATGGTCATAGACTCACTAGTAATTCTAGAGCTAGATACTTGCTGGCAATATTTCCCTATGGACCCAGCTGGCCCTATGAAACCTATCAATATTACGAAAGAAAGCTTTATCAATCTTCTTACTGACTCATTTGGATACAATAGGTGTGATAGCAAAGTGCAATGGCTTGACACAAGTGTAAAAGTAAACATGTGGATCGCTCCTCGGAGCTTAATAGACCACTACAGCATTAATTCCTTTATCAATGAATATACTATTAACGACCGTTCAGACTTATCACGACCAATACAAGAAGTCAAAGCCCTTAATTATGCCGACATCATTGCTTTAAGAAGGTCTATCTATCAAAAGAATAATAAATACTACTACGCCTCCGAGTACAGGTTCAATATTACGGATCCACCCATTTGCGAGTCTACTTTCAGCCTAATAAACCCGGACCTTGATTCGCTTACTTCATTATTTTCTAACGTTCAAAAAGGGGAAATAGAGACTGTGCCTTGTTTTGTAAATGAGAATGGAAATCCGCTTTCATTTAGTCTTGTGTTAGAGCCTAAAATTGGTAGTGCAAGTTCAAGTGGTTCTTCAGACGGCACTGTTTCACCAAACATAATCACCCTCCTCCAAAAATTACATTCAGGGGACACCATTTTCATAGGTGACCTTCAAAACACAAATCCATACGAAAACAAAAAGAGTAACTACAAATCAATTGTAATTACTCTTCCTTAATGTGTTTTACAAAAGAATTTATCCGTTCATACTTACTAAGAACTCATCATTGTTCTTAGTTCCTTTCATATAGTTAAGCATAGTACTCATAGCCTCTTCTGGGTTCATATCTGCTAAGTGATTACGCATCACCCACATTTTCTGAAGTACCATTTTGTCAAGAAGAAGATCCTCTCTACGTGTACTAGATGACACTATGTCGATAGCTGGATAAATACGTTTGTTAGATAGTTTTCTATCCAACTGTAGCTCCATATTACCTGTGCCTTTAAACTCTTCGAAGATTACTTCATCCATCTTAGATCCAGTCTCCGTAAGAGCGGTAGCTATAATAGTCAATGACCCTCCATTTTCTATATTACGTGCAGCACCAAAGAAACGTTTTGGCTTCTGTAGAGCGTTTGCATCTACACCACCACTTAGTATCTTGCCGCTAGCTGGCTGTACCGTATTGTATGCACGAGCAAGTCTAGTGATAGAATCTAGTAATATCACTACATCGTGACCACACTCGGTCAGTCGTTTGGCTTTTTCTAATACGATATTAGCAAGCTTCACGTGCTTGTCAGCTGGTTCGTCAAAAGTAGAAGCAACTACTTCCGCTTTCACATTACGAGCCATATCCGTCACTTCCTCAGGACGTTCGTCTATGAGTAGTATAATCATATAAACCTCTGGGTGATTTGCAGATATAGCGTTAGCTATGTCTTTCAGTAAAATTGTTTTACCCGTTTTAGGTTGTGCTACTATAAGTCCACGCTGGCCTTTACCTATCGGAGATATGATGTCCATTATTCTTGTAGAATAATTGTCAGACTTGTACTCCAGGTTAAACTTCTCATCTGGGAAAAGTGGCGTAAGGTGATGGAATGCAACTCTGTCTTTCACAAACTCTACCGTACGACCATTAATGCTTAAAATATTGATAAGAGCAAAGTACTTTTCACCTTCTTTAGGTGGGCGAATGCTACCTCTAACCGTATCCCCAGTCTTTAGTCCATTTTGACGGATTTGGTTAGGTGCCATATATACGTCATCCGGAGATGGTTGGTAGTTATAGTCAGCAGATCTTAGGAAACCGTAACCATCAGAAATAACCTCAAGTACGCCTTGAGTAGTCACTATTCCTTCTAGCTCTAGGTAGTTTATTAACTTTTCCTCTGCTTCTTTTTTAGTTCTTTTTTCTTCCTCTACTCTCTTACGTTCTGCGTCCTTTTCTACACGCTCCGCTTCTCTATCTGCTCTTTCCTTATCTCTAGCTTCTTTCTCTTCTGGAGTAAGTTGCTTTTGATTTGGGTTGTTATTCGGCTTATTAGAGTTGTTAGCCATTCTATCCTCTCGGCTTACACGCTCACCATTGTTGTTAGGATTGTCGTTAGTGTCTTTTGAATCACCTTCTTCTTTGCGTTCTTTTCTCACGGGAGGATCTTTTCTAGGTCGATCCTTACGAGTTCTCTCTTCTCCGTCTTTTGCTCTTGGATGATTTCCTTTCGGAGCATCATTTTGAGGAGCATCTTTTTTATCCTCCTCCGTTCTTACCTTTCTTATCGGAGCTGCTTTTTTCACTCTAGCTGGCTTAGCTTCTGCCGTTTTATTGTCAGAATTAGTCTCGTTTGTGGGTTTATCGTTCTTGAATTTTTCTGGATTTACTGCCTGAAAGTCAAGTATTTTATAGGCCAGATCCTGCTTTTTTAGTCCTTTGTGAACGATGCTATGTTCGTCTGCGATCTTACGCAAATCAGGAAGAAGCATCTCACCCAATGAAAGAATATCGTACATGTATTTTATTAAGAATTAAATGTTTTTAACTGTGTTCGAGAAAAAATTTGAAAATTTTCTTGAGAATTGCCTGAAAGGCTTTGCAATTATAAACTATTCTTTGGGAATATGCAAATTGGGATACAACAGCTACACACCCTTTTGAATGGGTAAGCTTGCATTTACAATACAGACAATACGAATATTGACGAATCGGTTCAGAAAATTAATAGTATAGCAATGTGCTTTATTCTAGTCCTCTTTTAATTATAACGGGAGGGTATCTCCTTATTCCTTTTGATTAAGGAGCTTAGATGGCCAAATTAAACCCTTTAGGTATTATTTCTAAAAAATAAAAAGCCCAACTCTACTAAAAGAATTGGGCTTTTTAAATTGTCTTACTCTTCGAGTACTAAACTAGCAACCTCACAGGCTCCTCTAGCAGATCTGCAAAGGTCTGTAGGAAATTAGCTCCTGTAACACCGTCTACAGCTCTGTGGTCACAACTCAACGTAACTTTCATTACGTGACCTGCTCTCATTTCGCCATTTTCTACTATAACCGTCTCCTTAGAACTTCCTATAGCTAGAATACATGCGTCTGGTGGATTTACTATAGCTGTGAACTCATCTATACCAAAAGCTCCTAAATTTGAGATAGTGAAGGTATTTCCTTCCCAGTCTTTTGGTTGTAATTCTTTTGTTTTTGCTTTACCGGCTAATTCTCTTACTTCTGCTCCTATCTGAGAGAGTGACTTACTGTCTGCAAAACGTACTACAGGAACTAGCAATCCATCATCGATAGCTACTGCTACACCTATGTGCACGTGGTGATTTCTTCTTATCTTATCTCCAAGCCAAGATGAATTTACATTTGGATGGCTCTTAAGTGCAACTGCCGTTGCTTTTATAATAATATCATTGATAGAGATACGATTCTCTGTATACTCATTCATCCGCTTACGTGCAGAAAGCACAGCATCCATTTTTATCTCCTTAGTAAGGTAGAAATGAGGAGCTGTAAATTTAGACTCTGCTAATCGCTTAGCTATAGTCTTACGCATTTGCGAAACCGGTACTTCGTCATAACTCTCTACTCCTACTGCTGCAGTACTTGCTGCTGCTCTTGGAGTATAGTTTTCTATGTCTTTCTTTATAATACGGCCATTATCACCAGTACCTGTAACTGCTTCTAGGTTTATTCCCTTATCCTCAGCCATACTTTTGGCAAGAGGTGAAGCAAATACACGCCCATTGTTAGATGTGCTCGCTACTGGTGCTGATGCACTAGGAGTAGAAGATGCTGCTGGTGCACTTGGTGGTGCTGCCGCTGGAGTGGGTGCTGCTGCTTTGGCCGGCTCAGCTTCTGCTGCTGGAGCCTCTTTGAGCAAGTCTTGAAAATCCTCACCTTTCTTTCCTATCACAGCTATAGCTGTCTCCACGGGCACTGTAGTGCCTTCTGGTAGTAGATAAAGAACCTCTCCTTTTTCAAAGTTTTCTAGCTCCATAGTGGCCTTGTCGGTCTCTACGTCTGCTATCATTTCACTGGATTTTACGGTATCTCCTACTTTGACGAACCAAGATACGATAGTACCCTCCTCCATCGTATCACTCATTCTAGGTAATTTTATTGCTACTGCCATTATAATGTTTCTAAAGCTCCGCAAAACTAAACATCCAAGTTTAAATATTGTTGGTAACGACCAATAATACAGTAATTTATTTCACACAAATAGAGCGTGCTTTGTAGCATAATGAGACAGTACGAAGATTTCCTGAAACATGTGTTCGAAAATGGAACCAAAAAAACAGACAGAACGGGCACAGGTACGATCAGTGTTTTCGGTGGTCAATTACGCTTTGATTTAGCAGAATCTTTTCCGCTTATCACTTCTAAAAAAGTACACTGGAAGTCTGTGGTACACGAGCTTCTGTGGTTTCTAAAGGGGGACACAAACATACAATACCTTAAGGACCACAATATAAAAATATGGGATGCTTGGGCGGATGAAAATGGGGATTTAGGTCCCGTATATGGCAAGCAATGGCGTGAGTGGGAAGCTCCCAACGGTGAAAAAATAGATCAGATACAATACGTACTCGATACGCTAAAAAACAACCCTGATAGTCGTAGAATAATCGTAAATGCTTGGAATGTTGGAGAACTAAACGATATGGCTCTTACTCCGTGTCATTGTCTTTTTCAGTTTTATGTAGCAGACGGTAAACTAAGTTGCCAACTCTATCAACGTAGTGCAGACCTATTCTTAGGAGTGCCTTTTAACATAGCGAGCTATGCTCTACTTACACTTATGATAGCTCAAGAGGTAGGTCTAGAGCCTGGAGAGTTTGTCCATACCTTTGGAGATGCACATATCTACAGTAATCATTTTGAGCAAGTAAAAGAGCAACTCAGCCGAGAGCCCCGTCCGTATCCTAAAGTGAAATTAAACCCGGATAAGAAATCTGTCTTTGAGTTTTTGTATGAAGATTTTGAAGTGGTAGGATATGACCCGCACCCTAGAATAAGTGCTCCTATAGCTATCTAGAGCAGCAGTAGAGTCTTAAGCGTTTTCTTGTCGCTCTTCATTACATTTTTGTCCAATCTCCCATTGTAACCATACAGTCTCGCTTTGGCAGTATGCTGCCATATAGCCCAGTCGTGTCTTGGGTTATTTCTATAATCACAAATCCAGAGAGGGTAGTCTTCAAAGGAACCTTTTAAGTACTTAGAGTATAAATGAGGATGCGTATAGATGATAGGTTTTACACCGTAATGTTTTTCTATTACATCGCAGTAATTGCGTATTTCGCGAAGTACTTTTCGCTTGTTGGGCATTCTTCTTCTAGTGTATTCCACATCCAAAACAGGAACCATGTTCCCTTTTTTGAGTCCTGCATGTTTTATGAATTTTTGTGCTTGTCGCTTTCCGCTGCTGCTGAAACTCATAAAGTGGTACGCTCCATGCAGTATGTCGTGCTTTTCAAGATTTCTCTTGTGCGAGCGGTACATTTTATCAACTATAGTAGTGCCCTCTGTCACTTTCACAAAGACAAAATCTGGTTTATTTCTCTTTACCATCAAACTCCAGTTGATGTTTTTCTGGTATTTAGAGATGTCAATTCCCCATAGTTTTCTCCCAGCTAAATCGTCTAGAAAATCATATTTATGTTCTTCTTGTACTTTAGCTAATACTCCCTGAATGATTGCCGCAGTGTCTACTATAGGATCTGCTGGCTCTTCTTCTAGCAGACTAGCCTCACATTGCATGCCTGGAGCATTGCACGCTGTATGCTCTTCTGGTTCTATTTTCATCAAATGAAAAAAGGCAGCTATTCCAGCTATCAGCAATAACGAAACGAATATTTTTCCTAAGAATTTCAATATGGATATTTGCTTCAAAGCTAACAAGGTGCGGTACGTTCTTAATTAACAACTCACATAGTACAGGACTAATTGTATAGGAAGGTGGAATAAGTACGGTGGCAGCCTCAATAAAATACTGACAACCAAAGCAGTATTCCATAAATTAATATGAATTTGTGGAACACAAATCCACAAATTCGTACTAATTTGTGCGATAACAAATAGACTTATTGCTCCTACTTAAGCTTATTCAAAATGACAAGTGCCCCGATAACTCTAGGTACACATCCCAATATCATTAGAATAAAAACAATTAAAACAGAACCAAATCCTCTGTCATAAACTGCTATAAGAGGATAGAGTAAGGATAGTATTACTCGCCAAACGCTCAAGGTCTCAAAATCACATTATTTCTAACCGCAATAAAGAAACTAAGTGAATTTCTTATGGACTCGTATAAACTGCTCCTCCAGGTAACATTGTACCACACTTCATTTCTTTTGCTTCAATATATTCAAAATAGAGCACAGATCTAACAGATCTAGTATTTATAACTTCCATACTGTCACTGTTACTGTCGCCAAGCCACTTCCATGTGCCATTTTCATTCCAAGTGCCATCAGAATCGAAAACATACCAAGTACTGCCGTTTCGGTTCCAATCTTTATCATTGAGCAAGCTCTTATTTACGGTTCTTGTTGTTGGAGTTACTACTGGCTCATCATCTGTGCCGCAAGCTTGCATAAATACTCCAAGTGTTAATCCTATTAATACCAATAGTGTCTTGTTCATTGTAATTTTTCTTACGTTTTTCATATTATGTTTTACAGGTTTTCTAAGGAAGATTTTAGAATTGTTACTCCAAAACTATAAACTATAAACTATAAAAAAGTTGTAAAATATTTTCACTCAAGCCTAGCAAGACTCGAAATATTTGTGACAAAAGTCCTAGAAATGTTTTAGTCTTTAGATAGCTTCTTTAATACATCGATAGCCGCCTCCGCTATCACTGTACCTGGACCAAACACAAAGTCTACTCCGCTGTCATACAAAAACGGGTAATCTTGCTCAGGAATCACACCTCCTGCTACTACTAGCACGTCATCCATTCCAAGTTTTTTTAGCTCTTTAATCACTTCAGGCATCAGTGTCTTATGACCCGCTGCGAGAGAAGATACGCCAAGCACATGCACATCATTCTCCATCGCCTGTTTGGCTACTTCTGCGGGTGTTTGAAAGAGTGGCCCTATGTCCACATCAAAACCCAAGTCTGCAAATGCCGTTGCTATTATCTTAGCTCCTCTGTCGTGACCGTCTTGGCCCATTTTAGCTACCAAAATCCTTGGTCTACGGCCATCTTTCACAGCAAAATCATCTGCTGCTTTACGAGCTGCTATTACCTTCTCATCGTTTTGCACTTCTTTCAAATATACGCCACTTATCGTTGCGTTCTGTGCTTGGAATCTTCCAAACACTTTTTCTAATGCGTACGACATTTCGCCAAGGGTAACTCTAGCTTCTGCTGCCTCTACACAGATAGCAAGTAGATTGTTGGACGCTAGCTTGTCATCCTGAGCAGCCGCAGGCGTATCAGCTTGTCCGTCCTTTGGCGGAAAGGATACTCTCGCAGCTTCTTCTAATCTCTTCAAAATATCTTGAGCAATAGCTTCGTCACGTTCTGCTTTTACTTTATTTATTCTTTCGATCTGGCTCTTGCGTACAGCATTATTATCTACTTCTAGTATATCAAAATCTGCTTTCTCAACCGTCTTGTACTTATTTACCCCAACTATGGTATGTTTTCCTGCATCAATATTCGCTTGTTTTATGGCAGAGCACTCCTCTATTCGCATCTTCGGGATACCGCTTTCTATAGCTTTTGCCATGCCGCCGAGTTCTTCTATTTCTATAATATACTCCCACGCCTTATCTGCTAGTTCCTCTGTATATTTTTCTATTACCTCGCTTCCGCCCCACGGGTCTATTATCTTAGTAATATCTGTTTCTTCTTGGATTATCTTCTGTGTGTTTCGAGCTATCTTAGCACTGAAATCCGTAGGCAGAGCCATTGCCTCATCAAAACTATTGGTATGCAAACTCTGCGTACCACCAAAAACCGCAGCAAGTGCTTCTATGGTAGTTCTCGCTATATTATTGTATGGGTCTTGCTCCGTAAGACTCCATCCGCTTGTTTGGCTATGCGTTCTAAGTGCCATAGACTTTGGGTTCTGCGGATCAAACTTATTAATCAACTTAGCCCACAGCAATCTCCCGGCTCTTAGCTTGGCTATTTCCTTATAAAAATCCATCCCAATTCCCCAAAAGAAGGATAATCTAGGGGCAAAATCATCAATGGCTAATCCTGCTCCTATTCCTGTGCGTACATAGTCTAGACCGTCGGCTATGGTATATGCCAACTCTAATTCTGGGGTAGCACCTGCTTCCTGCATATGGTATCCACTAATACTAATACTATTAAACTTAGGCATGTTAGCAGAGGTATACTTGAATATATCTGAGATGATACGCATACTTGGAGCCGGAGGATATATGTAGGTATTACGCACCATAAACTCCTTCAAAATGTCGTTTTGGATAGTTCCTGCCAGTTTAGATTCGTCTACACCTTGCTCCTTTGCGGCAGCTATATAAAATGCCATAATAGGCAGCACCGCACCATTCATGGTCATACTCACAGAGATATCTCCAAGTGGTATTTCGTCAAAAAGGATTTTCATATCCTCGATACTGTCTATGGCTACTCCCGCCATTCCTACGTCGCCAGTCACACGCTCGTGGTCACTGTCATACCCTCTATGCGTAGCTAGATCAAATGCTACCGAAAGTCCTTTTTGGCCTGCGGCCAAATTTCTTTTGTAGAATGCGTTGCTTTTTTCTGCGGTACTAAATCCTGCATACTGACGGATAGTCCATGGACGGATGGCATACATTGTAGAATATGGACCACGGAGGTAAGGTACTTCTCCCGCGATGAACGTAGAAGAAGCGGTGCTCTGAGAAGTCATTAAGTCCGGTTTGATAGCCGTCAAATATTCTTTAGTCAGCTTCTCCAGAAACCAACTGCCGCTTGCAGTGTCGTGCAAATCAGCCATATAGCTTTCGCTTTTGAGTAAGAGCAGGATGTTTTTAGCTAGTCGAAGACTTTGCTCATTATTTTTGTTGTTAAAAGGTAGTACGCAAATGTACTTTGCCCCACCTATAATGGCGGATGCTGCTGCAATGGTCTGTCTTACCAGATTGTTATGTACAAACTCATCTTCTAATGCAGGTATCACTAGATTGATTTCGGTCTTTGGATTTGCAATTCTTAATGCTCTAAGCTTTGCTATGTTTTCATAAAACTTAGTTCCTAAATCAAAGTATACCGATGACTTTCCTTCTGCCTTTGTAAGATTTTCTAAGCTAAGTTTCCCGCAGTTTTCGCCAAGTTCATTTAGCTCAATTATGGTTTTGTCTACTCCTTCCAGTTTCTCAGAAGAAAGCAGTGTTATTTTCCAATCGGTTTTGCCAATTTGACTTATTGATGTACTATTCTCTTCTGTAAAATAGGGCTCTAAGGTGATGCCGTCAGAAGTGGTATATGCCAAATCATCAAGTGGTATTCCTTTGAGATCTTTGGTTGCTTTTGTTTTCCAATCCGCTAAGCTCGTTTTAGCGAACTCTTCAAACGACAGTGTTTTATCCAATTGCATTGGAGCAAAGGTAGAGAAGTCTGAGATTAAGTGTGACATCAAAGTTGCAACCCAAAAAAGGTGCAAAACAAAGATCCAAAATGCGGCAAAAAACTTGAGTTGTTCGATTGCAAGCAAAATTTAACAATAGGGGCTTTACAACTCTTATCTAACCTTTAGTCTAAAAATCTAGACTAACCAGATTTGTCAGTTCGATAAATCGCATTAAATAGAGGCTTATCTATACTATTTATATTGAATCAACAACCTCAATATCCTCAATAAAATGAGTAATCGGCATAGAATCAATCTGTGCACGAACAGGCTGTATATAATCCATATAAGAAGGCAACAAAGAATCAATCATTGGAATAGAAGACGGGAATTTCTCAGCTCTATGGTCAGTCTGTTTCCCCTTCTTCCAGAAACGATAACAAACATGAGGACCAGTAGCAAGACCCGTGCTTCCCACATAACCAATCGTCTGACCTTGTTCCACATAAACACCCTTATGAATACCTTTTGCAAACCGCGTCATATGTAAATACTGCGTAGTATACGTTTCGTTATGCTTCACTTTCACATAATTTCCATTTCCACCCGTATATGAAGCCGCAACCACAGTTCCATTCGCTGTCGACATAATTGGAGTGCCTTTTGGTGCGGCATAATCTGTTCCTAAATGAGCTTTCCATCTTTTCTGAACAGGATGAAAACGACGCCCACTAAAACCTGAGCTTATGCGTGAATACTTTACCGGAGCCATTAAAAACGGACGCCTCATTTTTTTTCCTTCTTCATTGAAAAAGCCAATTTGTGTTCCTGCAGAATCTAAAGCATATTGAAAAGCATAAAATTCGTGCCCCTTATGTTTGAACCATGCTGAACTTATTCCGCCGACTCCGTACGGTATGCCTTCTACCGACTTTTCATTGTAAATCACTTTAAATTCATCGCCAGGATGCAGGCGGAAAAAGTCAATTGTCCATGCAAATATGCCTGCCACATACTCTGCCATTTCACCAGTCATATTAATGTCCTTTAACTGTTGATCTAATGCGAACGTGAGATTAGAATTTTTAATGATTTCTCCTGAAAGAATTTTTTCGTTCACTTCATTCTGTTTCGACCGCTTTTCAACATATACTGAATCTCTAAAATCAAACACCACAAAATCCACAATATTTTTAGGATAAATAAAATACTTGGCGGTTTCAGCAGTATCTCCAATTGCCGATAAAATGATAAATGGCGTTCCTTCCTTCACATATCGAAGACCTACTAATGAATCTGCAGCCATTTCTGCTGCTATGTTAATATTCCATTGCGAAACACCGTAAGGTGTGAACATATGACTCAAGGTCCAATTTTCTTCTACAGTATCTCTTTTTACCTGAAAAGAATCTAAAACAAAACCATATTCAATAACAGATATGGGAATTGTGCTTGAATCCTTTTCATAGCTCATTGTCTCATCTGATTTTGTTTCATTCGGATTTTTATTGCACCCAATAAAAATGGTTAGTGACAATATTATAAGCAGTTGTTTCAAATTGTTTATTCTAAAAAGATATAAATATAATTACTGCAAATATGGCATCTATGATGGATGTCCCTTTACAAAGGTTGAAAATATTTAAGATTCAAAAGGTTTATATACTCTTGCATCGTTAGGGGATCGAGAAAAAACTCTTTATCGAACCCAAAATCGAAATGTATTTATTGAGTACATCCAAGATTTGACGGTGAATTACGGACAAACAAAAAAGCGGAATAGTGAACTAAAATTCAACTATTCCGCTCTGGTAGAGTCTTTAAGACTTTTATCGAATCTTTAGACTGACGATCGAATCAACTTCTTTTACTTATTCAATAATAGAACGCCATTAATTCAAATTATATTTTAGATAATAAACTAAAACAAGGAGTAGTTTCCTAGTCCTTGTTTTGATATTTTAATAAATTTTAGTCTTAGTTTATTTGAACTAAAATTTTACCTCTGTTTCCATCTTTGTCATGGACACAAAGAATGTAGTTTCCAGGAATTAACTCGGGTAATTTAGTAGTATTAACCTTAAGATTAAACGAGGACCAAATTGTTCTACCAATTGCGTCTACAAGTTGCAAATTAACTTCACTGTATGAGTTATCCCATTGAGCAATTCGATTACTACCCTCGGTAATAACTTGAAGATTAAATTTTGAACTGAAACTTTCTTGAACCTGAGCAGTTGTAGTTGCAGACAGACAATAAGAGCCCTCAGGATAAATGGTCATTCCTTGAAAATAAAACTCTCTACTGTCAATTCTTAGAAGGTATTTTTTTGTTGGATCTGGACTAAATGATAAACTGGCCCATGTATTTGACCAACCATTAGCTCCGTCGTTACAACCCACTAATTTTAAGTCTGATGAGCAATCTCCTTCATACAGGGCCATTTGAACCATGTTACCTCCGAAGAAACTCACTCCATTACAATCGGTTGGTTTAATGGTTGTAAATCCGTTAACACCCTCAAATGAGTACCAAGCAGAAAAATTTTCATTGTTGTCACTCCAACAAGGTGCAACATTTTTGTCATCAGGAGTTAAACCTCCATTTGCAGCCGAATGATGAAAAGGTCCAATGCTATTTTCTCTTTTGGAGAATAAGTCTGTAATAGACAATGGATTATCACATTTATCATAATCTTTAATTGAGGTTAGTTTGGTAAACGTTAATTTAAAACTTCCTTCTCTTACTGTTGCGGAATCTATCCGATGTCCATCTACCACGATATAGTACTCAACCCCTTTTTTAGTAGATAATGTTCTTCCAGAATTAAACATTCCCCACCATCCCCACTCATCATCACTTGCTGTGACTAATTGGAAATTTTCGCAACTTCCCGTGAGAATTGACATTTGAGAATTAGTCATTGTAGCATTTGGGTCTAATGAACTACCTCTGACTCTAATCTGGTAGTCGTCTCCGTCTCCAGTAAACTTGAACCATACTGTTTGATCAACACTAGGGTAATCGCATGACTCCTCTCCACATTCTGGACAATAACTCTTTACAGCTTCTCCTGTAAAATCTTTGTCATACCAACCGCAATTTTTTAGTGCTGGATAAAGCCACTTTTCTCCAGTGGATCCAACGTTTGTGAATAATTCACTGGTACTTGTTTCACCAATTTCAATTGGAAGAATGTTTGTTAAATCTACAGCTGCTGAACATTCGTCATTAACTGGATTTTGCGCATTAAGTGTTAAAAAAGTCAATAGGTAAAGTGGTGTAATTATATATTTAGACATAAACAATTTTAATTATTTATTTTTTGAAATCAAAATGTGGACGCATTCTAAGATCATAACAGGTCTCAAATCTAGTCTAATTAGGATAAGAATATTGGGTTACATAACAAGTAAATTACAGCCAAAAAAATAGAATAGTATTAGACTGAGAAAATATACTTTATCGAACCGAAAATTATAATGTATTTATTGAGTACATCCAAGATTTGACGGGCAATTAAGGACAAACAAAAAAGCGGAATAGTGAATTAAAATTCAACTATTCCGCTTTAGTAGCGAGAAGCA
>Ga0206130_10006239_pt1 | contig 13719 bp, 15 predicted proteins | sample Helgoland_Spring_9_FD_148637 | JGI IMG/M metagenome (GOLD analysis project Ga0206130, IMG submission 148637) | Pelagic subsurface seawater microbial communities from Kabeltonne, Helgoland, North Sea - Helgoland_Spring_Bloom_20160512_1 | ecosystem: Environmental > Aquatic > Marine > Epipelagic ... | reverse complement strand
CAGTGTGTTGGAGTTAGATGGTATTCCCAACTTAAATGATCAAACACGATATCCACCGCTGATGGCACGTAGTTTCTTGTATTGGGGAGAACGTGTACAACGTGAGGACATACAACGTGGTGATGTTGTGATATTTCCGAGAGGCACAGCAGGTTGGCAAGGGCATGTAGGATTTTATGTTGAAACACAAATGCACAACGGTCGAGAATATTGGATCGTACTAGGTGGCAATCAAAGCAACGAAGTGAGATATGACTTCTATTCACCCAATAGAGCATTAGGTATACGTCGACAGTCAAGTTAAAATTCGAGTGTAAGTACTATGTATATGCTATAAATACAACTGGTCCATAAGGACTTTACGGGGTTCCAACCCCGTAGACTTAGAACGTCAAGGAGAAAACAAATGGGAAGACCACTTAATAAAAGATTGTTTGGAACGCCAACAGCGGCAGGCAACGAAATCAAAGTAAACTTTCATAACGGCTCAGCAGTTAAAGAAGGTTATATCGTAAAGCAAAAAGGTTCAAAGAAATTTGTCTGTGAAGAAATTGGAACATCAGGAGAATTTACTTGTACACTAACAACTGGTAAATTACCGGCAGCATTAGCAGCAGGTGAAATGGCTATTTCATTCAACATGGACGATTCAGAAACATACACTGTAAGTAAAATTTCTGGTCGCAAAGCAACATTGTCATCACCAAGTGCAACTGGTTCAAACGCATATGATGGAAAATCAGTGCCATGGAACTTTGCAACATCTACATCAGATGGCGCTGCACAAGTTGAAGAAGCAGGTGACGACAATATACTAGTCGGAACTGATGACGACGATTTTACTGAAGACGCATAAGTTTAAAGTTTAATTACAAACTTACACCCTTGGATAAATACTTAATAATAAAGTATTACCAAGGGTGTTTTTATGAAAATAAATGAAGTTACACAATTAGTGGAAGAAATTACTCTAGAAGATACACAAGACTTTCATGAAGAGTTTGGATATCTAGCATATAGTATAGACGAAAGTGATCTATTTGAAGCAGAGTACCAAGGACGTAAAGTTAAACTAAACAAGCCAATGCGTGGCGATGTTAAAAAGTTTAAAGTATATGTTAAGAATAAAAAAGGCAATGTTATCAAAGTTAACTTTGGACATGGCGGAACAAGTGCTAAACGTCCTACTATGCGTATCCGCAAAAGTAATCCAAAAGCTCGTAAGAGTTTTAGAGCAAGACATAATTGTGATAATCCGGGACCTCGCACAAAAGCACGTTACTGGTCATGTAGAAAGTGGTAAAATGAAAGCAACTGATTTAAACCTGAGCGAAATGCCAGCCATGACATTACATGGACCAGATGGTTTCGGTCTTACACAATATAGTGGTGACGAGTATGCACTTGTAGGCGGCTTTAGAGACGGCGCAAGTAACGCTGGTGAGTTGAGATTAAAGTATCAAATATATAGTCATGCTCTTATTGCAGCCAATGACGGCAACTTTGAAAAAGGTGAAATTGGTTATTGTGTTGTAAGAGTAGCAAGTGATGATGGCCCAGACCAAGGTGAAATACTAGGCTTAATTGATATTGAACTAAAACCAAAGTATAGAAAAAGCGGACACGGCAAAAAGATTGTACGTGACATTGTTGACACAACAAAGTCAGGCAACTTAGATATACATGACATTCAGAAGAAAGCCAAGAAGTTCTGGGACAAGATGGGTGTTGAGTATGATGCGAAAAAGCCGGGCGCTAAGAATGCAGTACTTAGAAAGCAAGATGAATCTACAGAACTAGATGAAAGTGTTGTAGCAGACTTAGTTGCCCAGACTGGACAAACACCAGCAGAAATTTATTACCAATTGACTTTGCTTGCGGCGGCTGTGGGCGGTTCATTATATGTTGCTGGTATGTTATTTGCAATGCATATAGAAGATATCATCCGTGACAACAAAAAATGGAAAGAGTATAGAAAAAACTTAGAATCTAATCCTGAGTTAGTAAAACGAGATTTAGAAAAAGCAAAGAAAACACCTGGCATTATGGCTAAAGCAAAATCTCTACTATCTTTCTTTAAGAATAATAAAGCAACTGAAAACCAAGAACAGGTAGACGAAGATATAGCTAGTGTTGCTGAAGTTGCGGCTATGGCGGCAGTTGCAGGACTAGCGGCACCAGTAATGATGGCTATGATTAAAGCGGCATACAAGACTGGCAAGGGCATTAACGCTATTAGAAAAATTGCGCAACGTGCAGGCGTTGAACTTGCTGATCGTGTAATGGGAGAAACATTCACTGATAAACAGGCATTATCATTGTATAATCCAGATAGCAAAACATATCGCTATACAACTGGCGGTGGGCGTATTCCTAATAGCAAAAGCATTAGTAAACAAGACATCACAGTAAAAGGACAACGTTCAGAGTTTCCTGATGATTCTTATGATCCAGATATGTTAGTAGGCGTAAACAAAGAACAATTAGAAAAAGCAGTTGCAGATTCACTTAGTACACTTACAAAACGTGAAGAAATGGTAATAAGAGCCCGTTTTGGACTTAAACCATTTACACAAGATCATACATTAAAACAAGTTGGCGATGCGATGGGCGTTGGTAAAGAACGATTACGACAAATTGAAGCTAAGGCACTGCGAAAACTAAAGCATCCTAAACGAAGTAGCAAGCTCAGAGGGTTCATGGATGAACAACTAGATGACTTCAACAAAGACGAACCAAATAAAAGTACAGTAGTAGTACCTGGATATGGTACTATGAATGTTGATAGTTTGATGAAGAACATCATTGACCAAACAACACAAATGGTAAAGCAAATGCAAAGCGGCGCACAAGGCTTCCGTAATGCTGATTATGCACTCAACAGTAACAAAGTATTACCTACCAAAGTGGCGGCGCTAGTAAAGGCACTAGATGACTTACAAGCAATACGTAGTAAAGGCGGTGCTAATAGTAGAAACATTCAACAAGAAGCAGATGCTCAACAACAGTTACCAATTGATGTGAATAAAATTATGGGTAACATACAAGAGTTTGAAAGTAAGCAATACATTACTCCGGAAGATGCTGATCTAATGAGACGTGGTATACAAAGTTTGGCAACACCAAGACAGACTGTAAACCCGAATGCTATACTACAATTATTAACAATGGTGACAAGATGAAGATTAATGAAGTAATAATTGATAATAAGAACGGGCGTGGTGTTGTTCCTAATAATCAAGACGTAGATTACTTTGGTATGCGTGTTAACATGAAGCCAAGTACATTTATTAAACTTGCTTCAAAACTAGGTAGAGACCCAGAGCCAGAAATGATTGACTATATTAAACAAGGCGGTGCTATTGGTTCGCCATTCTTAGTAATCAATGTACCATGGGACGAAGATGACGATAGTAAATTACAAGTAAGAGGACACGAAGGACGCAATCGTATGCTTGCTATATTGAAAGCAGAAGGCGATGCGCCAGTTGAAACACACTTGTTCTTTAGTGGCAAATTTAATCGTGCTAGACATTTAGAGCCTGAATTTATGGATGCTATAAAGAAAGAACTAATTAGTCAAGATGATCAACTAGTTAGTGGACCACTATGGGAAGCAGGCGTAGGCAAAATCACAGCATACAACACAACTGTAGATGTTAAGCCTGGTGAAACTGAACGCCAAGCTAAAAAGTTTTTCCCAATGAATAAAAATGGTAAACCAAAGCCTCTTGGTGTTCCTGGTGCTACTCCTAATCAAGCATTTAATTTAGGGTTAACTAAATGAAGATCTTACAAATCACAGAGAACATCAGTCATACTTCGAAACGTATTCATGACATAGAAAAGGAAAAGGGAGTCAAACCTGGTACTCCTGAATGGTTTAAACTGTGGTTTAGTTTACCTTATCTTAAAGAATCAATAACAGAAGCATTTGACAATCCGTATGAATTTAAAGTCACCCACAACGATGGCAATAGATGGCAGGCACAGGCACTAACAGATAATAACATAATTATTTCTTTCCTAGCATCAAATGTTGACACTGGCTGGGGTATAGATTTTAAGACAGCAGATGCAGACACTCCCAATAACACCACATACGACTTAACAGGCAAGGGCGACGGACAACGCACAATGACCACAGTGCTTGCAATGCTAAAGCAGTTTATTCAAGATCACTCACCCGAAGAGATTTACTTTGATGCCGCTAAAGATGCTGGCAACAGTAGAACAAACTTGTATCAAAGAATAGTACAGCGGTTTGCAGGCGGATTAGGATACACAGTTGATGTCCAAGATGCTGGCAACAGAGATGACTTTACACTGGTTAAAAAAGTACAAGAAACAACAGTTACAGAAGCATTGAACAATCCTTATTCATATTATTGGGATGAAACATATAACGACGACAGTTCTTTTCTAGCTAAAGCTGAAATGGATATGGGCGAACTAATGGTTATGTTTTCAGTAGGCGAGCCAGGCGTAAGTTGGACTATTGACTTTGCAGTAGATGGATCAATGCATAAAACGGGCGATGGTGATCAGTTTAGAATCTTTGCTACAGTAGTTGCTGTTATAAAAGATTGGGCTGCTAACAAAGTAGATTTATCTAAAGTAACACAAATTGATTTTAGTTCTGACAAGGACGGCGTAGGAGAAGATAGTAGAAGTAAACTATACAAACGTTTTGGTCAACAACTAGCAAGCAAACTTGGATGGAATTTAGAAATTACAGACAGAGGACAATTTGCTTCCTTTAAGATTAAGAATCCAAATGCTCCTGTGAAAGAAGCAGTTAACGAAGGTTACAAACTACAACTAGAACGTGATACAGACATGATGGTGTTGAACATTACTGACACTGCTACAGGCAAGCGTACAGAAGTGCGTGGCAAGCCTGGATATGAAACTGACGGTTACGATCCTACAGATAAACTACATCAATTACTTGACAAAATTAGTAAAACTGCTAATATCAGTGATCTAATGAACGGTGAACCTGTTGGTATCAACCCTAAACACCCAGATGGCGCAAGAGCAAAGAAAGCAACGACTAAAGCATTCAATGAAGCAAAAGATGGTATACCAGTTAAAACACTCAAAGGAATGAGACTATAATGAGTTATTTAGAAGACAATAAAAAATATACATATTTTAATGATGATAGTAATCTGTTTTGGGGAGTCATAGAACATTTTAGACACAGTGATGATAATAGTCTATGTATTGATATTGGCACATGTTATGGAAGTTATGCAGAGAGATATGTATCTTTATTTGAAAACGTAGTTTGTTTCGAAGCCAATTATTATATTGAAGAACAATTAAGAAATAGAATGGCTAAAACAAAACATGATAATTATAAAATTTATATGAATGGACTAGGCAAACCCGAAGACCATAACACTGAAAAGTTGTTCTATGCAGCCGCTTGGAATCCTATAGAGGATCCTTACAACGTACACACACCTTGGCGTGGAATTAGTAGTTACAAAAGCGATCACTTCACAAACTGGCCCAAGAAAGATGTAAACATAACAGAAATAAAAACAACAATTAAAACATTAGATAGTTATAACTTAGCACCTAGTTTTATTAAAATGGACGTAGAGGAGTCAGAATCAGATGTTATTATGGGCGGCATAGAAACTATATCAAAGCATAAACCCACATTACAAGTAGAAGGCGGAGGAAGTATGGAATTAATAAAAAGTTTAGGATATCGTTTAGTAGCTCAACGAAAATGTCATGGTGCACTACAGGATTATATATATGTATATGGATAAATGTAAAATACTTACTGCAGACACCACTGGTACAGTATAATGAAAATTTCAGATTTAATTCAGGGTACATTTACTACTAACGAATCAATAGCAGTTAATGAAGCAATAGAAATGAAAATTAGCGATTTGACTATCAGTGATGCTGGTATGGCAATCGCACAATCAGTAGGTGGTGGAAGTAGAACAGATGCTCCGTTGGCAGTTACAAAACTTCCATCAGGCCATGTATATCTTGTAAATGGGTATCATAGATTAGTAGATGCTATGCAGGCTGGCAAAGATACTGTATCGGTAGAATATGTTCCATATGAAAGAGTGGCAATACTTTGGAAACAAGAACGTGAACAAGATATCAAATACGGTAAACAGTTTAACGAAAACTTTGCTGATGGTAAAGTAAAAGGCAAAAGCAGACCAGGACGTGTAAAACGTAGTGGTGCTAGCTGTGATGGCAGTGTTACAGAATTACGAGCAAAAGCAAAAAAGGCAAGCGGTGAGAAAGCAAAGATGTATCACTGGTGTGCTAATATGAAGGCTGGTAAGAAGAAATGAAGATGTTTTTTAAAAAGTGGTGGCGTAGTATGTTTCCAGAATATATACTGGAAGTAAAGCATCGTGGAGTAGAAAGAAGAATCCACGTAGCAAAATTTACTAGAAAAAATATGAAAAAACTAGCAGGAGTGAACATTGAAGGAGAGCACTTTGAGCTTACCAGTAAAGAACCAATGGATTACTACGTAGTAGAATATAGGGACGATTTAAAATGAAATTATCTGAGTTATCAAACATCGACTTCCCTGATCTGGGGGAAGCAATGAGCAGTGATGAATTAGAAGATAAAATGATGCAACGAAAGAAACTTGCATTTAATCGTGCAGTAGTTGATGCAATGCATCGTCTTGTTACAAGCAAAGGCAATCGTCACAGTATCGGCAGTTATGCATTTGATATTTCACGTAGTTTTGGAATTAATCCTAAAGAAGTTGAACGTATGTATCGTGACAAGTATATGTTTGAAGATGAAGACCGTCCTATGATGATAACACAACAAATGCTAGATACATTAGAAAATCATTTAGACAAATTGTTTTCATCAGTTGGTATTGATGTTGAGTTTACTAGACATTTTTTAGATCGAGTTAATGATAATAGAAATAAATCACAAATTACACTAAAAGAGCTTGCAATTTTATTTAAAGACGCTTATAATAAGTATGGTAAGAAGATTGCACAAATGGGTCCAGATGCAGAAGCTGTTATTAAAGATATGCGCAGTGATGTTAATTTACCTTTTGTATTAAATTGGGATAACAAAAATCAAGAACTTGATTTAGTTGCAAAAACAGTAATGCGGAAGAAAAATTTTCATACACCTGATCCTGAACTGCCGCTAACATAAGGAAACAATATGCGAGTAGCTGTTATATTAACAGGACAACCACGACATATGGAACACGGTTCATGGTGGTTAAATAACAAAGTTTTTCCAAAGCACTGGCAAGGGCTGAAAGTTGATTACTATGCTTGGTTATGGGATAATGGCGACCCAGATCTAGGAGCAAAAGTAGAACAGGCATATCGCCCAGTCAAGTACCATATTGAAAACTATCAAAACTGTGTCACAGACTTTGTTTCTAAAGTACAAGAACAAAATTCAATAGTTGACCAATCTAGATCAGACTTGGTACCTATTAATTTACGAGAAAACATTCTTTTTAATACACCAGAAATTACAAAATGGGGAGAAAACTTTTGGGGGCAATTTATTGCTGGAAGTAGGGCTGCTAATTGGCTCGGAGATATGTCAAACGATTATGACGTTGTAATTAGAACAAGAACTGACGCAGTTTTTCATCCAATGACAGAAAGATTATGGATACAAGCATTTCATAATCTCAACCGCAATCCCAATTTTAAACATAAATTATTTTCACCTTGGATGCATTTGGCAAGTGGTAGTGGGTTTATGGGAGACTTTGCACATATTGGAACACCAGCAAACATACATAACTTCTATAAAAATATGGAGGAGAATTGTTTAAAAGTTGCAGGGCCAGATAGGCCGCTTTTTTATGAACTCAATGTTATTCATCGAGATCGTGCATTAGTTGCACATTGGATGTGGACAAAATTAAGTCATTATAGTAATACTGATTGGTTAAGTTTTAGTGTTGTCTGGCCTACGCCTTATGAAACAAGTGTAATAAGATACGAATATCCAATTGGCAGTATAAATGACTTTAGTCACTTCCGTAATGAATTCCATCGATTCGAAAAAGAGTTACAATCACCATAAATAAGTGTATATAGAAAATCCGGAGTGTCTCAATGAGATTAGAAAAAATTCAAACAGCACGACAGGCGCAGGCTAAACCAACAGTGGCAAAAGTAGCTGAAGGTTATGCAGTGTGTGATGTCAATAACAAAACAGTAAAAGTTTTTGAAGATATTGATGTAGCAAAAAGCTACATGAATCGTCATATTACAGAACTTAAAGAAGGCCGTGAACCAGTTGTATACATGAGTGAAATCATGGAAGGTGTCCTAGATGATACTGATGACGATGGCTGGATGGCAAAAAGCGAACTATACAAACTTTCAAAGTATGCTATTCAATTACATGGAATGATTCAAGACAATGAAAACTTAGAACCATGGGTACAAAGTAAAATTACCAAAGCTGCTGACTATATTAGCACAGTAAAGCATTACTTAGAATATGTAGAAATGTCCGATGGCCAACCCGAAGTAGTAGATGATATCCCGATGGAACCAACAAATAATATGCCTCCTGAAGGAATGTAAGAAATGAAGTTTACCGAGTTTACTGAAACTAATGCCCCTGTAACCCCACCTTTAGTGGAAGCGCAGCCAGTACCAACAACCGTTACTGGTGGCGACATTGGTAGGCCGGCAAACGATAATTCTCGACCTACTCCAGAACAACTAAGACGACAACTTAGAGTTATTAATAATAATTTAACAGATGAGCAACGTAGAGCAGTTACACAAGAATTAAGTCGAAATAGATCTCTTTGGCAGAGATTGGGAGCGTGGGGAGCCAAAACAGCAGGCAGACATGCGGGCGCTACTGTAGCGAGTGCTATAACTGGTCCAGCAGCACCAGCAGTTGCAGCAGTGGCAAATTTAGCATTACTTGGTTATGATGTTTATTCGTTGGGTAGTGAAATTTGGGACTGGGCACGTGGTAATGATGTTGAATTGCCTCCGGCGAATGGTGATAATTTTGAAGGCACTCCTCCGATTTCAGCGCCGCCTCGTCCACAATCACAAGGTGGTCGAAACAGAAATCAAGATCGTTGGGATCGAAGATACGGCGGGACACACAATCCGGACGGTAGCCCAATAGTAATAACTCCTCCAGCTACTGCAGGACAACCGCAACCAAAAGAAGAGCCAGATGATGCACCAGAACCAGCAAATGATCCTAGACCTCCAATTAGAGTCGTTCCGCAAGAGCCGCCTGCGCAACCTGAACAACCGACACCTGACCCTAATCCAGTAACTCCTCCAAAAGAGGAGCCTAAGGTTATACCATTTCCAAACTCTCCTGATTTAGAGCCGCCGTCAACTCCAGATGAAAAGCCAGAAACGCCAACTAATCCAGAACCTGGTCCTAGTGTGGACCCGACACCACCAGCACAGCCGGTACCTGAACCAGCTAATGATCCAGCGGCTCCGCCCGCTAATGATCCAGCGGCTCCACCTCGTCGACAGGCTCCACCGCAAGAGCTTCCAGATCCTGCAGGGCCAGATAGTGCACCCAAAATAGAGCCTGATCCAGCGTCTCCACCAGCTACTGATCCAGCTACTGATCCAGCTACTGATCCAGCTACTGACCCGAATCCACAGCCGGCGCCACAAGTTATTCCAGGCCCTATTACTTTACCAGGTCAGATACCAAGTACAGATCCACAAGCAAGTCCACAAGCAAGTCCACAAGCAAGTCCACAAGCAAGGACACAGGAAAACCCACCTCGTAGCCGTAACAGAACGAGACCGGGACTTGGCGGAGGGGGCACTGGTGGACCCGATGCAAATCAAATGAAATTCTCTCCAATAAATATTAGAGACCCACTAAACTTGAAAAGATATGGATAATCAAATGATACAAAATATAGCAAGACAAATTATTGCAGAAGCAAAACAAAGCAGAAGTCATTACAATGCTACCGGAAATTACTTTGATAAAGTAAAAGCAAATATGTATACTATATTTGAATGTTATGCAAATGGTATTATTGATTGGGAGTTATCAAACATAAAGTTACAAAGTGTAATTAAAGAGTATGTGAATTTATATCCTAAAGAAAATCGCAAAGCTGAAATTAAAATTATGCGTGAAGAATACAAGCGTATGAAAACAGAATATAAACCAGCATTAGATGCGTATAAAGTAGTAGCTGAACAAAAAATGACAAGTAGTTTAGTGGCAAAACAAAAACTAGATGAAAGTGCTGCACAACATCATAGTAATGTATTTTATAATGGACGTAATTTAACTGAAGCAGATCTTAAAGACATTAGTACACTTAAAACATGGAAGCGTGTAATGGAAGCCTATCCAAATCTTACAGCTAAAGATGAAGATTGTGTGCGTATGCTTACTATTTTTGAAAATACATATAACACTAGAGATTTTGAATTTAACCCACGAGCCGGACATAGAGATCAACCAGATCATCCTGAAAATCGTGGACTCACACCAGGGCAGGCTCCTAGAGCAAGCCTACGTCCTAAACTACGTCCTAAAAATTTAGCACCAATGTCTAGCCCAAGACCACAGGCTCGCCCAGCAAACTTGCAAATGCGTAATGACATCAATAAAGCAGTACAGCAGGCAGTTGGAGAAGGCGATAGCCCACACAAAAAAGGTACAGCAAAGTATAAAGCGCACATGGCAGCAATGCATGCTGAAGGATATAAAGTTATGCCTCCAATGGATCCTAAATATGTAGAACGTAGTGGACTTGAAGGTCCATTTACTACACTAAGTGGAAAAGTAGTATACTACGATCCAAAAGAAGGTAGTTACTACGATCCAGATACAGATATGTATATGTCATATGATGAATTTCAGCAGTATGATAATGATTATAGTGGCATGAAAGATGAGCGTGACGAAGTTAAAGAAGCGCAGATTGATAAAATGAAATTTGTCAGTAAAGGTTTTTCTAACCGTAAGGAAGCGGAGCGCCAAAACGATCAGTTGGTTGGATCTGGTAAGGCTTCTCAAAAAAGCTATGTTTACAAACATAAAGATAATAAATTTTACGTCGTTGACATGAAAGACGAACGTGACAAAGTTAAAGAAAATCCAACAACAAGACCTAACAATCGACCAACAGTACCAGCAGATGCAGAAGCTGATGAATTGCTCGGCCGGATAGCTAACCACCAACAGAACGTGGATCATTTTCTCAAGGTAAGCAACACCGCCCTCAATCATCCAGTAGCTGTTGGATTGAGAAATCGCAGAGTTAAAGAAGACGAAGTATCAGAAGAAATGAATGATGCGGAGATTGATGCGTTCCATCGTGCATTAGATAATCTTGTACACAAGCATTTAGGACATAGTTCAGATGAAAAAGATGATATAGATGAAAGTGAAGAGCGTCCTTATGTAGCAGTTCATGCTAAAAAAGGCAAAACTGAAGTGACCGGAAGTAGCAGCTATGATGCTGCAAAAAAAGCCGCAGCAAAGTGGAAACTAAAAAGTACAGCAGGAATTGATGTGTATTTGTCAGATGTAAAACACACACCTACTGAAAGTGCAATGGAAAGCGAAAGCCAATTTGACGGACATGACATAATGTCAGAAGACCCACCAAATGGTATTGACTTTGATTATGCTAATTTGTCAAAAGTAAATTGGGATCAGTATTCCGAAGAAGATATCAAGACATTTTATAGCATTGTTGACAACTTATCATTTGAGAGTGGATATTATAACGACGGCGAGTTCGACGATTCACATTTTAATGCATTACAATGGCTTGAAAAAAACGTAATGAACAAAACAGAAGTTTCAAATGCAGTTAAAGAAACACTTAGTCCAGAAGAGAAAAGACTTGTCAATCAAATGTACAACAAGGACGGCACACTAACTGACATTGGTAGACAAGTTATGAACCATGGTAAGAAAAAAGATAGTAAAAAAACTGACGAAAGTACTGCTAGTGGGTTAACACAATCTGTTATGGCAAGAGCAATAGAAGAAATGACAAGCGCAGGTGCTATTGCTAGTGTAGCGGCACCAATGGGTAAAATGAAACGCCGTAAAGATAGTATCTTTGCTGATAAAGAAAGCAAGCAAACTGCTATTAGTGAAGCACAGTTTGATGAAGCAGCAGGCGAAAAAGATGCTTGCTATCACAAAGTTAAATCACGTTACAAAGTATGGCCTAGTGCATATGCATCAGGTGCATTAGTTAAGTGTCGTAAAGTCGGTGCGGCAAATTGGGGCAATTCAAAGAAGTAAAATATGGCAACAAAACGTGAAAGACAAGATGCTAAATTATTACAAGCAGGATTAGACAGAGCCGCTCGTAATGTTATAGAACCTGGACGTTATGCAAATACAACTGCTGACGCCACGCAACTTCCTACACGTTACGCAGTGGGCGATAACAACACTAACAATGTAGTTGATAACCCTAACGTTGGCGGACTGTTAACTGGGAGGCCGTGGGCATAATGGGCATACAGAATCCAAATAGCACAAATTATGTGCACAACAATGAACCAAATATTCTCAATGTCCACAAAGCTATGGACTACAATCAACAGGGTCAGCCTCTGCTAAGAACAACTGGTAGTAGTTATGACTGGACTATTAATATCAGTGCTGGAGATGTTGCAGGAACAGGGTACATCGAAAAGTTTGGCATGAACGTAGATGTTGACAGTAACAAAGAAACTATCTGGGATGGTGGCGAAATATACAGTTACATCAGTACAGCAGAAACTGTTGCTGTAACCAGTACAACCGGTGTAGACTCAGCGGCAGGCGCAGGTGCTAGAACAGTTGAAATACAAGGGTTAGACGCTGATCATAACTTGGTGTATGAAACACTAACTGTAGGCGGTGGCGCAGGCACACAAGAGTTTTTAAGAATATTCCGTGCCAACGTTGTTACAGCAGGTACTAGTGGTATCAACGAAGGCACTGTAAGTATTACCAGTAGTGATACCAGTACAGTACTGGCGCAAATTGGCGTAGACGGCACAGGTAGTAATGCAGCAGGACGTGGACAAACGTTTATGGCTTTATATACAGTGCCAGCAGGAAAAACAGCATATCTAACACAGTGGACAGTTGGTTGTGGTAAACAAAACACAGACGCAGTTGCTACTTTCCTGGCAAGACCCGAGGGCGGTGCGTGGAATGCTAAAGACATTATTACAGTTAGCGCAACAACATATGCTAAAGATTATAAAATACCACTACAGTTTACAGAAAAAACTGACATAGAAATTCGTGCGTACAGTACTACAAACAACAGTTTGGTGAGTAGTACATTTAACTTATTACTGATAGATAATACAGTATAAATATTGTTATGCGTATAGAAGAGATCGTAACAGAGTCTAAAGAATTTAGAACAAAAAAGAACCCAGATGGTTTTACCATTGATTTAATTGTCGATGGCAAGCATGTTGGACAATACACACACGCACGTGAAGATGACATTGTTCGCAATCAAGCAGAGATTTTTCCTGAATATCGTGCCAAAGGTTACGGTACTATGCTGTTACTTGCGGCAATCAAAACAGCAAATGATCTAGGATTGGACTTTGAAGAAGATACACAAAGCCTAACACCAGCAATGAGTAGAATATACGATGAACTAGATGATAGTGGTATGATTTACGGTGGCCGTGGTGCATGGGCTATTAGTCCAAGCGG
>Ga0206130_10006230_pt1 | contig 13734 bp, 16 predicted proteins | sample Helgoland_Spring_9_FD_148637 | JGI IMG/M metagenome (GOLD analysis project Ga0206130, IMG submission 148637) | Pelagic subsurface seawater microbial communities from Kabeltonne, Helgoland, North Sea - Helgoland_Spring_Bloom_20160512_1 | ecosystem: Environmental > Aquatic > Marine > Epipelagic ... | reverse complement strand
TTGGATCGCCAACACGGCGTTTGCCGCGCAGGCTGGTTTGACCTATGTTGCGAAAAGAGTGTGAAGACATGTGATCGCCTAAAAGTTGGAAAGGTGTTATCACGCAACTAACAAAGTTACTAAAAACACGCAACAGTAAATGTTACGTGTTTCAAAAAATTGGCGGAGAACCACCTTGAAACGAAACAGTCGCCTGTCTCTTGCGCTCCATACCCTTAGCCATATGGCGGTTGACCCATCGAAAACGCGCACCTCTGCGGACATCGCTGGACATGCAGGCACGAACCCTGTGGTCGTGCGGCGGGTGTTAGGGCGACTGCGCGAGGCTGGATTACTAACGTCAGAAAAGGGACACGCTGGGGGATGGCGTTTGGCCCGTTTGCCAGATCAGATCACGCTCGCAGATGTGTATCTAGCACTTGATGAACGTCTGGTCGCCAGTGATGAAAGCAGTGATGCCGCCGCGTGTTCAGTGGAACATGCGCTGCACACTCGGGTTTCTGGTGTTTTAAAGGAAGTCGAACAAAGCCTTGTGGATCGGCTGGCAGAAACTTTAATTTCTGAAATTCGCGGCGCTTAAGACGTCCGCGTTATACCTTAAAAGGCGCGATTTCATCGGCAGACAGTGCATAGCCGATTTGTGCGATCTGCGTATAGGTGGACGCCGTACCAAACATTCCCGTTACATTTACCGCCTCGAACAGACCAGCCAGTGGATAAGGTTTTTCCGTTGTCACGAAAACCAGCTGATTTGCAGGTGGTGGTGGAACATGCACACACGCCCCTACATAAGGGACTAGGATAAACGCAGTCACTCCGGCGCTGCTTTGGTCAATTGGAACAACAAAGCCAGGCAGGCGGACAATTTTACCATTCCAGTCATTGCGCCGCCCCGTGGATGCAGGTTGCTGGCTCGATAGCGGTTCGGAGTCGTGATCAATCAAACCTGCCAAGGCCCGTGGAACAACAAGTTCCTCTTCTGGCAGCAGATCAGACCATTCAAGGTCCGTCACCTCATCCGCAAAACCGGCCGAGGGCAGCGTCGTGGCACAAGCTAAGCCAGCAAGCACGGTGCGTCGGTGAAATACGCGACCTACCATTCATACACTTCCATCGCGCTCGCGCGCAAAGCATAGCCCGTTTCGCCAAGATCGGTGGATTGCAACTGCGTTCGCAATGTACCTGACACCCAAACTGCATCCCACAGCTTGTCATTCGGCCACGGTTTTTTCGCGTCCACAAGAACCAGTTGATTGGCCGGCGGTGGCGGCGTGTGGATGCAGGCCCCCACATAAGGAACCAGCATGAATTGCGTCACACCCTTTGAGCTTTGCTCAATCGGAATGATAAAACCTGGAATTTTGACCAAAGCACCATTCAGCTCTTCGTTCAGCTTGGACGCATTTTCATCAAAAATCGGCGACCATTGGTCCGTGGCGACGTCCATTTCACCCTGCCCGATGATCTCACCGTATGGCACGCCTTGAGGAATAAGATCGTCCCAAGACAGGACTTTAGGAGTTTTCGCAAAGGCCGACCCTGGTGCAATCGCGCTTGCAGACAAAAGAGAAAGGGTTAATCGACGTGTTAACATTGCGCGGCCTTTTCCATATTACGTTTTCACCGTCATACCATCCGCAAGCGACAGTTGATAGGCACGCAGTGCCGGAACCAAGCTCACAATTGCGCTAGCGGCAATAACCGCCACCAAAACAATCGCCTCACGCAGGCTCGGAGCATCAATCGGCACCCACAAGCCAAAGGCCGCGTCGAGTATCGGTTGGGACACAAACAAACCGATATAAAGGAACAGCAAGCCCAGAACAGCGCCAATGGCCCCCATAAGGATGGCCTCTAAGATCAACAGCCCAAAAATGGTCGACGGTTTGGCCCCCATTGCACGGTAAATGGCCATTTCGCGGCGGCGTTCATTCAGGCTCGAAAAGATCGTGGCCATCATGCCGATCAGCGCAGTAACGATGACCATGACTGATACAGCCAGCAGCGCGGTTTCTGCAATCCCAACGATCCCCCACAACTCTTGCAAAGCAACGCCCGGCAAGATCGCAAGAAGCGGCTCTTGTGCGTATTCGTTAATGGCGCGTTGCAAGCTAAAGGTCTTGAGCGGGCTTGATACGCCAACAAGTGCAGCCGTGATGGCCTTGGGCTTCAAATCCATTTGGCGCACTTTTTCCACAGGCGTGGGATCACCAGGTTTCTGCGCACCGCTTTGCCAATCCACATGAATGGCTTCGATCCCCTCAAGGCTGACAATCACCGTGCGATCCACAGGCGTTCCCGTTTTTTCCAGAATGCCCGAAACGCGAAACGGTTGATCCTTATGTTCGGCAAATGACGCAAGCCCGTGCGCGACCACAATCGGATCACCGACCGAATAGCCCAGCGTTTTGGCCACGTCCGCACCGATCACCGTGTCAAACAGGTCTGACAGGGGTTCGCCTTGCTCAAACGCAAGCGAGCGTCCCTGGCGGTATTTGTAATGTTCAAAAAACGCAGGACTCGTCCCCATAACGCGAAATTGTCGATGACTATCGCCGAGCGAAATGGGAACAATCCAATCCACGTCCTTGCGTGCGGCGATGCCTTGGTAGCTTTGCCAAGTCACGTTGTTGGTGGCATTGCCGATGCGGAATACAGAATACAGCAGCAGTTGCACCGAACCTGATCGCGCACCAACGATCAGATCCGTCCCTGAAATCGTGTCAGCAAAGCTGGCCTTTGCGCCCGTGCGGATTTTCTCAACCCCCAGATAGAGCGCCACAGAAAGAGCGATGGCGAGGATGGTCATGCTGACCGTCAACGCCCGCGCCATCAGCGAGGCAAAGGACAGACGCAGGATCATGCGGGTTCCCTTTCGGATCGGGCGATGTCTTTCATTTCGATGACGCGATCAAAGCGGTCTGCCAATCGTGGATCATGGCTGACCATCATGACAGCTACGCCATTGGCATCCACCTGTTTGAACATCAGATCAAGGAAATTGGCCTGACTGCCCGCATCAAGCGAAGACGTGGGTTCATCCGCCAAAATAAGCGGCGGATCCCCAATCAAAGCACGCGCCACGGCTACACGTTGTTGTTGCCCGACGCTCAGCGTTGCAGCCCGTTCTGTCAGCAAACTGGACGGTAGCCCAAGTTGTTCACACAGGCGTTTGGCCTCCTCATTTGGGGCGTCGACGCGTTTGCGTCGCTGTGGTGCGAACTGAAGGGGCAGCAGGATATTGTCGGTGACAGAGCCAAAAGGCAGCAGGTTGAATTGCTGAAAAATAACACCAATGGTCTCCGCACGAAAGCGATCCCTTTGCCCCCCGCTCAGGGTTGCCAGATTGGTGCCAGCCACATTTACAGTTCCTTCTTGCGCCAAAACTGTGCCGCAAATCAGCGACAAAAGCGTGGATTTTCCCGATCCGCTTTCACCAAGCAGCAGAACTTTTTCCTGCGGTTTCACTGTGAATTGATCCACAGCCACGGAAAACCCTGCGCGCCCCGACCAGCGGAAGCGAACCTTTCCCAGTTGAAGGATTGGGTCAGGTGCCGTCACTTTTAATACAATCCACGCAGATCAAGAACGGGCGCATCGCGTTCAACTTCGAACGCCTTAGCCCCTGATGCGGTGGCGATCTGCACCTCTACCTCAAGTGCATTTTTGAACACGTCAAAATAGGCGAATGTGATCTCAGTAATCGCATCCGGTTTTGCGCAGGTCAGTTGATACTCGGCATGAAACTCCGTGTGGCCTGCCTCTTCCGCATGTTCGTAATGGTCATCGTCATCGTGTTTGGCGTGCTCTTCGTGCTCATCATCATGTTTATCTTCGGCATGATCTTCGTGGTCATCTTCATGCTTTGCATGGTCATCATGCGCGTCGTGCTCTTCTTCGCTTTCCAGTGCTGCGCTGGCTTGCGTGACAGTACATTCCGCGCCTTTGGGCAAAACAAAAAGATCTGCAGGACGCGCCAAAGTGGCGACCGCATTTTCGACAGCCGTGCGATCCTCTGCAGATTGAGCAGCATACTCAAACCCGACAATATCTGCGCCTGGTGCGAGAAACTCCATCGCAACCGTGTTACCTTCAAGCGCGATGTTTAAAGTGCCCACACCATGTTCATGGGCATCCAACTGGCGGGTTTCTTCGCCAAATGCAGCCGTGGAAGACAGAACGAGCGCGACAGGTAGAATACATTTCATTGTTTGATCCTTAATCTAGTTAATGAGAGAAGAATTATGCGCCACAGCTTCGGCAAAGTCCGTGTATTTCGACCACATGGCGTTTAGGTTTGAACCCAGACGCAGCCACAAGTGGCGTAAGCTTTGCAGCAACTTTACCGCCGTCATGTTCATCCACCGAACCGCAATCTGCGCAAATTGCCAAAACAGAAACACTGTCAGCGTGATCACAAGTACATGGCACAAAAGCCTTTGCTGATTCCAACCGATGTGCGCGACCCTGATCTGTCAGCGCACTTAGCGTTCGATACACCGTTGGGGGTGCGATTTCAGGTTCACTTGCCTGAAGAGCCGTCAAAATTTGATAAGCTGACATCGGCTTTCCGTTGGCCAGTAACAGGCCCATAATTTCACTTTGCCGATCCGTGTTTCGTTTACGCATGCGTGTATTCCTAATTTATTACTTTATAACATAACAAAATTTCAAACATCAATGCTGCTAATATTTTTATGGTTTCCCGATACTCGATCACGATTTTTCTTACCGTAAGAAGAATTAAGATAGGCCCTAGAAAATAAGCGAGTAACATTTTCAAGGTTGGAAGTATGTCCATCCATTCGGACAAAACTCCCTTGCCGCGAATTGGTATCAGCGATCAATATTAGGTCTCACGTTTCGACAGAGCGGCAGCTCCCTGCCCACACTGCAGGAACCACATTGCAGCAGTTAGTTTAATCTCGAGAAGCAACTTTGGGCCGCAAACTCAGGGCAATATCATGCGCTCCGTGAAACCGCGCTTCGTTGCGCAGTAAGACTTCGGTTATGGCTCTCAAAGCAGACACCCACTACCCAGCGCACCCCTTTAAGTTGCCAGTGACGGCAACCACAGCACAATCGCTGGGAATGCCACCAGCAAGCCAATCGTGATGCCATCCGCGATAAAGAACGGTGTCACGCCTTTGAACACGTCTTGCACCGTCAAATCATCGCGTACGCCCGCAACCACAAAACAGTTCAGCCCGATGGGCGGCGTAATCAAACAAAACTCCGCCATTTTCACCACCAAAATCCCGAACCAGATGCCACACATCGTCCCCGACATGCCAAAGGCACTGTCAGCTGCCAGCACGCTCTCGCCGCCATTCAGCGCCATTACTGCGGGGTACGTGATTGGCAGCGTCAGCAACAGCATCCCAATCGCATCCATGAACATGCCAAGCACCGCATAGGCCAGCAGGATACAAATCAGGATCAGCATCGGCGACATATCCAACGAGGTAATCCAATCGGAAAACGCATCAGGAAGTTTCGCAAATCCAAGGAAGCGCACGTAGATCAAAACACCCCAAATGATCGTGAAAATCATCACCGTCAGCTTAGCCGTTTCCAGCAGCGCCTCTTTCAGCTGCTTCCACTTCATCCCCTTGTACATCGCCATCAAGAACACGATCAACGCGCCAATCGCGCCGCCCTCCGTCGGGGTGCCCCAGGCATCGCCAAACGGATTGTAGACAAAGAAAATCAGGATCACGACAACGGCTACAATCGGCAGCGCAGGGGGCAGGCTTTCAAACCGCTGCTTCCAACTGTATCCGCCCACGGGCGGGCCAACCGTTTTAAACACCACAGCCATACCAATTATAATGCCCGCGTAAACAATCGCAGAAAATGCGCCCGGCACAAAGCCAGCCAACAACAAAGTGCCGACGTTTTGTTCCACGATAATCGCGTAAATCACCAAAATAGCAGAGGGCGGAATAAGCGAGGCAAGCGTGCCACCCGCCGCCACAACACCCGCCGCGAACTGTTTGTTGTACCCAACCTTGAGCATCTCTGGGATTGCGATCCGCGCAAAAACCGCCGCCGTTGCAACGGATGCACCAGACACCGCCGCAAAACCCGCGGTCGCGAATACTGTCGAAACCGCAAGGCCACCTGGAACCCAACCAACCCAGCGTTTGCACGCCTCAAACAGCGCCGTTGTCATCTTGGCGTGATAGGCCAGATAGCCGATCAAAATGAACACGGGGATCAGGCTCAGAACATTTGCGCTAACCTTTGATTGGGGAACAGAGCCCGCAATTTGCATCGCACGGCCCAGCGCACCATCCCAAACTTCGCGCCGTTCATTCCAGTAAATGATCTTGTCAGCGGCATAATCGAACTTGTCCCAAAAGAACCAGAATATCCCGATGAACCCCGCCAAACCCGCCGCAAATGCAACCCGCATACCCAGCAAAACCATCGCGAGCATCCCTGCGGACACCCACAAACCAATTGTAATCGGTTCCATCAGTCGTCTCCCTGCACGGCGGCGGCTTCAATGGCGGCTTGTTCTGCCACGGATAAATTCAACGGCACCGCCACGGGGTTTTCCAACCCGTAAATGAACGCCCGTCCGTACCCTGCCGCCTGCAACAGCAAGCGCGCCACCAGCACGCCAAACGCAATGGGAACAACCAATTTGCTCGGCCACCAAGGAATGTAAATATCGGTGGTACTGTCGCTCGAACATAGGGGCCGCGCACAATCAAACGCACGATCAAAATGCTCCCAAGCGCCCCATGTCAGAAACCCCATCAACACCAACATCAACAAAACCGACACCAATTCGAACAGCCACAGCATCCGCCCACGCAGCGCAGACACCAGCATATCCATACGAATATGTGTCCCGTCACGTTGCACATAAGAAATACCCATAATGGCGATGATCGGCATCGCCACTTCGATAAAATCGACGTAACCCGCCAGCGGGCTGGCAAAAAACTTGCGCCCAAACACAGATATTGCGGCCAAAAACATAAGCGAGAAAATGGCAAAGCCGCTGATCAACGCGCAGACCCGTTCAATCGGCAATAACATCCGATCCAAACGACTTAATAGACTGGAATCTTCCAGAACTGCTGCGGAGCCTGCCATGCGATTTCCCCCCCCGGAAATTGAAAAGGGCCGCCCCGAAAGGCGACCCAGTATTTAGTTTAGTTAGACGCTTTGGCCTCAGCCAACGTCTTTACAACCAGATCATACAGCTCTTGGCCTGGCAGGCCTTGGGCTTCCATGTCTTTGATCCATGCATCGCGGATCGGATCAGCAGCTTTGGCACGGAATGCAGCGATTTCGCTTTCAGCCAGCTCAACCTTTGCGACGCCTTTTTCTTCCAAAACAGCGTCCCACTTTTTCAGCAACTCGCCATAGTTGGCAAGATAGTGATCAAGCGATTCATCAATGGAGCTGTCAAACGCGGCGCGGTGCGCATCCGACAAGCCTTCATAGGCGTCGATGTTCACAACCACTGGGCAATTCACTGTGCCTGGGTTCAAGTTAGCGGTCCACCAGTCAGCGCGATTGATCGTGCCATACGCCAAATGCGCGTGCTGTGCGAACGCAACTGTATCAACCAGATTGCCTTCCATCGCTTGATACGCTTCTGTCGCTGTCACGGATGTCGGAACACCGCCAACAGCGGCAAACGCTTTGCCCAAACCACCAGTAGCACGAACGCGCATACCTTCCATTTTCGCCAATGTGTCGCGCGGCTCGCCTGTACCAACCAGATTGTACTGCGGCATTGGTGAGGTCATCACCAGCTTTGCATTCCACTGCGCCATTTCCTCGGCAGCAGCTGGATGCGCATAAACCGCCTTAGAAACCGCAACTTCTTGCGCGAGGTTTTCAACACCCAAGAATGGCAATTCCAAAACCGTCACAACACGGTTTTTATCGCGGTGATAGCCCGCACAAAACTGCGCCATTTCAAACGCGCCGATGGAAATACCATCCAAGTTTTCTTTATTCTTGGACAAACCGCCATAAGACACGTTCATCGTGAACTCGCCGTTGGTCTTTGCAGACACCAATTCAGCCAATTTCTCAACATGCTCTGTAAACGCGCGGCGCTTGCCCCAAACGGATACATTCCACTCTTCTGCCATTGATTCCGTGGCAAAGCTGGCCGCCAAAGCGGTCATAACAAGGGTTTTCATACCTAGTTTCATGATTTCCTCCCAGAAATTATGCCCCAACAGCGGGGCCTGTGGGCGAAGCCTACTCAATTCTACTCGGATTACCAATTAAGAAAAAATCCGACGCTACGGACAATGCCCGAGCGATCATTTCCGCGCAAAAAAACCGATTGCTCGGCGGAAAAGATCAATTCCCACCCAACACCCATCACACCTGTTGATCGCCTTCGTCATTGCCGCTAAACACCTTTGAGCGTTTAACCAGGGCACCCCCCTACCAAGCTATATAAAACCGAGAATTTAATGCGTATTCTGATTACCCTAGCACTCGTAGGCCTGATGGCCGCCTGTACCCCAACATCTGAGCCCGCCAGCAAAGCGCGCACCGGATTTACCGCCGTTCGAAGCGCGGAGTCTGGTCTGGCCGCCTACAGCCGCGTGTCCCGCCGCATGGAGCCTCTGGTCGAGCAAGTTTGCCGCTCGCTTCACGCCAATAAACCCAAAACATTTTGTGATTTCCAGATCAATGTGATCAACGATCCGAAGCAACCGCCAAACGCATTCCAAAGCCTTGGCAGAGATGGCCGCCCTGTTATTTCGTTTAACATCAATATGTTGCGCAGCTTTAACAACGACGACGAGCTGGCGTTTGTGTTTGGTCACGAAGCGGGCCACCAAATCGCGCAGCACATCGAAAAATCCCAAGCCAACGCGCTTGTAGGGGCCGTAATTGGCGGCTTGCTTGTCGCTGTTGCAGGGGGTGATGCACAAGTTGGCGTCGATATCGGCGGCTCCATCGGTGGGCGCAGCTACTCCAAAAAATTCGAACTGCAAGCCGACACAATCGCGGCCCACATTACCGATCGGTCAGGCTATAACCCGAAACTTGGCGCGAAAATTTACGAACGCACAAGCGGGTCCTCTGCGCTTCTGGCCACCCACCCGCCTTCAAGCGAGCGCATCGCGCGGGTTTCCACGACCCTCGCACAAATTGATGCAGGCAAGGCGCGTGGCCGTCGCCCCCCTATCTCATGGTAAACAGCTTTTTCGGCTATGGCTCGTTGGTGAACGCAGCCACCCATGATTACCCCAACACCCGTCCCGCAACTCTGCGGGGCTGGCGACGCACTTGGGTGCAATCCTCCAGCCGCGACATCGCGTTTTTATCGGTAAAAGCAGATCCGCTGTCCCACATCGCGGGTTTAGTCGCAGATATCGGCGATATCGGCTGGGACACCCTTGATGAACGCGAGGCCGCCTACGACCGCCTAATCCTAGAGGCATCAGGGTTTGAAGGCACGGCCATGTTCCAAGCCAAGCCATCGTCAATGGCCCCGCTTGGTGGCGGCCAACCAATCCTACTCAGCTATCTCGATTGTGTGGTTCAGGGGTTCAACACCGTCTACGGAACCGACGGCGTGCGCGATTTCTTTCGCTCCACTTCGGGCTGGGACACCCCAATCTTGAATGATCGCAGCGCACCGGTTTACCCCCGTGCGCAGATGCTTTCGAGCATGGAAACCAAGCTCACCGACGACCACATCGCAATGGTCGGCGCACAGGTTATTGCCAGCGCTTAAAGCTTAATCTTCTGCAACAGCGGCATCAGTTTTGACATATCAGGCCCATGTTCCATGCCCGTCAACGCCTTGCGCAGCGGCATAAACAACCCGCGTCCTTTGCGATCTGTCGCCTCTTTCACGGCACCTGTCCAGGCTTTCCACGTGTCCCCATCCCAAGGCGTGGCAGGCAACAACCCTTTAGCGGTTGCGACAAACTCCGCGTCTTCAGCATCAATCAGCGGCTCCGCACCATCACGGCACAACGCCCACCAATCCGCGATCCCGACGCGGGTCGCAACATTCTCTTTTGCCACATCCCAAAACGCAGGGGCGATATCGGCAGGAACGCCAAGATCGGCCAATGCCGCCCTCATGTCCTCAACACTTAGCGCCGCCACAGTTTTGGCGGTCAGCGGTTTCAAATCCTCAACATCAAACTTGGTCGGGGCCGCGCCAAAGGCAGCAAGATCAAACCCTTCAACCAGCTCATCCATAGAAGACCGCAATTCAATTGGATCAGACGATCCGAGCCGCGCCATCATCGACAACAACGCCATCGGCTCAATGCCGGCTTCGCGTAAATCGCGCAGCGCCAACGTGCCCAGACGTTTTGACAACGCCTCGCCTTGCGGCCCTGTCAGCAGGGAATGGTGCGCAAATGTCGGAACTGTGCCGCCCAACGCCTGAATTATCTGAATTTGCGTCGCCGTGTTTGTCACGTGATCCGATCCGCGCACAACATGGGTGATCCCGAAATCAACATCGTCACAGACCGACGCCAGCGTGTACAAAAACTGCCCATCGCCACGGATCAAAACAGGGTCTGAAACCGACGCAGCATCAATGGACAAATCGCCCAAAATACCGTCCGTCCATTCAATCCGTTCCAAATCCAGCTTGAACCGCCAATGCCCCGCGCGATCTGCCCGCAGCGCCGCCTTTTCGTCTTCCGATAACGCCAGTGCCGAACGATCATACACAGGCGGTTTGCCCATGTTCAGCTGTTTCTTGCGCTTCAAATCCAGCTCGACCGGCGTTTCAAATGCCTCATAAAACCGCGCCTTTTCACGCAATTCATCCGCCGCACCATTGTAGCGTTCAATCCGATCAGACTGTTTTTCGACGCGATCCCAGGTCAGACCCAGCCATTCCAAATCTTCCTTAATCGCATCCGCATAGGCCTCGGTGCTGCGTTCAGGGTCCGTATCATCAAGACGCAAAATAAACTGCCCACCTGCCTTGCGCGCGATTAGATAGTTGAAAAGCGCCGTGCGCAGGTTCCCAACGTGAATAAATCCAGTGGGCGATGGGGCAAAACGGGTCGTTGTCATTGGGGTCACTCTGCAAAGGGGATTTGCGCCCCTCATACTACCCCTGCCCCCAAAGGCCAAGGGCTTCACGCCGTTAATCAATTTGTAAATAAAAGGTTAAAGTTCTTGATCTGCTCTGCTAACGTGATCTTGGGTGGAGCAGGAGCAAACAATGAGAATTCGCGTCATAATCGCGTTGGTATTTCTATGCGGGCCAACATTCGCAAACACTGTCCACATCGTGGACGGCGACACCCTTGATGTGGATGGCACACGCTATCGCATCAACGGCATAGACGCGCCCGAAGCGGGCCAAAAGTGCAAAACCGAACGGGGCAAAGATTGGGCCTGTGGCACCGCCGCCACCAACGCCCTGTTCGCCATAACAAAAGGCAAAACCGTGCGCTGTGACAGCCTCGCCGTGGACAGTTATGGCCGCGATATTGGCCGCTGTTATGCTGGTAAAACTGACATCGCAAAGGCGATGGTCGCACAAGGCATGGCATGGGCCTTCCTCAAATTCTCGGATGAATACGAAGGCACGCAAAACATCGCTAAATCAGCCAAACGCGGCATCTGGCGCGGCAAAGCCCAGCCCGCATGGGTCTTTCGCGCGACCAAATGGGAAATTGCCAGCCAAAAATCCCCCAACGGCTGCCCGATAAAGGGCAACATCTCTCCAAATGGTAAAATCTATCATCCGCCGTGGTCGCCTTGGTACAACCGCACCCGCATCAACACATCCAAAGGCGAACGCTGGTTTTGTGACGAAGACGAAGCGTTAAAAGCAGGCTGGCGCGCGCCACGTTGGAAATAATTGGGTCGAAAACACTGACCCTTAGAATGAAAACACATCATCAATAAAATCAGAACCGTCCTTTGAGTAATCAAATTTTACCCGATCGTAATTGAACGAAATAACCTCTGAATTCTCTTCTTCACCAGCGCCATTAAAATCAACGATATCTTGCGGCTCTTTGCCTTCGATTGTCTCATAGCTTATGCTCAACGCAACAGTTGGCGGTTCGGCATCTGCGGATTTGCTTGTGTTAAATTCAAAATGATCGGCCATGTCAGCCTCCTATGGTTAAGTTGAAACCAACCTAAACCGCTGCCGCAGCTGTCGATGTGCGGATTATCACGAATTTCAAAAGTAATCTAAGCGGCAAGGATCGGCCTCAATCAGCGCCGAAATTCCTGTTCTCGCACAACCGTCCCCCAGGCTTCGCCCTCATTTTCCGAAAACAGCGTAAAGCCAAAACTCCCGTACAAATGGCGCGCTGGCTGCAAACCTGCAAATGTGGTCAGCCAAATGCGCCCGTCTGCGTGGGCATCTGCGTGCGCAACCGCACGCCCCATCAAATCGCGCCCAATCCCCGTGCCACGACACCGATCCGCCGCGATAAACCACCGCAAATGCGCACCCCACTCCCCCGAAGCCGGATCATTCAAATCCAGAATGAGCGAGGCGGCAACGCCCCCTTCATCTACCCCCAGCAAGACCAAATCATTCGCCCTAAACCGCCCCGCAAACTGCGCCAACTCCCGCGCAACCTTAGCCTCAAAGAAAGTCCCAAACCCCCAATCCCGCGCATAATGCGCCCCATGCAACGCCACGATAGTACCGAGTGACCCCGGCAAAAATTGCTCAACGATTTTCATGTTTGCTCCAGACAGATACGGGGCAATCAAACACTTGAAACGTGGGGAGGTCAAATTGTGGGGGTGGACAGTTGTTAGAAAGAGGGAGGCTTAAACAAGCTAGAACATCGGTTTGTGCTGAGAAAAATAGCAGGCTGGGATGGCAAACGCATGATTGTGCGTGGTGCCATGAGATACTGGCTTGGGGCGGCAAACAAGAGAAGTTGCTTTACTGTTTGATTTTCTGTTATCATTTGCTTTGAGAAGTACAGCCAATTGATTGCAATTCAAAAGGCTGTACTCCTTGATATTACTTAATACTAGTTGGCGTCACAGTTGATATGCGTGGAGCGCATGTGACGCCGCTAGGACTAAGTAAGTAGCTGCGATAAATAGGTCGTGTGCCATTATTTTCTCCTTTCTGTTGACTTAACAAAAGAACGATAACAACAGCGCGATTAGCAGAGCAACCACTCTTCGCAGTTGACTCGCAAATTAGATTGCGAATCTGCACAAACACAACTTCTTGATTTTAAACCGTAAAATAAAAACTTTACCAACCACAACCCATCAAACCAGACACCCACCGCTCGATCCACAGATCGAGCTAAAAATCACGCTTAGATTAGTGGCAGGGCTTTGGCCCCACTCCGCCAGCCAAAAGCGTCTCTTATCAAAGCCAAAGCCCGAGAGCGCTCTAAGCCCCATTTATCAAGAATTATCCCGCCACCTATTAACTATAGGATATCGCCGATCCAGCCAAAACGCCTTATGCGTCAATCGTGGTCCTGGTGCGCTTTGAAACCGTTTATATTCCGAAATATTCACTAAATGCTCGATCCGCTTTACCGTCGCGCGATCAAACCCAGCGGCAACAATATCCGCGACAGACATATCCTGATCCACCAGCAATTCCAGAATACCGTCCAGCACCGCGTAATCGGGCAAGCTGTCTGAATCCTTCTGATTATCGCGCAGCTCCGCTGTCGGTGGTTTCTCGATAATGTTCACAGGAATAACAGCGCCCTTTGGCCCCATCATCCACTCGCGATGATTGGCATTCCTCCA
>Ga0206130_10006219_pt1 | contig 13754 bp, 9 predicted proteins | sample Helgoland_Spring_9_FD_148637 | JGI IMG/M metagenome (GOLD analysis project Ga0206130, IMG submission 148637) | Pelagic subsurface seawater microbial communities from Kabeltonne, Helgoland, North Sea - Helgoland_Spring_Bloom_20160512_1 | ecosystem: Environmental > Aquatic > Marine > Epipelagic ... | reverse complement strand
ATATCCGTTGGACTCATTAAGTGTTGATGTGAAAGTTTTACCAGGTGGTACTTGGACTAGCATCTGGGGGAAAGGTGGTTCAGACTTAGAATCAAATGACGGTGCAGGAAACCAAACTCCTGGTTCTATGGTTACTGAAACCATTCTGCTTGATCCTACAACCTATACAGGACAGGATGTTCAAGTTAGATTTGTCGCAACCTCAGGATGGGGGCCAGATTTATTCGTGGACAACCTAATAATTGAACCTGTGCCTGCTTGTGTTGATCCAAGCGGATTAACAGCGTCTAATATTACTACTACTTCTGCTGATTTGGCTTGGACAGAAAATGGAACAGCAACTTCTTGGGAAGTGGAGTATGACTCAACTGGTTTTGTTCAAGGAACAGGAAATACTGCTGTTACCGGGACTAACCCACATGCTTTAACTGGGTTAACAGCTAATTATTCGTATGACTTTTACGTAAGAGCTATTTGCGGCGTAGGTGATACCAGCGCTTGGGATGGGCCTTACAGCTTTGTTACACCTTGTAATACTGCGGCAATTACTTACACGCAAGATTTCACTACCTGGCCTTTAAACTGTTGGGACTTAACTGGTGGTAGTCAATCATGGAGTGATAACGGTTCAGGAATTGCCTTGGCAAACTTCTGGAGCTGGCAAAACCCGACTGATGCTATTATGTCTACAGAGCCAATTGACATTAGTGTTGATGCTCGCGTGCGATTTGATTGGTCTCACCTTTACAGTGCAACATATCCGTTGGACTCATTAAGTGTTGATGTGAAAGTTTTACCAGGAGGTACTTGGACTAGTATCTGGGGGAAAGGTGGTTCAGACTTAGAATCAAATGACGGTGCAGGAAACCAAACTCCTGGTTCTATGGTTACTGAAACCATTCTGCTTGATCCTGCAACCTATACAGGACAGGATGTTCAAGTTAGATTTGTCGCAACCTCAGGATGGGGGCCAGATTTATTCGTGGACAACCTAATAATTGATGCGCTTCCTACTTGTTCGGTTGATTTAGGCGCAGACCTTACATTGTGTTCAGGACAAGATTCAGTAATATTGTACGCTGGCGCTGGACCATACACTTACGAATGGTCTACTCAAGAGACATCACCGACAATTGTGGTTAGTAGCTCAACGGTTGGAACTGTGGAATACAGTGTTCTGATTACTGACACGATTTCAATGTGTCAAGCAATAGATACTGTTAGTGTTACCTTCGATGATTGTTCTAATATTTCTGAACTGACTGAATCTAATGTAAGTATTTACCCAAATCCGAGCAACGGGAATTTCATTGTCTCGTTAAGTAATATTAGTGAGCGGGTTTCTGTGCAAGTTGTAGATATGCAAGGAAGATTAATTTACTCTCAAATTGAAGGACTTAAAGTTGGGAAAGAGAATATTATTTCTCTTGACAACGTGGAGAGAGGTGTTTACCTTATCTCTGTTTCTTCAGACAAGGGAAGATACACCCAACCGATTGTTATTGAGTAAAGATTAAATCTGTAAAGTTAAAAAGCCCTCCTTGCATGTGCAAGGAGGGCTTTTTTGTTCAACATAAGATATAAATTATTTGATAGCAATTTTTTTAGCAATCTTGCTCTCCTTATTTGTTGGAATTGAAATGGAAAGTATACCATCTTTATAGTCACCTACTATTTTTTTCTCTTCCACGTTTTTTGGTAGGTTAAATGTTCTCTGGAATTTACCGTAAATAAATTCTCTTCTTACGTATTTACCCGCATCTTCGTTATCCACTAGTTCTTTTTCGTTAGAAATAGATAGCTTATTGTTTTCCAACTCTATATTTAAATCCTCCTTTTTCATTCCAGGAACAGCCAGTTCGATAACAAAGCCTGTTTCATGTTCTTTGACGTTTACGGCAGGTACAGTGTGCTTATTATAATTTGTATCCAACTTATCTGTATTGGTGAAAAAATCATCGAATAACGAATTAATACTTGGTCTGTGGTTAAATTTTACTATTGACATAATTTTTTGTTTTTGATTTCTAATTAAATTTCGAAATCACTAGTTCAAACTATATGCCGTTGCATTTTATCTTAAAAAAGCTGTCGTTTTGTCTGTTTTTGGTCGTTTTCGACTTTCTGTTACTGACAATGTTTCCGAAATTAGCTTTATTTTTAGTTTTTGATAAAAACACCACTCTTTCCGTTGACTGATATGATATATGTTCCTTTGGTGAATTTAGACACGTTGATTGCGTTAGTGTCAGCACTTATTTGTTTAGATAAAATTTGCTTTCCAACAGAGTCGGTGATTGTAATAAATCCGTTTTCTTCAATAAATAATATTTCATTTGAAGGGTTCGGATAAAACTTAACCTTATTAACAACTCTCTCCTCCATACTTAAGCTTGCTGGGCAATAATTACCATCTGGAGGGTTTTGAGGCAATTTATATGCAGGGTTGGTAATCAAAGCATGACCTAAAAGATCCATAGACTGCAGCAATGCCGGTGAACATGGCTCCCATTCGTTAGCAATGCCGTTGCAAGTAGGCGTATCGTTTAATATGCCCATATTTGTGACTATCATCCAATATAAATATTCAATTGCCATACACCCATAATCGCATGTTGCGTCGTCATAGTGATACCAAGCAGCACTTGGATACGGGCTTGGAATACTTAAGAACTGTCCTCCTCTTGCAACATCCATTGCAGCAGACAAAAGAGAAGAATTGGGAGAAAAGTCAAACGCCGCCGGATAAATATTTACATGACCAACACCGTTAATTGTGTGCATGACCTCCTCAACTGTTGCGTCTGAGCCCCAATAGCCCGGAGTACTTGGATTCATTTCTGTTTGCCAAAGTACAGCAGCAACTCCACTTCCATTATAATTATTAAAAAACGCAAGCATAGCAGGGTTTTCATCAGCAGCAAACACCGGCATCATGGCTTCATTTGCAACAAGCTCCGCAAGCAAAGCTGGGTCATCAACTATCCCATCTTCATCGTTATCAATTAACTCTGCCCATATTGCTGCGGCATGCAATACTTTATCATCTGGAACTGTACTTTCTGCGTACACAGAACAACCAAACACATCAACATATTTCGTAAACGACATTAATGCAGGGTCCGAGGGATTTGGATTAGCCTCAATCGTAAAGCAAACATTGTTTTGGGAGTTGGCTATTGTGACTAATAATGCTAAAATTACTATGCTTGATAATTTTTTCATGTGGACAAATGTTTTGTGTGGCCTATGCAAATTAACGAAGGTATTTTTATTATCGTATGAGCATTAGGTAATTAGTTTTTTATCAGTCTTTTAATTTGTTGTTTTTCACCATTACTAATTTTTATAAAATAAATTCCACATTCCATTTCTCCCAAATCAACTTGAGTTTTTACTATATGTTCGCTACCTGAAATTAGCTCGCTAAATATTTCCCGACCAGTAGCGTCTAGCACCGCTATGCTCATGCTTTTTCCAAAACCCTCTATTTCTATATTAAAAATTGTTTCGCTGGGGTTTGGAAAAATTTCAACCGAAGTATAGCTCTCAATTTCTTCTTCGCTTAAAGTATATCCAACCGTAAAGTAATGTGTAATATGCGTTCCAAAATCAGAGTCGAATTGGTCTAATTGAGGTCCGCCAAGCATTTTGGTTTTTATCGATCCATTACCATCACTATTTGCAAAAAAGCCTAAACCATCGCCGTCGGAATCTAAAAACTCCATTTTGTAGCATCCAGAAGGCAAGCTTAACGTGTCTTTATATTGAGTCGAATTTGCAAAGTTAGTTCTTGAAAAAATCACATTTCCATTTTCATCATAAACGTATAGCTCATTTTCACTTGCCGCATTATTTGTTATTGTCCAAATATAAAAATCGGAAGGATATGTTTTTGGTGCTTCAAACTCCACGCTATAGGTGTTGTCATAATCATAATCGTCAGAAGTTCCGTTTGCGCTTACAACATCAATATTAAACCACTTGCAGTCTTGCGCTTCAAACCAAAACCCTTGACCCGATATAGGCAGCTCAACCTCTTCTGTTTCTCCAAAAGCCAAATTCCCAGTCCAATTGAAAGACTCGTGACCTCCGTTGCAAACCCAAAACTCTATCGTTGCACTCGTTAAATTGGCGCTACCATTATTTTTAATTACAATTTTAGGGTTATCGCAAATCGGATTTACTCTATTGTGATATTCCCAAATGTTGGGAGAAATCACATCATCAACAGTCGCATTATTTAAAAAATTAATGTCACCATAAGAAACAAGCTGAACAGTAGTTCGGTAATTTCCCTCCATTCCTCCGGCATCGTATTCCATTCCATAATCAATCGAAGCAACTCCTCCGGGCGTGATGTAAGGTGTAATGTCATGGTTGTAGGTGTCTCCGAATGTGCCTGGGCACCATCCTGCTCGGTCATAAATCCATGTTCCTCCTTGCGATATAACCGGGTTATCTGCACATGTTTTCCAGTTTAACCATTGAAATTCTTGCGTCCCGTTAATGCTTAAATCGTGTAATTTAGGACAAAATTCTGCGCAATTCTCAAAGCCTCCAAACCAGTGTCCTGTGGTTCTGGTTTTCACAGTATATTGCGTTGCGTTTGGATTTAGGTCAACATCAACAGCCGGCATAGAAATATCGTTTGCGATATTTGAATGCTGATAATCACCTAGCCAAATTGTTTCAAAATCAATAACATCCCTCGGCGGAGTTCCGTGTATCATTACAAATTTAACATCTATCAGTTCTTGTTGGTTTCCTGCAGAAAACTCAACAGTATCATGAAACAAAGGCTTATAATCTGTTACATCGTAAACCCACCTGAATCCATTTACACCTAAACTTAAGCCTATCCCGTAAGGAGTAACATAATTTTGAATTTGATGTGTTGTTTGGTTATATGTGTTTAGGAAAAAGCCGTCATGTGCTATATAGGTAGAATCAATTATAGCCCCATTAGTACCATACACAAATGAATACCCCGGTAACCACCCATAAGAGGTGTCAACCGCAGAAGAAGATATTCCGGTAACATTCATATCAACTGAAGTAGTAGTTTCGACAATTGAAACTTGGTGATGTTCTACAGAATCAATAACCAAAACCGAATCAAGGTGAGATGTGTAACTTCCCTGTATAAAAGTCATATTTGGACGGTTTGTAGATTGTGAAATATTTGAATTTAAATCACAGGCGCTTTCCATGTTCCAAGCAGGAAGTCCCATTAATTGGGCGTCATGTCCATTAGCACTATAATCTATCGCTACCGTTCCGGTCAAATCATTGAAATTATAAGCTGCCTGCAGGTTGCCTATGTTTGGATGTGTTGCATTTATAGATTTATTCATCCAACCTTGAATCGTTGTTTGGTCAAGCGCAACATTCCAAACCCTAAACTCATCGATATAACCATCGTATCTTCCCGAGTAATCATTTTGTCCCGGCCCACCGATTTTAAAAGTTTCTATTCCCGCCATTGATTTGGTTTTCCCCGTTCCAGACATAAAAACAGCACCATTTAAGTAAGCAATCATATCTCCTGTTGTTGCGTTCTTTGAAAACGCCCAGTGGTTCCATTGACCAGTAAAGTCTATTGCATTTGCCGCTTCATCAATTCTGTCATATGAATTAGTTGAGTTGTTTCCTGCGTCCCAATAAACCCTACTATTGCTCCAGGGAAGATGGGAGTTAACAACTCGATATCCATTAGCGTCTCTTCCCTCAAAAATATAAGAGTTCATGGGCATTATATTTGGATCACCATAACACCAAAATGAAACCGTAATTTGATCAGAAATATTTGAAAAAGCCGCCGAAGGAACCTCAACATAATCTCCACTTCCGAAATCTAAATAACCATTATCAGAACCTGTTATTCCAGCATTAAATCCAGCTGCATCGCCAGTAATTGAAAAGTCGCTTCCGGCAGATGTATTGTCAAAACAAAACTCTACAACTATATTGGAAGTACCGTCCCATATAAATGGGGTGTGAAAGTTAAAGTTCACGGTTCCAACTGAAGCGATACTTGTATTAATATTATATACTTCTTGTAGGCCTGTTTCGTAAGATGCTGGTGTTAACTCGTTTAACGTTGTGTGCTTTACGCTAATTTTTAGGTTATTGATCTCTGGGCCTAAAGCTGTTACGTCAAGTGCAAGCTTATCAATAAAGCCCGCAATAATTCCTGCAGTAGTTAGTTCACTAGCAGTAAATATATATTGTGCTTTCCCTGTTCTGTTCGAAGTATTAAACACCTCTGTTAAGGTTGTTGCCCCTACTCCAACCGTTCCGCTTGTTTCAGATGTTGTTACATCATATACAGGAAAATATTGATACGAATGATTGTAATCATAAATTGGATTGCTAACATAAAAGATCGTGTCGGGGTTTGTGTTTCCTAAATAATAATAGGATGATCCAACGTTTTCGTGCTGATATAAATTCGTGTAGGTTGTATAATCCCATTCTCCACAAGCGTATCCATCTTGCGTAGTTGCAGCATCACATTTAAGTGTATAATACATTAATATTTTAGAATAGGTATTTGTGTCGCTCGGAAAAACATACCACCCTCTTCTTTTAGTAATGTCAGAAAATTCAAGGGTTTGCACAACCGTCGTATCTCCAATGTTTTGCGCTTTAATCAAAGGAAGTCCGAAAACTATTAAAAGTAGCGTAATTAGAACTGTCTTTTTCATATTTGTTTAGTTGGGTTTATTTATACGAATGTAAAGGTAACTATCGTAAAAAAATAGTTGATTATCTCAAAGGCTTGAATTCCTAACTAATTGTCAACAAGTAGTTTTCGTTGTTTTACGCTTTTAAGCCCTCCACCACAAGCACAAACTCTCCTTTTGGCGGCTTTTCTTGAAAATAAAGTAAAACCTCAGAAAGCGTTCCTCTAACATTTTCCTCATAGATTTTCGTAAGTTCTCTTGTTGCTGAACATTTTCGACCTGCTCCAAAAACTTCAATAAATTGTTCAAGGGCTTTAACAACTCTGTAGGGCGATTCATAAAAAATTATAGTCCGTGATTCCTCTTTTAATGCCTCTATTCGTTTTTTTCGTCCCTTTTTATGGGGTAAGAACCCTTCGAATAAAAACCGGTCACATGGAAGACCTGAATTAACTAAAGCAGGAACAAAAGCCGTTGCACCAGGCAAAGTTTCTACTTCAATACCTTTTTCAATGCAAGCTCTTACCAATAAAAATCCTGGATCTGAAATCGCAGGAGTTCCGGCATCACTTACCAAGGCAAAAACATTTTCTGTCGAAGAGAGTTCGTCCACTAGTTGCTCCACAATTTTGTGCTCGTTATGCAAATGAAAGGAGCGTTGAGGCGTCCCAATTTCAAAGTGTTTAAGCAGCTTTCCGCTTGTTCTGGTGTCTTCAGCTAATATTAAATTAGCTTCTTTTAATACGCGAATAGCCCGAAGCGTTATATCTTCTAAGTTTCCAATAGGGGTTGGCACAACAATTAGTTTTCCCATTTTAAGATCTCGTTAGCACAATATAATCCTGTAATACAGTTTTTAAAAATGTGACATTATTTTTTGGAATAGACGTGACGTTAAGCCTTTCGCTAACTCGCTTAGTTAATTCTATAATCAACTCTTGATGCTGCTTGTTTGGGCGGCTTCTTAATCTGTCTATTGAGTTTTTAACTAACAACATATCCTCATCCGACAACTGAACTACTTGTGGGTATTTTGGCTCATAATTCTCTTTACTCTTTATTGTTAAAATGTCTTTAATGCTGTATTGAGTAGAGGGCTTTAGTCGTATGACACATGTATTTGCAATAACATCTCCAAGCCGTTGCATTTTGTCTGATGATGAAGCCGATAAAGCAGCAATTGATCCAACAGAAAGTAAAATGTCTAGTAGCCTAAAAGACCACCTTAAAAATAATTCTCCCATTGAAGGAGTGCCGCCTGAAACTTTTATGACTTTAATTCTAAGCGCCATTTTCCCGACAGATTGCCCTCCAAAAAAAGCCTCCATAATAAAAGAATAAAAAAAGACGGGAAGCATAGCCAATGTAAAGGCTGTATAAATCAACTCTCCTGAGTCAAACATGTTATTAGCGGCAAAGCTAGCAGACAGTGTGGTAAATAGAATTGTACAAATTGTTATGTAAAAAAAAAGTACTACCAGGTCCAATAGTAAAGCTAAAGCCCTGCTTAATATGGGGGACAACTCATACTGTATGATAACGTTATGGGCAGTTACTATCTCTGTGGTTTTCATTTCTGAAGCTAAATATAGGAAGGAAAACTTCTTAAAATAAAAAAAGTGGGTTTTATCTATTTTATTTAACGCGTCATTTCTCAATTTGAGAAGTCAATTTTAACCCTTACATTTAGAAGTTATTTAACACTTAACTCTTGAGTAAAGCGCCATGAAGGAAACGGTTTTTATTAGTCAGAATAAAAAAAAGTGGGCGAAATTTGAGCGAATGTCCAACCAAAATCAGAGCGACCCTGATGAGTTGAGCGTTTTGTTTATTGAAATAACAGACGACTTGGCTTATGCTAGAACTCATTATTCCAAAAGGACGGTAAAGGTTTATTTAAATTCGCTGGCGCAAAAATCATTTCACGGTATTTATAAAAAAAAACGTACGCCTTTTAGTGTTTTTTTTCAGTTTTGGACGACCAGCCTTCCCCTAGAAATGTATAGAATCCGCAAAGCATTGCTTGCGTCATTTATCGTGTTTGTTGTTGGAATGCTAATTGGAGCGGTTTCTACAGTGGATGATCCTGATTTCTTAGGAGCGGTAATAGGTTACGAATATGTTGATATGACCGAGCAAAACATTGCTAACGGAGAGCCAATGAGCGTATACGGTAACAGTGGAGGGGAAATGTATTCTTTTATTTCTATTGCCCAAAACAATTTAAGGGTGACTCTTATGGCTTTTGTTTTGGGAATTTTTTTCTCTGTAGGTTCTGCCATTTATATGTTTTTTAATGGAATAATGGTAGGGGCATTTCAGTGGTTTTTTAAAGTAAGGGGGCTTTTACTAACTTCTTTTTTAACCATTTGGGTTCATGGAGCTTTCGAAATATCTGGGATAGTAATTGCTGGTGCTGCTGGTATTGCGCTTGGAAATGGTTTTATGTTTCCAGGAACATTAACCCGAATGCAGTCTTTATCGATTGCTGCAAAAAGAGGGATGAAGGTGATTATTGGGCTGTTCCCTGTTATTCTTTTTGCTGCTTTTATTGAGGGTTTCGCTTCACGTCATACTGAATGGCCAAACCCCATAAAGGCGGCAATCATCTTTTTGAGTTTTATAATTATGGTTTTCTATTTTGTTGTATACCCTTATATTGTTGCTAAAAAGCACAGCTTCAATGGAAAAGTCTCTGAAAAACCAACTTTTGTTGAAAAGAAAAAATTTGAACTGTATAGGATTCGCGATATAGGGGGGGTTTTTACAGATACGTTTGTTTTTTATCGCAAGTTTTTTGCCTCTTTCTCCAAAGTTTATTGGATTATTTTTCCGTTAACCATAACAACTGTCGCTTGGTTTTTTTATACATATCCTTTTGGCGGCACAATTAATAATTGGTATGAAAACATGTCTATCGCTTTTGGTATAAGTAATGGTGCTTTTCGTTGGGAGACTTTTAGCATACTTACTTTTCTTTTTTCTTTAAATGTCACAAGCGCCTTTTTTGCCTTTACATTAGCGAAGGGGGGCGAAAAACCAAATAGTTTTACAAAAGGCTTTTTTGCATATACATTAAAAAATATTTGGAGGGTGATACCAATAATTGGCGGATTGCTATTGTTGGTACAGGTGAATATTTGGTTAATTATTTTGGCTGGTTTTCTAATGCCTTTTGTGCTATCTTTAAGCTTTCCTGGAGCTTTTGAAAACAGAAAACTATTTACCGGAATTGGGCGTGGTTTGTCAATTGGAAAAAGAGGATGGGCTTCAGGAGTTGGTGTCTTTTTTGTCTTTCTTTTTATTCTAGGATTAATTTTCTTGTTTGCCGTTGGACCCTTTCAGAGCTTAATAAAAATGGTTTTAGACTGGTTCTTAATTTCGACAACAGATGACTATTTTCTCATAGTAAATATTGTAGAGGCTTGTCTTTATATGTTGATGGCTCACATTCTAGTCCCTATCTTTTTTATTGCATTTAATGTTCTATACTTAAGCACGGTTGAAAAAGAAGAGGCGTATGGATTGTTTGAAAAATTAAACGCGTTTGGCAAGGCAAGTAAAATTTACGAATCTGAAGACGACGGAGGATTTTAAAGGATGAAGCAAACTATTATACATATTATTTTCCTTTCGGTATTAGGTTGTCTTGCACAAATATCTGCGCAAGAACATTCTGCGCAAGACGATTACGTGCAGTCTGCGCAAGAAAAATATAGCTTTAATAAAAAGACCTGGGGTAGACTGAAAGAACGTGTTTATAGAGAGTCTGGAGGAGCTTATAGCTCAGAAAACGGAGGTGTTGAAGGTAGTTATTATAACTACGATAACGAAGACTATGACGGCAAGTATAGCGAGTATGTAAATGAAGACGACCAAGACCTTTATGAGGGGGGTCAGGCTTATTCGGAGGGAGACGGGCCTACAGGTGAAAATAATGAAGGAGTGAGTTACCATCCGAAAGAAAACAACAAGGAACGCGGACAACAAAACTACCACCCTAAAGAAAAACAGCCTCAGCGAACCAGCCGAAACAATAATCGTAATTCTCATGGGGGTGATATGGGGTTTCTTCAATACGTCCTATTTGGGCTATTAATTGTCTTACTTGTTTTCTTAATTTATCAACTTTTCGTTAAAACCTCGTTTAATGAAAGGGGATCAAAAATTGTTGTTGATTTTGAAGAACTGGCTCCAACTCAAATACCAAAATCGGAATTGGAACTTCTGTTAGAAAAAGCATTAGCTAAAGATGATTTTAGAGAGGCGATTAGACTTTATTTTATTTTTATAATTAAAGATTTATGCGAGAAAGAATGGATAAGGTGGGAAAAGAAAAAAACCAACTTCTCATACTTAATAGAAATGCGGGGAAAGCCTCAATACAGCTCATTTAATGAAGCCGTGTCAATTTATGAATTGGTGTGGTATGGAAATTACATTGTGAAAAAAGAGGACTTTGGTTGTTTAGAGCCGAAATTTAAACGTTTATTAAACAGTTTAAGTTCTAAAGGAAAATAATTATGGGCCTGACTAAAAAATATTTGATTTTAGGGGGTGCGCTAATAATGTCGCTCGTGTTGGTTTATTTATTTGGAGGAAGTCGGCAATCGAAGTTAGGCATAAAAAACAACTCTGAAACTTCTCGAAATGACAGCTTGATAATAAAAAAACCCATCAACCCAACGGGCACTTTTTTATTGTATCAACTTTTAAAAAACTACAAAAACACTTCTTCTCTTCAAAAAATACAAACGTCTCAGAACGTAACTCTTTCGGAGTTACTGCCAAAAGAACAAAAAAATGACGGTAAGAATATATACTTTGCTATTGCAGAAGACTTGAGCTTAAACGATGATGACAGTGATTGGTTATTAGGTTTTGTTGAAGCTGGTAATTGTGCGTTTATAGCGTGTGAAAACTTATCAAACAAGCTAAGACTAGCGGTTTCAAATAACTCCTATTTTAAGTTTAACACCTATTATGACACCTCCTTCGTATTAAACTTTTACCACCCTAAACTCTTACAAGAAAAGCCCATTGAAATTAAAAATGCGGAATTAAATAGTCATCGCTACCCAAAGTATAAAAACTGGAGGTATTTTCTAGACTCTGATTTAGGGGGGGGATTTGTGCAAATAGCGTATAATAACGCTATGGATTACCCTATATGTATACGTTTACAACATGGTAAAGGTTTTTTTATTATTCACTCAGCGCCTGCTGCTTTTTCAAATTACAATATGTTTAACGATGGAGGAAAATACCACGCTGAAGGAGTTTTGTCTCATTTACCAAAAGGAAATATATATTGGCATCATGACTTTGGAAAGTATTCTCCTTACAGGGGTATTCCGCAGCCGACATATTCTGAGCAAGGTCGTTCGAATAAAGTAAATTATCCGAAGTCAAGCCCTTTGCAGTATATAATGAAGGTCCCCTCCTTGTTTACTGCCTTGATTTTGTTAATGGTTGGGACTTTACTATACATGATCTTTCAAAGCAAAAGAAGGCAGCGAATCATACCCACTATAGAGTCTAATGAAAACTCAAGCTTAGAATTTGTTAAAACCGTAAGCACGTTATACTTTCAGCAAAAAAGACACGACAAATTAATTAAGCATAAAGAATTAATTTTCTTATCTTTTTTAAGACAACATTACCACCTTACTTCTCCTAAAATTACGCCTGATTTTATCACTAAGGTTGGTCAAAAATCCGGAATAGGAGAAAAACATATAAAAGATATTTTCACTGCTCTTGCTAAGGGAAAAAAGAACAGAAGTGTTTCAGAAAGTGAACTGATAAGCCTATATAGCAAACTTGAGTATTTTTATAAAAATTGCCAATAAACGAATAACTATGGAAGATAATAATAGCAAGCCGGAAAAAGATGAAAACAGACTCGAAGACCCTATAAAAAAGGCTTTAAGTGCCTCCGAAACCCCTTTAAGCCCTGAAACCCCTGCTCGGCGGAGCGAGTTTGGGGCACCAAGAATTGATTTGTCCTTGTTAAACTCCAAAGTTGAAGCGGTTAGAACAGAGATTGGAAAGTACCTTGTTGGGCAACATGAGATGGTTGATTTGTTGCTGATAGGCTTGTTTTGCGGAGGGCATGTTTTACTAGAGGGTGTTCCTGGTGTAGCAAAAACGCTAACCGCGAAAGTTTTGTCTAAAACACTATCCGTTGATTTTTCAAGAATCCAGTTTACTCCAGATTTAATGCCCTCTGACATCATTGGAACGTCGGTGTACAATTTAAAGTCTGGTGAGTTTATATTTAAAAAAGGGCCAGTCTTTACAAACATCGTTCTTATAGATGAAATTAATAGGGCTCCTGCAAAAACTCAGTCAGCATTATTTGAGGTAATGGAAGAAAGGCAGATTACTTATGATGGTGTGCAGCACATTCTTGATTTTCCCTTTTTAGTAATCGCTACACAAAATCCAATTGAACAAGAAGGCACATATAGGCTTCCTGAAGCTCAGTTAGATCGTTTTATTTTTAAGGTTAACTTACACTACCCAACCCTTGAAGAGGAAAAAGAAATATTAATTCGATTTAGAAACAAACACGACATAGATTTAGAAAACGTTCAAAGCTTGTTTTCGAAAAGCGAGTTGAAGACGATACAAAACTCTATAGAGCAGGTTACATTAGACGACTCTTTAGTGGGGTACATTGCAAACATTACCCATGAAACAAGGTCTCATGGCAAGCTTTACTTGGGTGGTTCTCCGCGCGCCTCACTCTCTATGATGAAAACATCAAAAGCTATAGCCGCTATGAGGGGAAGGGACTTTGTTGTTCCAGATGACGTGCAGTATGTTGCTTTTCATATATTAAACCATAGAATTATTTTAACTCCTGAAGCTGAAATGGAAGGAATAGACGCTTCAATAGTTATTCAAGAAATAATTCAAAAGGTGGAGGTACCTAGATAGCTCAAACATGACCACTTTTTTTAAACAGCTATACATACGCAACCGTTTCTTCCTTTATTGGATGGTTGTGGTTGTGCTATTTTGTGTGGGATTTGGTGTACCTTTTATGTATTCAATTGC
>Ga0206130_10006215_pt1 | contig 13764 bp, 5 predicted proteins | sample Helgoland_Spring_9_FD_148637 | JGI IMG/M metagenome (GOLD analysis project Ga0206130, IMG submission 148637) | Pelagic subsurface seawater microbial communities from Kabeltonne, Helgoland, North Sea - Helgoland_Spring_Bloom_20160512_1 | ecosystem: Environmental > Aquatic > Marine > Epipelagic ... | reverse complement strand
TGGAAGCCGGAAGTAGTATCGGACATGTCTAAAATTGCAGGGAATGGTTTAGTTATTGATGGAAGAGCAGAAATTAAATTTGAAACTAATGGATTATTCTATACATTATTAACTCCTACTGAAATTTTTAGAATAGACAAATCAAATCTTAATGAAATAACAGTTCCTATAGTACAGGGTGTTTTTGAAACACAGACAGTTACTTCTTCTGGTGAACCAATGCAATCGTTTAATGTAAAGACTGGATTTGGCTTAACGGATCATAATAGAGTTACAGTTAGTGTTAATGGTGAAAAGTGGACAAAACACGAATCACTGTATGACATTTTAGCAAATGAAAAAGGATACCTAATTAAAACGGGTATTTCAGGTGGATTGGATCTTTATTTTGGAAACAATAACTTTGGATTAATTCCAGCAGCAGGTGCAACTATTGAAATTGAATACTTAAAACATAAAGGCTCAGCTGGTAATATTTCCGATTCTAACGAGTTAAAAATTAAATGGCAAGATGAAGGTGAAGATATAGCTGGCGTTACACATGACCTAAATGAATTATTAAGTGTTACCGTTACCTCCTCTCCTAAAATGGGGGCTGATAAGGAATCAATTGACTTTACAAAGATCTTGACTCCTATGGCATCTAAGAGCTTCGTACTGGCAACCCCAGATAATTATGAGTATTTCCTTTCTAAATATGCAATGTTCTCTTATATTGACGCTTACAATACAACAGATGATGAATACCTAGATGATGATAATGTAATCTATATCTTTGCAATTCCAGATGTAAAAAATAAAGTAGCTAAAGGTTCTGATTATTTCGATATGCCAGCAGAAGAGATGTTCTTTGCTAATTCTGAATACGATGCAATGCTAAAAGTATTACAAGACTCTGGTCAAATGATGGTAACCACTGAGGTTAGCTTTGTTAAGCCTAAAGTTAGAAGATATTCTATGGATATTGATATTAGATATTTTGAAGGCTTTGAAAAAGAAACTATATTTACTAATGTTAGAAGCATAGTTGCTAATTATTTATTAAATATAACAAGAAGAGATAAACTACCTAAGTCTGATATTGTTTATATACTAGAAGGTGTTGAAGGTATTGATTCAGTTAATGTTAGATTTATTTCTGAAACCGAAGAGGCTGCAAGATTAAACGGGTACTATGAATCAATAACCACACAAGTTTTACCACAAGAGCCAGTAACACTAGAAGATATTGGAAATGGTAAACAAAAATATGTTTTCTTTAAGAAAATTGAAGATATTAAGAAAGTAACAGTAACTCCTGGTATGGTATTACCTGAAGATATTACAGGGCTAGATCAATGGGGTGATATTGTTATGGGCAAGGAAGAAGTAGCCTTATTTAGAGGTGGTTGGCAAGATCGCGATGGTGATGTAATAGAAGATGATGTTCTTATGAATCGAGAAGCAGCATTAAGTATTAATTTTGATGAGAAGCCAGTTCCTAGAACTATTTACACTAGGGTACAGGCTGGAAATAGAAAAGCACTTAAATAATGATAAATCCATTTGAAAATCTCTTTAGATATAAAGAAGATAAGATATATGATGTTCCTAAAGCTAGAAAGGATTTAAAATTCAATCTAGGGAAGGACTATAAAGAAGATGGGATCTTACTTAGGTCGGTGTCACCTTTTATTTTAAGGAGTGATACTTTACGTGAATTTATCGTATTCTTAGATGATTCATTATATAATATAACAAGTGGTATTAGGTATGTAAAGAATTACAAGAACTATACTACTAAAAAAGACGACGAAACTGTTAGATAATGTATAATAATTTTAGATATTTTAAGGGAGTTAGTCATGATTTAAATCTTGAAGCAAATGCCAATACTGGCATAATATCCGGTACGATATATTTTAATGAGGTTTCCGAGGGTTTATATGAGACTGTTAATATTTTTATATTAGAGCAGGTTTCTAGGTTAGGGGATTTAGCTTTTAATAGACCAGTTGCAGATTCTGCAAGTGCAACTTCTTTATATTTTGAATGGGACGCAAGCCCTTATTCATCTTCTGATATTATTATGTATGATTCTAGTCTAGTTGACGGAATACCTACTGTAAAGGAAAATACTTTTCTTGATATGGATTTACTTCCATATACAGTAGTTGATTCTTTAGATGCAAATGGCTTTAAAGTTTTAAATACAAGCGATACATCTGCAATACAATTAAATATTGCAATTAAATCTAATACTGAAGGGGCTCATCGTAGAACCCTAGGTGTTTATGAAAAAATAGGTAATGTTAAAACAAGAATTGCAGAATTTAAATTTTACGGGGAAGTTGTTGCAGAAGATGAGAGATTAAAAGTTCTTTTACGAAACCTAGGGGCAACTTTAGAAGATACAGACTTTTTATTATTTAAGGAGCATGATATTTCTGAGATGGCTCCGGATTATATTTTATTAAACCAAAAGAGAAAAGAACTTCTATTAGAGCTACATAATATTAAGCCATTCGTTGGTACATATAAAGCAATTTTAAATGCAATAGATTTCTTTGGTTATAATAAACTTACACTAAAGGAATATTGGATGAATATTGACGGGGCTGCCAGTAATTTTGGTAAGCTACATGCAGTACCAGTACCTAATTCTTCTGCTAGAGGAGAAATGATTAGAAAGAAGATGACCGTACAGGTTCCTTCTAAGACAATGAAGAAGACTAGTAAGTTTAGTCTTGTTTATAGATTAAATGATGTTGATGGAACATATGACCAATGGGACTTTCCTAATGTAAAAGAGAATTTTGATTATACACCAGAGGAAGTATTAATTAAATTATATGGCCTAAAGCAAAAACTACAACTAGAATACTTACCACTTAATGCAAAGATAATTGATATTACAGCTGAGGGTGATTATTTTACACAAAAAAATCTTAATGTTTGGAACACACAAAATGCAATTTCGTATTTTAGTGAAGGTCATAATATTAAATTTAAAATAGAACAACTAGAACGAACTCTTTTTATAGAGGATATAGCATTGGTAATCGGTAATGTACTAGATCAAAATGATGCAGCAAGTAATTATAATAAGTTTTTAAATTATAGAGATTTAGATTATTCTACATTAACACCCGCTGAACTTAAAGAATTGCTTGGGATTGTTGAATCATTTTACGAGACATATAATGATAAAACATTAGAGACTTGGAATGAGGGAACTCCAGTTGGATGTCCTGTTATTCTTAATGGCATTCCATCATTTGATGATATTTGGGATGAAGCATTGTTTACATGGGAAGATACAGATCCAAGTGATATTGCACCAGTTCCAAGCGGGACTATCCAGTTACACTCAGGTATTACTTGGGATAATTGGTGGAAAAAATGGGTATATGAAATCGAATGGTTAGTTACAGCATCAAATGGGTATTCTCAAACATATAGAGGTCCTATTGATGATTATATAAGACTTCCAATTATAGTTCCTAATAATACAACATATAGTATTGAGATGAGGACTTATGATTTATTTGGACATAGATCTCATTATAGAATGGATGATCTTTTTAAAGTTAATCTAAAAGATATTGAATTATATGGTATTTATAAATGGCTAGAGTCTTTTACTTGGGATGATAAAACATTCGACTGGGCTAAGTCCGGTGGCTATTGGGATAAACCTCAGAATAATACAACTACAATTGATGAGCATATTGCTTCATTATACTTGACCATGGATAGGGCTAACTATTTACATGATGATAGCCAAGGTGCTAGATTTTCTATGGTGAGCAGATATAAAGATATTTATTCTTTAACTGGTTTTAGTGAAACAACTGGACCTTATGTTTGGGAAGATGCTAAATACCGTTGGCATGATACAAAAAACTTAGCTTGGGAATATACTATAGTTGGTGCAGATCAAACTGCTTCGTTTATGATTTCTGATGGAATTGCACTTGGTGCAAATGTGAAGATAACTCATACAAACCCAACTACTAATACAGTAACAAGTGGCGAGATAACTCTAACATCACCAACACCAGTTAGTATTAATGATGTTGTTGCATGGAAAGTTGTTGCTGCTGAGCTTAATGCCTCAACAGACCCTATTATTAGTAAGTTTAATTATAATCCAGTACTTGGTGATACTAATACTGATGGTACAGTGGAGACATTTTACTATATTTTAGCTGTCGGTAAAGAATATAGTAAAACTTATGATTTTGACAAAGTTGAAATAAGCGATGGGTCGTTTGGTGCAGCGTATAATCAAATTACAGACGGAAATGTGCATGTTGTACATTATAATCCATCATTTGATGATACTCGCGTATTTAATGATTTTGCTGAGGTTGAAAGATCAACACATGTAACTATAGCAGCGGAAGGTTCTAAGATGGCTGGTTTAAAAAACCCAGTTTGGAAGATTGAGCATGCAAGTAACCCAGCAAACAATGATATATACTATAATAATATGTGGCTTACATACATATTTCAGGAATCTGGATTCTACTCTATTGAGTTAAGTGCTGAAGACACATATGGTAACAAAAACGTTGTAAAACGTAATATGATAAAAGTAAAATAATAAAACAATAAAAATGGCAAACATTACTGAAATTTTAGGAACTGATTCAGTTTCTTCATCAAGACCAGTTATCAATAGTAACTTTGAGTTATTAAATGATGAAATGGCTTCAATCACAGCACTTTTAGATCCTACTACATCAACATTGTCAAATGTTGCCAGTATCTCTACAAGCGCTCTTACTCTAACATCTGGCGGTACTACTATCGCATCAATTACATCTGCTGCAGCATCATTTAGTGTTGCAACAACATTTACCGGAGATCTAAAAATAGGGGGTAAATTAATTAAGAATGGAATTGTAGGTTCTTATGGAGTACCATCTGCTGTTCAGGCACCAGTTGCGCTCACTGCAGCTACTTATTTTGTAGAGAGTTCTTTTACATTACCGGCAGCTAGCGCTGAAGGACAAGAAGTAACTATTATTAATAGATCTGCTTCTGCAATTGAAATCCAGGCTGCTGTTGGTGTTACTTTAAGTGTAACGTCTATTCAATTAGGTGGTGCACCTACAGTAAATGCTACTGTCACACTAAGATGTTCTGAAAACAGATGGTTTGTTATCGGTTCATACGGTGCAACAATAGCGTAATAATAAAAAACAAGTAAATAAATGGCAACTCCACTAGTTAGAATACCGCAGTCTCAAGGAGGCACTATGTATGCCTTTGCATCTTCTGCAAAGGATATGACTAGGGCTTTCAACAATCCAGATATTAAATTTAATTTTAGTAAATTTGCATTGCTAGATCTCCCTGATTTTACAACATCAGTTAATGGATCTAACACTATAGATTTTAGTCTTAACCTTAAACAAGCATCTGGCTCAAGTTATGTTGCGGGCGCTCCTAATGTAGATTTTGCACAAACCTTTCAGAACTATGTTTTAAACATGGAAGAATTACTTTTACAAGATGATGACTATGATCCAATCATAATGCAATCTGACTCTGAAAAGATATTCTTTAAATGGTTAAGTAGCCTAGGTGCTATTAGATATAGTAGTACAGATTCTAACACTAGTACAATAGGCGGTTATACTGAACCTGTAAATAGTGATGGTATTGGTACTGCAGCTTATGATAGAGTTGTTAAATATTTAGGTACAATCGACGCTGAGAATGATGTTGCTTATGCTGGTAATACTTACCACGAGGTTTTTGTTAATGTTCCAACGTCAGTTGGTTATACGCCACAAGTTATTTTTAGCCCTGAGAACTATAATACAACAGCATCTAAACTTTATACAGGCTCTGATATTACGGGTAGAACTGGACAAACACACCCAGACCCTAATTTAGACTTGTTATCTGTTGTTGATGCTTACACGGTAGCCGATGGGCCTTATTATGATATAGCAGTGAATGGTACTGATAGCGTTCAGATAGAGTGGGATGACAAATCTTATGCTGAGGTTGTAAATACATCTTCAGTTAATAACTTATTAGATTACGCAAAAACAGGTCAACAGTTTACTTTTAATGCCATTCTAGTTTACTACGATCTATATAGCGAATCGGTTCCTGCAAATAGAGCAACGAACCTGTATGGAATACTTATCCTTGATGATATACAATCAGTGGGTGGTTCTGGTTCTAAGATTAACGAACAAATAAAAAATAAACCAAATGAGGTTACTGGACTTAATGGGAATGCGTTCTCTTTAAAACTTAACCTTAAATTTAATTCTTCATTAGATAACGTTGGTGTAGAAACTAGTATTAATGATTTTACTACTTTCTCAATGGATCTCTTTATGGATACTACGACAGCATTAGAGAATGCGGTTGAGGTTTTATTAGAGGCTAATGGTAGATATTCAAAGATTGCTACAAGACTTGATGGCTTAGAGAATCTTATTGTATCGGGGACTGAATCTGATGAAATTATTGCAAGATTAGCAACATTAGAGACTTCGTTTCAAAATAGCTCATTACAGCTAGCGGATTCAAATTCTTTATTAAAGCTAATACAAAAAGCACACGAAAAACTAAATTCACTAATTGATGGGACTATACCTGTTGAATTACAATATAATACAGATGTTATTTTTAATGGTAAAGGAACTCGCGTTGATAAAACAGCAGGTGGACATATTAAAATTAACAATACAATTACAGGTTATGCACAAAACGAGAAATACTTATGGGACAAAGCTTCTGCAAGTGTTAGTACAAAACTTGATGGGGCCGTATTGTTTAATGCTGGGTTATCATCATTAGGTGCTGATCGGTATGGTATTTGGGCAAGACTAGAGGCTTATACTAATAGAATGAGTCTTTACGAGACTTTCTCAAGTGAGCCTAATGATAATCTGTATATATACATTGATGATAGTACTAACGCATGGGAAGCTGGTCAAGTTTTTAAAATAGCATTTGACACAATTACTTTGGGTACACATAGTATTATTATTAGAACTGGTAAAACAAGCGGCTTCTTAAAAACAGTGGCGACTATTGAACCAGATCAGCTACTTACAGCAAAGCCGTATATTGAGATTACATGCATCGATCCAGTAAACTATAAATTTGAAGCAGATATTTTAAGATAATATGAATACAAATAACTCTATTTCCAGCACGATAACTAAGCTTCTTGAGATTAATGTTAATTCATTAAAGACTTTTGAAAGAATCAATGAGGCTATCACTACTAGTGAAAAAAACGTTCCACTAGAGATATTAAACTCAGATGGTACGACGACAACTGTTTATGTGCCCTCGTTCGGTTTCATGAAAAAAGAGCTTGACCGGTTAGATACTAACCTTAAAGCAATTAGTGGCCTGGGTACTGGAAATACTAATATTAGATTGGCTGATGGTAGTTACCAGAAGTTGATCACATCTTCTCTTAAAACGCCAGCAACTGATATTACTAGCATTAATAGACCAACAACATTCAATACTAAAAATAACTACTTCTTTGAAGATTTCTTAAATCCTCTCCTAGTTACTAGATTTGATGTTACTGGACAAATACCTAACGATACTGAGAATGTATTAGTTAAGAGATTAATATTTGATTCAGGTGATCAAGTTGCTGTAGATTATTTTAATGAAAATTTTAGAAATAAAAACGATATTTCATATACAGCTGCAGTTGCTGGACTAGATAATAGTAAAATTATTTATACAGTTGACGAAGAAACTAGGTTGATGCCTCATAGAAATAGCAGATACTTTGGTAAATTTGATGTTACCGCAATTAGTAACTCTAAGAGAGAAGTTATAGTTGATGGTGTAACCAAGAAAAGAGCTATCAAATTATACACATTAGATCAATTAACATATAGTGATTCTAATAAAGATTTAAACAATACTGAGGTTCTTAGTGTTGGTGATGAATTAATGGTTAATTCTACATATAGAAACACCAGATATAAGATTACTAAAGTAGATGGTTCTACTAGACAGGTTGAATTAGAGCTTGTTGAGGGTTTTGAAGTGATTAATATTGGAGTTAATACATTAGGTATTTATAAAAATGTTGGTAATACATTAGAGGTTGAGATTAATGTTGGATTTAACGAAAGGATTTTAACTTTTATTAAAGCAATAGATCCAGATTCTAAAATGCTGGCTGAACAATGGTCACCTGGCGTTGGTTTTTATTCTAACGACTTAGAGATAACTAGAGAAGATGGTAGCATAGAAAGGCTATCTACTTATTACAAAGATGAAGTTGCGGATTTTGGAAGACATATCCAAGCATTAACATATGATTCTATTCCACCAGCAGCCCTAGGTATTACACCAGACGCTCCATCATTATTAGTTGACAACTTTAAAGTTGTACAAATTAATAAACATTTAACTGATAGCGATTCTGCTGTTAAAATTAAAAAATTAGTATCTGATAAATCTTCAGTAGAAGAAACTATTAAGAAACTAGACGATACAATCTCTAAGAAGAGATCCAGTATTGCTACAAAGATTTATAAGTCTAATATTGAATCTGATAAAGATAATAATGAATTAGACTCATTAATAAACAAGAGGTCTTCTGAGGCCACCTTATATAGTTCAATAGTAAACCAAATACAATCGTTATCAATTGATACTAATGTAGGTAAGGTTGCTCCTAAGTATAGAGTAAGAGGTTTTTGGGCTATCCCAGCTGCAAAGGTAGTTGCTGGTACAATGGATCAAAATGTTGTACAGTTTGCTATTCAATATAGATATATCTCTACATCTGGAAAATCTCCTCAAGTTAATCAACTCAAATTCGTTGAAGAGTCTAGAGAGAAGACTGCGGTTTTCTCAAACTGGAATGAAATTAAAACTAATGTAAGAGATAGGGCTAAAAATGAATTTGGTAAATTTAAATGGCAAGACTCGCTTGTTGAAGATGCACAAAAAGTTAACTTTAACCAATTAGACCTTCCGGTTTCATCAGGTGAATCTGTTGAGATTAGAGTTAAATCTGTTTCTGAAGCGGGTTACCCTGCTAATCCAATATACTCAGATTGGTCAGCGCCAGTTACTATAGCATTCCCACCAGGAGAGATTGATACAACTGACATAGATGGTCTTATACAACAAAATATTTCTGAGGTAACTAAAGTTAAATTAACTGAAGAGCTAAATGCACGTGGTGTTTTTACACACGTTGATGGTTCATTTACTTCTAATGAAAATTATTATGCACACAGTGCTACTGATTTAGCATCTGGGTTTTTATCTGCAGAGCAGAAACCAGTTTCAGTTTATGATAAGTTAGCGGAGTTACAATTACAAATAACAACGTTACAAGAACAAATCGTTAACGCTAGGGGTGAATTGCTTGTTAAGCTTATACATGAGGATGGTACTGTTACAAATATTAATAAAGATACTAGGAATCAAATATTTGCTGGATATTACGTAGATGATGTTGCAGACTTAACTGTTAAGAAAGGACATATTGTTACAAAAACATTTAAGCTTGTAATTGAAAATACTAAGGCTACAACCCTAGAGTTAATATCAAGGCTCACTGGCGATAGAAAATTACCGGCATATAAATCATCTAATGGAAGCTCAATAGCCACAATGAATAACTTTGGTAACCCACTGGACGATGCTGGCAACTCAACTACTGACAATAGAATTATAGCGGATACTTATTATACTACAGAGGGTCTATATGACTTAGTACCTATACAATATCAAAATATTTCTGCAGCGGAGTTAACTTCTATGAATCTTCTACATGAAGCACCTTATCAATCAGCACAACGAAGAGGGCAATTTGTTTATTCTAGATATATGGATATCTCTGGAACAGAATCTCTTTATGAAGTTAAACCATTATTAAATATCGGTGGTACCGGAACATTAACTAACTATGAGTATATTTTAAGTTATTCTAACTTTGAAGTAACTTCTAGTTCAATTACTATGAATACGGTTACCGGGGATGCTTCAGATTCGGACTTTATATGGGCTGGTACATTTGGCCTAGAAGCTGCAAATACTGCAGCAGATGTAGGTCCTGTAGATTTAAGCGCTCCTTTCTCACCAGCAGTTATTGATGTAACCAGCTTCGCGAGTATTGCTGCTGCTGATTATAATAATGGGATTTATATGCATAAAGACCATCCGGATCTAGAAAATTTATATGCAGATTATGCTGGAGCAGCAACGACTAATACAGCAGTGACTAATGTAGAACAAAAAGATTCAATACAAGCACTGGTAGATAATGCAATCTACACAATGCCTGCCACTGCAGCTATTGAAACAGCAGGTCTAGTTTTACCTAGTATGGATCCCAACGCTATTTGGGGAGCAACTAGTTCTAAGAAGCAGTTAGGTTATATGGAAATGTTTGGTATGATCGCTGCTGGTGATAGATCATTTAAAATGTCATTTGATGCAAACGATCAATATTTATTAGGTGGAAAATCAGTTGGATCTTTCTTATTCTTATCACCAGTTAATATGGAAACATTAGCAATAGATGGAGATACTAGACAGAGTACTAAAAAGGTTTTAAGTGGGTCTGGAAACGGTTTATCATTAGATGTTGTATTTCAATATAGAATGACTGATTATTATGGGAATGATGCATCGCTAGATACTGGTAGAATCGGTGGTTTTACTAAATATGGGTTTGGTAACCTAACATATACTAAGAAATTGGGATTAGATATTTTTGATAAATTTGATGAACAATTTTCTTTTGACCTAGAAGTATTTGCTAAATATAGCCCTAAAGGTAAGAATTTAAATTCTGTCAGAGCAGCGCAATTAGTTAGATCATAAATCTAGGATATATAATAGAGAACAACCTCTATATTAAAAGATTTAAGAAGACTAATGGCAAGTATCCAATTTCTAATAAATAATACCACGTATGAACAAAGTGACACTGCGTCATGTGCTTTAAGCGTAGGCACAGCGGAGCGGTTTTATGATGATTCATCAAATCCCGGTAGCACGATACCGTCAACTGGTGACTTTGTCTTCATGGACAATGGATTAACCGCCGCCGATACTTTTATAGAAGATGGTATTACTCCAAAGAATGGTACAACTGACTATTGGTATAGAGTTGCTGGTAATGCTATTCTGGTTGCTGATAATGGTGAAGTACAGAGCGTGGTGCCATGTGGCGCTAGTGCTAATACTATTAGTTTAGGGCCTACTTCTTCTACAGATACAGTTGCTTGTGCAGCACAGACTCCAACTGCAATACAATACTATTCAAGCGCCACAGCTTCTAATCTTGTCATAAGCTCTGTAATTTATTCAGATAGTGCAATGACAACACCAGTCCAGGGTAACCTTCAATGGTTTTTTCTAGTTGGTCAAAACAGCGCGGTGCAAATAAACAATAGTGGGGTGATAGCGAATAAGCTGGCGTGTGGTGCAAGTGGCGTTAATCTATTGACATTAGGTAGTCCAAATGGAAGCGCCGTAGATGCATGTTTTAATACTACATCTGATGGTTCTAACTATTATGCAGCTAAAACTGCTGCCAATCTTATAGTTGGGGATATAATCTATACTGACTTGGCAATGAGCATACCGTATAGTGGGGCCTTTAATTCGTGGGTTTTTCTAATAGGTGGATCTAAGGCTTTAATGCTAGGTAGTGGTGGGGAAATCTTAAAAATTCAGGCATGTGCCAGCATGACAGGGTTTAACATTGGCGGTGGACATGGTTCTCCATCATTGGCGTGTGCTGATACAAATACTTTCGGTAAATTTACACTAAGCGCTGCCAGTGATATAGCACTCGGGAGTGTAATATATGATGATGTTAGCGGGTCTATTGTTTTTAATGGTAACAATGAATGGCATTTAATAGTTGGAGAAGGTAAAGCGATCAGGGTTGATACTAGTGGTAATGTTACAGGTATACAATCATGTACTGGTTATTGGGCTGTTCGTTCTATTGGAGTGCATTTAGCCTCTAGTGTAACTAATTTTTGTAATGGAGATACTTCACCTATAGAATTATACTATGCAACTTCTGGCGGAGCTGCACTAACCATAGAACAAATTGCAGCAGCAAATCTTCCTATATTTTATAACTATGCAGGTGCTCTTATATATGCAGGCCAGAGAAATAGTTCAGCAACGATAACATACGATCACGTATTCCCGGGCACACAGAGAATAAAGGGCTCTAATACTGGTGATTGGTATTTAACATGGAATGGTCTTGATAAAGATTGGCCTAACTTAGATACTCAAATTGAATGTGTTGTTATAACATATACAACTTATGAGATTACACTTCAACATGCACGAGACAATAATGGTGCAGCAGCTATAGATTTTTGTAGTTCTTGCTTGGAGAGTTCTAACTATTATTTTAGGGCTCCAGAAAATACAACATATGGTTTATTAGAAATTGCATCCGGTAATATACCCATTTATACAACAGCTTTAGGTGCAGACACACAAGACTCAAACTATTTTGCACCAATACAAGTTTATGCCGAAGTAGCAGGAGACTGGTTTAGTTTTGCAGATGCCGGCAGTGGTACTAGATTATGGTGGGGTTTTGCCAACTACGGATCTGGTGATATCTATACAACATTACAATATATTACAAAGGGTGGTAATTGTGATGCTTATATAAGGCCAGCACAACAAACTCCAGAAGCTATTGCAAGCAGTGACCCTTTTGCATCTAATATTTTTTATGCATTCTATTCATGCATGCCAATAGAGTATACTGTTGCTGGTGTTACTACAATTCAATTCCCAGTATATCTAGTTGATGGTGGGCACTTCGATGGGGATGTAAACCACATGAGTGAATTTAGGGATATCCTAAAATCAAATGCCAATCGACCTACTTTTGGAATACCTGATGGTGGTTGTGTAACTTACGTAAATAGTGTTAGGGCTAATGACATTGACGAGGCTGAGACCCTGTTAACTAATACAGGTTATACTTTAGTTTTACAGAAATCACAAAGTTATTTAGGCATCTATAGCGAGAATACACTTAGCCTAGCAGAAACTTGTGCAGAATGTATATGTGCTGACGGCACACCAACAGCAAACGATTATACATTTGGTATATTAGCTAGTGACGGGTTTGATCCAACATTAGGTCCTAATTTTAATACAGAGACTAACTATAATTTAGATAATGTAACTAGACCTTTATTAAGGACTAATCCTAAATTAACGACTAATATAAAAATAATAGCAGATACTGGCGATAAAATTTATTTAGAGTCAATTAGCGCTACTAAAGATTTGGCTAATATTGAATACAAGAGGAATGAAGTTGCTAAAACTAGTTCGTATTCTTATGACCTTCCTAGTTTCTTTAATTCTAAAAAAACTCCACATGATATTGTATATAGTACTAAGAGATCACATGCTGATACTTCAGTATTAGATTCGTACCAAGCACAAATTGAAGAGGATTACCAATATGGTGCAACTATAAATTACTCTAAACTATATGATGAGAAGTTTAGAATATTTGCTCCAATATGGGCCGATCTTAATATACCTAAGTTATTTGTTATCTTTAAGGTTAATAATCCGGCTACTAATAATACATTGGGTGATACTGCTGCCGATAACCTCACTAGGATTAAATCTATGTTATCTAATGCTGAAATAATAAAGACATTTGATCTAACTAAGAATTCTGCAATTGGGCAATATGTTAGGAATCATGTTGAGGATGAAAGATTCCCGGCAAGTCCTTTAACTTTC
>Ga0206130_10006211_pt1 | contig 13771 bp, 21 predicted proteins | sample Helgoland_Spring_9_FD_148637 | JGI IMG/M metagenome (GOLD analysis project Ga0206130, IMG submission 148637) | Pelagic subsurface seawater microbial communities from Kabeltonne, Helgoland, North Sea - Helgoland_Spring_Bloom_20160512_1 | ecosystem: Environmental > Aquatic > Marine > Epipelagic ... | reverse complement strand
AATTTTGTAATTAAAAAATACCTACAATACTTTTTCTTACCATCTTTGGTATAACCGGCGCTTTTTCTGATTGGTTTCATTTGAAAATCACATGCTTTTAGTATTTGTCTAACTAAATTTAAAAGAGGCCATTTCTGGCTAATATTGGCCTTTTTTTGGAGCGCTGTCAATGACGATGAACTAAATTTTTTTTTAAGTTCTACTAGTTGGGGTTGAATATTTAAATATACATCTTCGGATAGTAACATGTTTCTAGGTATCATCAAACCTTCGAGTTCATCAGCATTATCAATATTGATGTTGCAATTTTTTAAAAAATTAAATACAATTTTATCCATTTAAAATATTGAATGAAATTATTAATTTAATATGGACGAATTTTTACTAAAACAACCTAAAAAAAGGAACTATAAAATTACAAAACAAAACAAAAAGAAAATATTATTTTGTTTCGTTTTTTTTGATTTTGGACATTTTAAAATGTCCAAAATCACTTTTTTTCAATTAGTTTTATTTTTTGTTTTTGTTTTGTTTTGTAATTTACTACAATATCTAGTAAAATAAATACAAAAAAATTTAAAATCTCTCACTACAGAGCTTAAAAAAAGGCACTAAAAAGCATTTTTAAAAAGTATTTAGGCGACTTTTTTGTTATCATTATATAGGATAACAAAATGTCGCAAAAAGTCGCCAAAAATTTCTATTGTGAAAAATGTGACTATGCCACTACAAACAAATTTGATTGGAAAAAACACATTTCCACTACAAAACATAAAAATGGTAACAAAATGGTAACTTTTACAAAAAAATTTATTTGTAAAAATTGTAAAAAAACTTATAAATTTAAGAGCGGGTTATCTAGGCACAAAAAAAAATGTTTCTTCAATTCTGAAAATATTATTTTGTCAATTGAAAAAAAAAGTCGCCTTACCAATAATGGTAACAAATCAAATGGGGAAAACGAATTATCAGAAACTATCAAGCTAATGGCACAAACAGTTGCTCGTCAGGGGAACATTTTGGAGAAACTCATTGAATCGCAAAATGAAATGATTCCAAAATTAGGAAATAATAATAACAACAATGTTTCTATAAATATATTTTTGAACCAAAAGTGTACGGACGCAATGAATTTAACAGATTTTGTGAATAATATTAAAATTTCATTAGAAGATTTAAAATATACTAATGAACATGGCTATGTAAAAGGGATAAGTAATATTTTTCAAAAAAATTTAACTGATTTGAAAGCAACAGAAAGACCAATACACTGTTCTGATAAGAAAAGATTACAGTTTTATGTTAAAGACGAGGACAAATGGGAGAAAGATATAAGTCATACAAAAATAAACAAAGGTATTGAAACAGTGGGAAAACAACAAATATTGCAAATTAAAGAATGGGAGAAAAAACATCCTGATTTTTTAGAACACGAAGAGCAATATATGGAATGGAATAAAATGGTATCAAACATTATGGGAGGTGAAACAAAATTTAAGAGAGATAAGAATATTGAAAATATAAAAAAAAATATTTCGACAGAGATTTCTGTAAAGGATGCCCTTATAACAGAATAATTATTTATTTAACCATCGTAGTAAAATAATATCATCTTTGATAATAAAAAATAAAAACAAAAAATACAACATGTGTTGAAAATATAACAAGTTATAATTTTTTATACACCATATAACATGCCATCCCCAGTTAATCATACAAGAAATAAAATATATATTACGGGCGCTTTTTTTTATATGAACAAGTTCATTTTTTTCATATAACAGTCGCGCACCTAAATGGAAATTTACCAAATATGATGAAGCCGACGCAAGGGTGTAAACAAAAAGCATTTGTCCCAATGTCGATATTTGAAAGTCAATCCCAAGACTAATTAAACATAAAATTGTTGTAATAATATGATGGTTTCTTGTGGTGGCCGGCAATTTATCAACTAAAACCAAACCCATAAAGTCATTTGTAGTATATAAAATACCAATTCTATGGCACCAATAATTAGACCATGTACCATTCATATACACTGGAAAAATAATAGTAGGAAACGATATAGCGCAAATAATAACAAGCGTTGCTGATTTGATTATATTTTTAACCACGTAATATTGTTTGTGAATAGGTAGAGTCTTAAATTTATCATATTTACATAACAAATAACTTCTAACGGATGGATATAATACCAAAACGAGCGAGGATGATACTCCCACTGTTTTCAACGCATCATAATCATAATTATAAACATATTTTTGGATTTCCATTTTATATATATATATATATATATATATATTTATATATAAATAACGGTGTGCTATAATTTATACCTACTTGGTTGTAAAGGAATAAACATGTTCTAAAAGTTGTATTATTTTATATGAGTAAGACCATTCATTGTCATACCAAATCATGATTTTAAACTGGTTATTATTTAGTTCCATTGATCCATTTCCGTCAACTATAGAGGGACATGTTGTAGTCATAAAATCGGAGCTTACCATATATTGTTTTTCTTCTAAAACTATATGATCCGTTTTTTTTATATTAGACAAAATATTTTCTAATGTTGTTTGTTTTTTTAATCTAACATTTAGGTTAATTAAACTTACATTTGAAACAGGAACTCTCACCGACGCACCAATTAACTTTCCTGTAAGATTCGGTAAAATTTTACTAATGGATTTAGAAGCCCCAGTTGTATGCGGTATAATATTATTAAATATAGAACGACATGTTCTTTTATTCATTTTAATTGTATCTGTGGTTTTTTGTGAAGCGGTTGCGGCGTGTATTGTATTGAAATTTCCATCAATAATTTCATAATTTTCATCTAAAAATTTTAAAACCGGAATTATCGCGTTACTTGTACACGATGCGTTGCTTATTATTTTTTCTCCGTTATATTTTTCTTCATTTCCGTTAACTATGAATTGCGGTGTAGCGTCTTTTGCGGGAGCACACATTATAAAATAATCAACATCATGTTGTTTGGCTTTTTCAGTTGTTAAGTATACACCCGTGGCATCGATTAAATATTCAACACCATGATTTTTCCAATTTAGATTTTCCGCTTGTCTAGAATTTAATATGGAAATTGTATTTCCATTTATTTTCACTTGATTAGATTCTTTATTTATTTCTAAATTAAAATCTTTTTTGTAAAAATGATTGGAATCTATTTTTAAGTAATGTTCGAAAAGCGAAATATCAAAATCAGGAATATTTATCGCCTTAACAGTAACATTCGTGTTTTCCAATAATTGTAAAAAAACGCATTTTCCAATGCGACCAAAACCATTAATACCTACGTTAATCATGTTATGACAATAATTATGTTAAATATTTAAATTGGTTTTTATTTATCTAAATGATTTTCATACTTTTTTATGATATCATAAAAAAAAAATCTATTTTCTTCTATATCAAACAACATACTATGTTTTCCATTGTCAAATAACGCACCATTGTTTTGTATGATTTTTTCAAACCCGTTATATGACACACAATTATCATTTTTACTATGAATTAAAACAATTCTTTTTTGTTTGATAAGATAATGTAAACTAGAAATATATTTTTTTTTATATTCGGGAAAAAATACAAAATCAAGATATTTTTTAACAATTTTGTATTTAAATATACCGGATTTTTTTTCTACGTTGTCTTTATATGATGTATATTTTTTAGGATTAAATACATGAAAAAAACCATTTGCGACTGTTTCAAAATTATATATGGAGGAATCGCTAACTAAAAAATTTTGTTTGTCGCATATATACGGGATAATACTAAAATTAGCACCAGATAAAACATGTAATAAATCATTTTTATTTATATTTTTATTATAACTTTTATATAAATATTTATGTGTAAAAGGATGAAGAAGTAATGACCAATGGTTACTAATAACTTCAACGTTAAAATTATGACTTTTATATTGTTGTTTTAACACACCTAAATACCGTTTGCTTGTAAACATTCCAGTAATTATCTTAACATTCTTCATATATATTTTAAATAATAACTTTAAAATATATATTTATTATAAACGTGATTTTTGTAAATTTGTGTTTATAATTATTTTTATCTATTAACATATGGATTTACTAACAAATATCATACCTATTAATCCAAGCGCAAATCCCAAATGGTAATTAAACTGCATTGTTTTATAAATATTTAACCATGCTTCTCTTTCAGTAGGGGTATTTAAGTGTAAAATCATATAATCTGATTTGGGTGATAATATATAATAAAAATAGTTTACTGTGAATGAAATAGCTAAAACACAACACGTTTTCATAATAGAACTAATTTTTTTACCTTGTTTGTATGATATCAGTAGAAATAAAACAGACATAATAAATCCTAAACCAAATCCTTTAAGATAAATATTTCGACGTTCGTTTGTTATTGCCATATATTTTTTCTGATTTTCTAAACTTATTTTTTGGAAAAGAGGATCTTTTAATGCGCATTTATCAACACGCATAGAAAGAAAAATGCTAGAAAAAATAAATGCTCCGGCGATAATACAGGAAGTTCCACAAACCATTTATATAAAGATTATAATAAAAATAATATTATACAGATTATAATGACAATATTTCTAGATTTGTGTTTAATTTTGTAGTCAAAATATAAGGTTGTAAATTTTTCAGCAAATTATTTTTATAGTCACTGTGAAGACATCTGTAGAAATCTTTTTCGGTAATAATTACTTCTTTATTTTTTTTTTTCTTCATTAATATTTTAACATCGTTTTCTAAAAATACGTAATGGTCTGGAAAGACATTTGTTTCCAATGATTTCAAAAAACAATTATCTTCTAAAATATGTTGAAAATTTAAAGGAGAACCAATACCGCATATTGAAAATAAATTTTTTTCTTTTAGTTCATGAATATTTTTTTCAACTAATTTATTATTTTCATATTTATATAATTTATCAATAATCGTATTAGAATTATAAATACGGGTGTTTTTTTTAGAATATTTTCGAATCTTTACCTTAATATCATTTAAAATAGTTTCAGATATTCTGTCCGTGACATTATGTATTACCACAATATCGGCTCTTTTTAATGCTTGTTCTGGGATCTCCCTCTGTCTTCCCCTGGGAAGTAAATGTCCTCCGCCCCACGGATCATACGCGTTTATCATTACAATATCGATATCTCTTTTAAGTTTCCAATATTGAAAACCATCATCTAAAATAGCAACGGTTTCGTTTTTATTGTCATGTTTTTTAATAATATGTTGTGCCTTTTCGCATCTATTATTACCTACAGCAAATAAACAATTATCGAATTTTGAATACAGTTGATATTTTTCATCATTTCCATACCCTTTTGTAATAATACACGGCAATATATTATTTTTTAATAATAATCTAGACAAAAATTCTACCATTGGTGTTTTTCCTGTTCCTCCTGTAGTTATATTTCCAACTGATATTGTTTTAATTTTTAATGCCTGTTTTTCTAAAATATTATTATCATAAAGGTATTTATGTGATTCACTAACGTGCTTATATACTTTACTTGTGGTTTTTAATATGTAATCCATACAACACCCCCTTTTGGTATCATTTATGGTGTTGTTTATTGTTGTATGAATGCTATTGGAAATATATATATATAAATTTTTACTCAAATATTTAATTTTATCCATTATTTTATATTTTTTATTATATTTAAATTATGTTTGTAGAAAGAAATATACTGTAATTATAATTATTTATATGAAATCCCAGTGTTAAATTTTTTGAATTATATAAAAATAATAATTTATGAAATCCCACACCTATATTCATCTCATCATATAGAGGTAAAATTACCAATGGAATTAAATTTAAACATGAAATACTAAATGATTTTAACATATCATATTTATTTAAAAATAATAAAAAATGTATCAAATTATTATTTTTATAGTTTTGTAAATTTAACATATATATTAAAAATATTAGTTTATCTGAAAATGCCCGCTGTTATTTTTAAATTTTATTACTCTTCTTGGATTATGGCAAGTATACTTAATAATATTGCCTCTGTAGTTTTGTATTATATTTAAATTAAATAAAGAGCATATTAAAAGTAAAAAAGAATCACATGTTGATGTTAAGTGACCACTATTGATTGCTCTGATATTATATTCTTTAATAGCACTAATGTGTTCTTTTATTTCCTGAGGTTTAATAATTTCATTTTGCCAAAGTATATTATCCATCGATTGAATATTATTTTGTAGAGCTTGTATAAATTCTTTATGGGAATTTGGTTTTTTAATATTTGCGAATTCGTAATCTTTTATATTTAAAGACGACCGTAAAGCATCCCAGAAACATGTCATAATATTATTTTATGCTAATAAAATAATATTTACAAAAAAAATAATGAGTTAAAAAATATGTATATATTTCATAGTAATGAAAACAAGAAAAAAAACTAAAAATTCTCTGAAAAAAAAAATTAAAAAACCAACGCAATTAAAACCTTTTTGGAAAATGGATATTGCTGAATTATGTGAATATTCAGAAAAATGGAAGAAATATGACGAAGATATAAAAAACAATAAAAACAATAGTCATAATAAACCCCAAAATATAACACAAAAAAATTTTAAAGGTATAATTAAAACAAATAAGAAAAAAACCAATAAAACTTTTAAATTAAAAAAAAAATATATTCGAAAAACTCGAAAATTAATCACAATTTAATAAAATATTAAATTTATCCAACAATCAAAACGTTGCCGTATATTGGATAGTTAATTATTTCAGATGCTTTCTCATTTTTTTTTAATTTTTTTAACTCACCTTCTTCATTTACATACATTAATTTATTATTTGGGAGTGAAATTATAGTGAAATATCCGTTAACTATTTTTTGAATTATTTCAAAGTCTGGCTCGTTTGTAAAATAAACTATTTCTTTTTCTTTATTGTTCATTTTATTTAGATTGTATTATTTATAATTGGTAAAATCACATATTTTTAAATGACTTCAATTTATTTACATTTTTTTCATTGATTAAAAACAAAAAGTTGTTATTTTCATCATAATAAAATTTAATATTATATGGATGACAATGTTTTAATTCGTTTTTTTCATCGCCAATTTTTTTATCTTTTAACATACCTATAAATGAACTATGGCTTACAATGGCTATATTTTTTTCTGGTCTGTTCCCAATCCAACAAATCATTTCTTGAATTCTATTATTTAATTGTTCATGGGTTTCATCTTCGTCGCTCCATTTTAATATATTATTTTTTATTGAGGTAAAATCGATCATTGGATATAAATATTTTAAATCTTCAATGTTTTTTCTTTGATTACATTTTTCAAAACCACCAATTGGATACTCAATTAGAAAATCTTTAGCAATCATATTTGCCTTATGATCTTTAAAAACAAATAAAGCGGTGTCAATTGTTCGGCGACACGGTGACACGCAAATCAAATCAATGTCGTTTATTGAACTCCAAGTGTTGTGTAGTTTTTTTGCCTGATTAAAACCTTCTTCTAATAAGTTTGTGTCTCTGAATTCAGAGTAAGCGCGTTTACCTATATCCCAAAACAATTTGTTATGAGTTGCGTATCCGTGTCTTATAAAATAACAGTTTTTTTCGTTCATAATAAATAATATTTTGGTGTTTTTTTAAATGAATATATTATATTTAAATAAAATATTATATTTATTTATAAAGTATGAAACTATTAATTTCTTTCATTAACAATAAAAAAAATGTGTGTGATACGCATTTGCTACCCGAGGTTATGGTTTATTTAAAACAACTTATTATGTAATGTTTGATGGTGATTGTTTTGCTCGATACTTTATGGGGCGGCGTTTTGTTTGCCACAACAGCATTTATTACTAACAAATTAACTATGTTATAATTATTCTTTATAAAATTGAATATATTTTTAAAATATATATTATCAATAGTCAATATAGGCTTATTTAAATGCCGAAAAAAGTTTCACACACAATTATTAAGTCGATGCTAATAGCGCCACCAAATTCTTTTATTGGTACGTACAACGTTGGATCATGGTTATGTGGTAAATCATTATTATACACAACATTTAAAAAATTCGAATGTGGAAATTTATACAGTGATATGAAGAGTCTAATGGAAAATTTAGAAAAGATAAACGAACAATTAATAATGTGGGGCATATTACAAAATAGTAAAAAAAATGATTTTGTAAATTATACTTATAGTTCAGTATCGAAAAACTGGGAGGTTTTTTGGCCCAACTTAGTATACCATAATAATGAAAAATTTAATAATGACGCGGATACAGTTGATTATAAACTAAATAACATGTTTTCGATAAAACGAGATAATTTGGATGATTTTGTATCTATTTTATGGTTTTCTGTGAAAAAATATACAATTTAACATAAAAAAAACTGGAAATACTTTTACATTATTTGGCTTTTATAAATACTGTATTACATAAAGGAAATCATTTTTTTTATATTCAAAAAAAAATGATTGTGTTTTTGGTTTTTTATTTTTTTCTTTTTTTTGTTTTTGTTTATTCGGCGTACTTCTTTCGCAGTTGTTTAAAAATCTCCAATTGCCAAGTGAATTTCCAGTTACAATACGCTTCATCCAGTGTGCGTGCAGCGGTGATGACCATTTTGTTCCAACTAATCCGGTATCCTTCATTACACGGAGGCCAAGTGGGATTTATGGTCTTTCGGGGAAAATGAAGCCTGAGATAGCCTGAGACCTGATACATATGGTCATTTTGCCATTTGTAAATTACTTCTTCATTTGCTTTATCCAGCATCGTCACAGCATCGAATACCTTTTTCTTCCACTTCTTCCTTTTCACCATTCGCTGGAGTGGAATGATAGCTTCTGATAGGTGGTCAGTCTGCCACGTCCAGTCTGGGTGAGGAATATCGGCGAGGTCTTCACCCCAATCAGGGTCAAAGCAGGCAATATTAATACGCTGAGAAAGGTTCTGAGAATAGGCAGTCATACCGGCATCGTATCCAGGAGACCACCTCCAGTCTTGGAAATGCTGTGGGCGACAGGTGAGATGAACCCACCTATTCCGTGTTGGAATATATACATAGGGATCGTTATGTTGCGGTGATGTGGTACCCTCCACAGCTCGAGTTCTCAGCTGTCCCTTGATGCCGATCATCTGAGTGATCTCATCACCACGATGGATGGTATTGCCACAGCAACTACAAGTCATCTTGTAGTGAGACTTAGTGCATACACGGCGCTCACGCATATCCGCAATCTGCCTGATGGTGTAAGTGCTGAGAGACATACTGGTTTAAGTTTTGTATTTGTTTAAGTTTTGTAGTTGATGTGGTTGTTTTATCCCTAACTGTCTGGCAACAAGTACTTCAATTTTCTGTTCGTTTCTGTTCTTTCCTGGGTTTGGCGCTTTTTGATTGTTATTTGGCTTGGATTTCATCATAAAAAAAAAATCGTGTTGTGTGTGTTTTTGTGTTTTTTTGCTTTTTGGTTTTTCACATAACATTCAGTGTAGTCGTGAGCTACACGTCATTTTGTTATGCTTTCTTTATTTACTCCACAGGGGTGCCATCTGGGTAGTGATACCGCCAGTCTTCGTCTAGCACCGGTAGGACGTGGTTGCGAACTGTTTTCAGTTTTCCCATAATTCTACCATCAAGACCCCTTCTCTTTTTATATTCTTTACATTGATTTTCCAGGTAGAAAAATCTTCTATTCTGATAGTGTCTAACCTCATCATCGTAATGGAACCTTACCGAAACGACGCCATCATAGCCTCCCAGTCGCCCCACGTTTGTAACGACGCCGCTATATATAGTCTCGTGTGATTTACCGATGTCGAATATAAACTCAAATTGGTATCCTTTCTTTACTCCTAGGTGGGCCTCCGATGTCAATGTCTCGTTCCAACACTTCATATTGTCTTTGATTCGCTGACTATGATGTACAAAATTATTGTGCGGGCGGGGTCGTAATGACAGCGTGATTTTTTTTCCCGCGAGTTCCCACGGATTTGCTTTTTTTATCGTCGGGTAGAGCACGCACTCACGATATTTTTTGCGCCCATAAGCCTGAACCTTGGCAGAAGCGCCAGTAACCTCACAGTATCGGGGGAAAGATCGGAACGTGCTGTGGGGCAAACTACCACACCATTCCAGAAATCCTCTCCAAATATTTGCATCCTCGGCTCTTTTTTGTTCGAGTGCCAAAGGAAACGCCTTTTTGTAGAGGTGTCCTCGCCAGATAGCCTGAAATTGCTTGACGTTGTGGATGATGCGGTCTTTCATGAACTTCCTTTCGCGCCACGGATACCCTTTTACCATACAAAAGTGGGATATCCCCATAATGCGCCACGCCTCATACTTCTCGGCCCTGTCCTCGAACTCATGGGCAATTTTGGCGTTCCAATCTGTATAGACACCACGGAGAACTCCTCGGCATATATTGGGTGCCACGGGATGTGTGACTATGTTTCCCTCTTTATCCAGTCCGTTATCCCAATAACAGGGGTTACAGCCGATGTGAACCCACAGTTTCGTTCCAGTTTCCGCCTGATAAAAAGCGATCTCATCGTTATTGAGACCATTCCGGCTGTCTGCGCCTCTGAAACGGAGTCTCATCCCATCATTCATCGCGGCTGTACACTTAGTGATCTTGTCACCCCGGTTGATCATCCCTCCGCACGAGAAGCATTTAAACTTGAACTGGCTCTTAGAACACGCATGTCGTTGCATAGCGCGATCTGCGGCATCAGCAGTCACAAGTGCTTTTTCGCGAGTGGCGTTGTGAGTGGTGTACATATTTATAGATTATAATGTGTGGTGTTTTTACTATGATACAATATTGAATCCGTTTCTATTTTGTCTGTAACGGTTTTAAAAATAATGTACTTCAATTTTTATTTCTCTTCGTATTGTTAACTAGTCTTTTTTTCTTTCTAAATTTAATTTTTTTAGTTTTTTGTAAATTAGAAATTTTTGGCTTTTTTTTACATGAAAAATTCCTGTATTTTAGTCCTCTGTTTTTGAATACAGAAAAGGTACATATTCCTATGCTTCTCGGATCATATTTATTTTTTTTTCGTTTTCTTTGTGTTTTGTTTTTAAATGTCTTTGTATTTTGTGGTATTCTTACAATACAAGAGCATAATTTTTTCGACATTATGGATTCCGCTTTATTTTTTATTTTCTTTTTGTTATTGGGTACTGTTATATTATAATGTTTTAATATTTTAATATAATCTTTTTTTGATAATTTTGACAATATATATATATATATATATATATTATACAAACAGAAAAAATTTATAAACGCTTGCCACTTCGTAATAAAATATGTCTTCCCATACAATATTGACATCTACATCCAACGCCATGAAATTTTAGGTTTACGATAATGGTACTTTCTTTAATAATATTATAATAACCAATTAAATTATTAATGTCTTTCATTGACTTACCTTTAAATAAGAGCGACTGCCATGTAGAAGGTAGACCACTTTTTTTAAAAATTAGTTTTTTTAAGTTACCAACCGTTGTATTATCATTTATATCTAAGACTATATGATTTCCTTTTGGTAATTTTATAAAAATTTGCATTTATATTAATAATATTATAATATTTTATTATATTATTATATTACTATAATATTGTAATGGATTTTTTTGATTTTTTATGGTGCTTTTATAATAGAAATGAAGAGAAAAATAACGTTGAAACACTAACTAATAAAATAAAGCGAGATAGAAGCGTTGATGATATATCATGTTTAGACAAAAAAGAAAATGATATTATAAACGATGATATGAAATATAATTTACTTTTATGCGGAACTTGTAGTTGTTGTATAATGACCAATATTGACGATAAAAAAAATATTAAGGCTAAAATTAAAAATAAAGTTTTTTTATTTTGCTCAAATGAATGTTATGATAACTGGATGAAAACCCCCTTTTTATATAACTATAATTATTCATTTATAGAAAAGCCTAGTAGCGATTGAATAGTATAAAGTGGGGCCTGAAATACTGACATTTTTAAACCTGTAAATAAAGCAGGTTTATTTCCTTCAATAAAATGTCCAATAAATTGGAAAATCCATGCAAAAATAAATACACTTATCGTGTTTTTTTTCCAATTAACATCGTAACGTCTCCATATATGCCCTAGTTTATACATAAAAGTTAAAAATGCTGACATAATTATACCTGTTTTAATCGAATATAAGAAATAATAACAAGAAAAAAAAATTAATAACATTAAATCTCCGTGACATGTTGTAAAGTTCAAAACTTGTTTTGTTCCTAATTTATATTTATATTTATTTTGTTTATCTGTATTAATTTTAAAAATACTAGTAAAATTTAAAACAGATATCATTATTAATGGAATACAAAAGGTGTGTATAAGTTTATTAATTGAATTTTTATGGAAGTTATTATAATTTGAATTCATATATAATTATACCCGAACATGGTTTAAATATTTTATATTTATACTTTAGAAATATAAAATATCTGTATATAATAAATGATACATTTACTTTTAAAAAAGATAAAACAACAAAATCAATTACTCCCGTATCATATTATATTGATAATAATATTTACTATAATATTTAATTTATATTCACCTTATAGCGACAATGAAGAAGATAAAAAAAATTTCAGCTCTTTTTTCCAGACATTTTATTTTACAACAGTTACCCATTTTACAGTAGGTTTCGGAGATATAACTCCCAAGTCTAATGTTTTACGTTCAGTTACAATGTGTCACATGTTTTTGACATTTTTATTATTGAATATTTAATTATTTTTAGGTTTTACATATTTATTAGCACCTGTAGCATGAACTAATGTAACCAAACTGCTTTTTTTCCATTCCGTTCCAACAGCCCATTCGCTCATAATCATAACATCACCAGCATTAATATCCCATTTCATAATTTTTCCAATTTCCTTATGTTTATATTTCCATCTGTAATAAAACGGCATGCTAGGATTTAAACCCAACCTCATGGCCAAAACCCGCCTTCGCTCAGAATCACCATGCCAACCGATACCATTCTTTTTTTTACCCCCATCTTTATATTTATTGCCTTCACTACAAGCAAAATCAAATTTTTCTCCAATATTTTTAAATTCATTTCTTAAAATATTCATGATTTTCATATCATTAAAAGCATGAATAGTTCCTTTTCCCTCTTCATAATTAGCTACTTGAGACACATCGGAAATTACATTATTTTCTCTAGCATGTTTATTTAATACTTTTTGTCTTCTAGTATCCCAATATTTATTATCCCACTTTCTACCCATCACCTCGGTCATTAAATCGCTAATACTAAATCCATATTTTTGTAAAATAGTCGGTATAAATCCTCTAATAATAAGGAAATGCGCGCTATTTACACCAACAGTTTCATTTTTTTTATTTTTTATAATTAACGGTTCGTTATCATCGTCAACCAAACCTAATTTTTTTAAGTTGAACATCTCCGTTTCACATCCATATTTTTCTTCGGCAAAAGTTTTTGCTGCGATTAAATCTTCTCTCATAAATCCTTCTCCAGGATTAGCGATTTCTCCTATTTGTTGATTGCCATGGTGATTTTCTCCGCATTCACACCAAGTATAAGTAACAATATTATCACCATAGTTAATGCCGTTGGATTCTGTATTTTCCATCTCTTTTTTTTTAATTTTTAATTTTTTTTTCTTTATTTTAAGGGTTTTAAAATTTAATT
>Ga0206130_10006209_pt1 | contig 13773 bp, 10 predicted proteins | sample Helgoland_Spring_9_FD_148637 | JGI IMG/M metagenome (GOLD analysis project Ga0206130, IMG submission 148637) | Pelagic subsurface seawater microbial communities from Kabeltonne, Helgoland, North Sea - Helgoland_Spring_Bloom_20160512_1 | ecosystem: Environmental > Aquatic > Marine > Epipelagic ... | reverse complement strand
GATGTGGATGCCAGCGCTTTGCTAATTTACCGCGCTGCCTGGACCAAAGATTCCGGAGCGCCGCGCATCACACGCGAAGCTGCAATGGCCAAATTGTTTTCCACAGACCAAGCGCAAAAAGTTATCGACAAGGCCGTTCAATTGCACGGCGGTGATGGTGTGCGCTCCGGTGAAACCGTTGAAAAGCTATACCGCGAGATAAGAGCCCTTCGCATCTATGAGGGCGCATCCGACGTGCAGCGCGTTATCATTGCGCGCCAAACGCTCGGCGCACATTCCCCCACGTAGCGTATCGTTAGGAAGCCAAATGTTCGAACAGACAGCACACTTAGATACCTTTGCACGCGATAATCTCCCGCCGCGCGATCAAATGCCAGATTTTCTGCTTGATGGGTTTGATTATCCTGCCCGATTAAACGCGGGTGTGGAATTGACGGATGCGTTGGTTGAAAAAGGGTTTGGCGACAACACGGCTTTGATTGGAAATGGCAGACGACGCACCTACAAAGAGTTGGCCGATTGGACCAACAGATTGGCCCATGTTCTGGTAGATGATCTGGATCTGAAACCTGGAAATCGTGTCTTGATCCGCTCTGCAAATAACCCTGCGATGGTTGCTTGTTGGCTGGCTGCGACGAAAGCTGGCGCCGTGGTTGTCAACACGATGCCGATGTTACGCGCTGGCGAATTGAGCCAAATCGTGGACAAGGCTGCGATTACCCATGCCCTGTGTGACACACGGTTGATGGACGAAATGGTATCGTGTGCAAACGGCAACGCACATCTGACACACGTTGTTGGGTTTGATGGAACCTCAAATCACGATGCCGAGTTAGACCGCTTGGCATTGGAAAAACCTGTGCAATTTAGCGCTGTGAAAACGGCTTCAGACGATGTTGCCCTACTGGGTTTCACGTCTGGCACGACTGGCTCAGCCAAAGCAACAATGCACTTTCATCGTGACCTTTTGATTGTCGCAGACGGATACGCCAAAGAGGTTCTTGGTGTATCACCAGAAGACGTTTTTGTCGGCTCCCCGCCACTGGCGTTTACCTTTGGGCTTGGCGGCTTAGCAATATTTCCGCTTCGGTTTGGCGCGACGGCTACTTTGTTAGAACAAGCCACGCCACCAAACATGATTGAGATTATTCAAAAATACAAAGCGACGGTTTGCTTCACGGCTCCCACGGCTTATCGCGCGATGCTTGGCGCGATGGATCAAGGCGCTGACCTTTCGAGTTTGCGTGCTGCCGTTTCGGCGGGTGAAACGCTGCCAAAACCTGTCTATGACGATTGGATCGCAAAAACTGGCAAACCGATGTTAGATGGAATTGGTGCAACTGAAATGCTCCACATCTTTATCTCAAACCGCTTTGACGATCACAAACCTGCCTGCACAGGACGTGTTGTCACTGGATATGAAGCCAAGATCATTGATGATCAGGGGAACGACGTTCCTTTTGGAACCGTTGGCCGATTGACGGTGCGTGGGCCAACCGGATGTCGATATCTGAGCGACGAACGACAGATTGGATATGTTCACAAAGGGTGGAACATCACCGGCGATGCCTTCACGATGGACGCCGATGGATACTTGTATTTCGCTGCCCGTAACGACGATATGATTATTAGCTCTGGGTACAATATTGCCGGGCCAGAAGTCGAAGCCGCACTTCTTTCTCACCCCGAAGTGGCCGAATGTGCCGTTATTGGGGCTCCTGACGATGAGCGTGGCATGATCGTGCAAGCACATGTTGTTTTGATCAAAACAAACCCAAGCGCCAAATTGATCAAGTCGTTACAAGATCATGTGAAAGCAACAATCGCGCCGTACAAATATCCTCGAAGTATAAAATTTTGTGATGCGCTTCCAAAAACTCAAACCGGGAAAATTCAGCGCTTTATGCTCCGATCAGAAAATATGAAGTCGTGAGTTGATGAAATGCGATTTCAATGCGTTCCAACTCTTGTCCATTCCAATTCAATCAGAAAACCGACGCCTTGGCCTGATCATACCCACACGGCCCTCACCCCCTACATTCGGAGCACACCATGACTGCAAAAATAATCCAACCCAACGATTGGGCTCCCGCAAGGGGCTATGCTAACGGGTTGTTGGCGCGTGATGGAACGCTGTACATTGGTGGGCAGATTGGGTGGACTGAAGATCAAGTTTTTGAGACTCATGATTTCATTGGGCAAATGGAACAATCACTGAAGAACATTGTGGCTGTGGTTGAAGCTGCCGGGGGCCAGATTGATGATATCACACGATTGACTTGGTTCGTGATCAACAAAGCCGAATATGTTGCGCGACAACGTGAAGTCGGAGAGGTTTATCGCCGCGTATTAGGGCGCCATTTCCCTGCGATGTCGATGTTGGTTGTCGCCGGTTTGGTCGAAGATGCAGCCTTGTTAGAAATTGAGGCGACTGCTTTTATTGATCCCAGAAAAAAATAAATTTTTCCAAGAACAAACGGCCTGTCATGTTTTGGCTCAAGCTTACATTTCGGGGGTCGTAGCTGTCCAATCATGGTACGAATGATACGCTTGGCCAAGCGTCAATATTTCACGATCCGATTCATTTGGGCCGAATAGCTGCACCCCCATCGGAAGGCCTTCCGGGCCAAACCCGGCAGGAATTGCTAGACAAGGCAATCCAATCAAGCTCACTGGAATTACGACCTCCATCCAGCGATGATAGGTATCCATTGGTGTTGAATTGATTGCTTCTGGGAAAATCCGGTCCTTTGGAAAAGGCCAGACCTGCGCAGATGGCAGGGCAAAGGCATCGTATTTTGTCGATAGTTCGGCAATTTTGCGAAACCATTCCGAACGAATTTCACTTGCCTGATGAATATCTTGCGCGCTCAACGAACGGCCTTTTTCAATTTCCCAGATCATTGCAGGTTTTAACAATTCGCGTTTTTTTGGGTCATCATAAAGCGCGCCAGTCCGACACGCATTTGCCCAAGATCGCAACGTAATCCAAGCTGACCACAATTCTGTAGGATCAAACGGAGCCTTGAGCGGTTCAACGGTGCAGCCCAATTTTTCAAAAGTAGACAACCCAGTTTCACATAAAGGCAAAATACCGTTTTCACAGGGATATGCGCCGTCCCAATCGCCAAACCAGCCGATACGTTTCCCACTAACCGAACCCGTTAGATCGCCCAGTTTGGCCGGCAATTGAACCGCGTATGGCAGCCGAGAATCAGGTCCAGCCATCGTTTGCAAAAGCGCCGCAATATCCGCAGGCGAACGCCCCATCGGGCCAGAGGTCGCAAGCTGCTGAAAGAACATCTCGCCTGCGGGTTCATCTGGAACTAGCCCCCAACTAGGCCTGAAGCCATAGACGTTACAAAAGGCCGCTGGGTTCCGTAAGCTTCCCATCATATCAGATCCATCGGCGATGGGCACGAGACGCGCCGCAAGGGCAGCTGCCGCGCCACCAGATGAGCCGCCTGCCGTTGTTTCCAGCCCGTATGGGTTACTTGTAGCACCGTGAACTGGATTAAAGGTATGTGATCCCAAGCCAAATTCGGGTGTGTTGGTTTTGCCAATAATAATTGCACCTGCATCTTTGATCCGCTTAACCATCAACGCGTCTTGCGTCGGGATGTAATCTGCAAAAAGAGGCGATCCGAGTGTAGTGCGAATACCCTTTGTTTCGGCCAGGTCCTTTATCGCAAACGGTAGACCATGCAGCCATCCACGGCGTGGCGTTTCATCTGCTAATTTAGCTTCAGCAAGAATATCTGCACGTGACCGCAGGCTTACAATCGCATTGATTTTCGGATTGTATCTTTCAATTCGATCCAGAAAGGCTGTGATCACTTGAACTGAAGTAAGCTCGCCGCTTTCAATTTGAGACGACAGTTCCAAAGCACTTTGTTGTATCAAATCTTGCATTGCCGTTCCTTAACATCTCTTGAACCAAACATACTTTTACAGGCCTCAAATTCAATTTCATCGATGCCACTGATCATCCAGAAATGCTATATCAAGCACCTAGTCTTGCGAAGGGAAATATACTTCTTCACGACACAAAGCCTGGCTTAGACAGTGCACGCCACCACCTCCCAGTGTGAACATGGACATGTCAGGGTCGTAAACCTCAAATCCCAATGCACGCATTTTGGCATTCAATTCAGTAGCGCCAATCATCGACAGAACTTTGTTGTCACCAAGAGCAACCAAATTTACGCCCAGATTTTTGGCTTCACTGTAATCAACATCCACTATCTCGATGCCCCAGCCTTTAACGATATCGACGAGCCACGGCTCCATCGCGTCGACACAAGCCACAACTAGTTTTTCTGCTAAAGGAACAATCAAGCCATCCATGTGAACAAATTCGCGGCTTATCGGCGCAACGATAGCTTCCCAACCTTCCGCGCGTACGAACTCCGCAACTTGTTCAGAACCCGCCTGCTCTGAGCGTTCGCCACAATAACCAATTAGAACACGCCCCGGTTCGATAATATTAAAGTCACCACCCTCAAAGTGGCCAGCCGTTGCGAATTTCCAGATCGGGATGTCATTTTCCTGATAAAACTTGATCGCTGTGGCATAATCTGCCCGGCGGCATTTCAACTGCATGTGACAAATCAAAGCGCCCCACGGGGTCATAGCCGAACTGTCACGGGCGAAAAAATTACGGTGCAATACCTCGTCACTGTCCAGATAATGACAAACCACACCATTTTCTTCGTAGATCGAAACCATTTCAGCATGCTGCGCCATAGCCTTTTGCAGATCAAACTTCGCACCCGTTTTATGTGCATTTGCCAATGTGCGTCCAATAAGCGGCCCAGCTTCGACCCATTTGAAATGATCTGGCGTCCCAAGAAGAACATTCTTAAGCTTGGCATAATCATTGTTGATACCCCAACCTTGCGCAGGTGCGATAGTCTTTGTCATCTTGCTGCCTTTCTTTTTCGTGCAGGGCTTTGCGCCCGACGATTGCACGATTTTTCGTTCAGAGGAACTACATTCTAAAACCCCAAGGGTATGCCTAGCGAAACGACAGTTAGAAGAATTTTTCAAAGAAACTCAAAAGAAACACGCCTGTCTGCGCTTAGCTGGTTTTCTTAGTGAGATACCGCGTAACGACTTGAAGCATGTTAAATGCCGTTTGTGGGTCGTTCTGAAGCACGACTAAAAACTCTTCACCACCAATACGGAGGCCGCTGATATTCGTTCTGGCTTTCATTGAAAGCGAGCGTGGTTCATCTAGGATCAACGCCAACTCACCGACCATTGCCCCTGGCCCAAGCGTTCGGATATGTTGGTCTTCTTTGTCTGGCACCGGTAGATAAAAATCGGCTTCACCATCCAAAATAAGATAGGCGCCATCACTTGGGTCTTCGCCTTTGGTAAACACCACGTCGCCAGCAGTTTTTTCGAACCAACGCGCACTAAACGCCAAAAGACGCATTTGCTTACGATCTAAATCTGCAAAAAACTCTGTCTGTTCTAAGGCTTGCAGCTTAATCGCAAGGTCAGTTTCAGTTTCATCTTTGATTTCTTCCAAAGAACTGACGCCAGTTCCCAATTTATAGTCACCGTGATTTAGCTCCATATAAACATCAAAGTTTTCTGGATGCCTGAACCCTTCCTCTAGATAAATTATTGTCGCGTTTGGCATTTCTTGCCTTAGGCGGATGGAGGCTTGAAACCGTGTACTGTCATCGTACCCAGCTAAAACTTTATCTAAGATAAAAATGTCGGGGCGTTTGATTGCAGCACGCGCAAAGCCAATATTTTCCAGCATTTTACGTGGCAGGTTTGTGCCACCAAAAGTGGTTTCCTCGATCAAAGTGGAACCTGCCAAGTAAGATTTGTAACCGTGCTTTACGAGCGTATCGATGACCACATCTTGAAGTTCGATAGACCGGTGTGCGGCGTTCTTATCTACAACTCCAAAGATAGCATTTTCAAAAAATGACAACCCAGCCGAAAACTCATTTTGATCCAAGGTTTGAAAGACATCGCCGAGGGAACCTGCCAACAATTCTGGAGATTTAACCCTCAAGGATACAATTTTTTCCGTCAATTCTGTTGGGACAAATTCCCCAACGTGGGCTGGTTCGATAAGACATGGAAGTGCGAGCAAAAGTGCCAAATCAGAATGCGGCAGCTTTCCTATTCCATGTAGGTTCGCCGCTTTACTGATCTTGACTGTTTGAGCGTAACTTTGAGCATCAATGCAATTCTTTGAAACAATGGATGATCGGTTCCATCGCTCCCAAAAGTTGTAAAAAGCAAATCCACCAGCGACTGCGCGACTGCGAATACATCCTCTAAAAGATCCGTTTTCCTCAACAGCTCCAAAAAATCTGGATGATCCGCCAATTGACGTTGGCTCACCGATTTTTTTAGCGATGCAAATAATATATTTCTTAAAATGGGTACATCGGAATTATAAGCGGTTCGATCAAAGTGAGTCACCGTATTAGTAAAGCCCTGGGAGCCCAGTACGTCTTTGATTTCGCCTCTAAGGTCGACAATTGCAGTCGTCAATTTTGGATTTTCCTCAGGGGTAGTCTTTAGACCCATGCTGCGACGCAAAATATCGCGATCGACACCGATTGCTTCGATAATTGTAATCCACCATTTATAGACCTCAATCAGATCGTCCAATTCTGCAATAGAGGGAGTCAGCCAGCGGTCTTCGACAAGGTTCACGCTGTTACCAGATTTTTCTGCTTCCAGTCTCGACAGAACCAATTCGCCAACGTCAGGGCCCTTTGCTTGCGGGTTTGCACGCAAAGCCATTAAGATATTGTCACGGATCGTTCCCGCAAAAAGGTATGGATTAGAATCTGCCCACCCTATGCGCGCGCCAATAATATCTTGGTGGATTTCAGAAAGTTTACTTCCACCGATCGAAATCGTACCCGACGATGGAAGCAATTCACGGGTCAATAGCTCAGCCATCGCACGGCGATCTTCATCGTTCGGCGCTGCAATCCCGATGAGCCCGCCTTTAGGAAACGTAACTGTCAAATTTTTGATCACAGCAACACCGTCGCTGTCGTGCGCAGTTACACCATCAAAAGAAACATCACCTTGCAATCGATCAATGGTATTTGGATGGCTCTCGATAAGCGTTCGATCTAATGCACCGCTTGGCGCAAAATGATCTGTTAGTAATGTCCAGCGTTGTGCCATTTCATGGGCACGCGTGTAGTAAGTTAACAACTCCTTCCAAGGGCTGGAAAGGTCTTTGTAAGCTGCCAATGCCGCAACCAACGCACCAATGGTGACGTTCCCAACGATAACCAAATACCCGCCGATTGAGAAAAAGAAGAATGGCGTGAGCTGGGATAAGAAGTTATTTAAGAACTTCATAAAGAACTTCTTTTTGTAGATTGCCAATCGAATGAAAAACAGTTTTCCAAGTTGATGCGTTAACTGCGCGGCGCGATATCGGTACCCACCATTTGCGCGCAGCGCAGTCGAGCCAACTGCCGTTTCTCCAATTTCACTAGCAAGTTTGCGAACTTCTTTAATCCGTCTTTTGTTAAGAATATTAATTTGTTTTTGCAGCCGAGGAATGAGCCAAGCTTGCAGCGGGATCATCGAAACTGCCGCAAGACCGAACCAAAAACTTTGAAGGAATAAAAAGGCGAGAATGGTGAGCATTTGCCCCAATTGCATGATGGGTTGCGAAATCGCGTTCCCCATCATTCCGCCTAAAGGCTCTGCCTCGGATGTAACCATGGAGACAATTTCAGATTGGCTCGTTCTTTGGAAATAGGGTTTTGGGAACCGAAAAAGCCGAGTCACAAGTTGATAGCGTAATCTGCGAAGCATCCGCTCAGCCACCACGCCTTTCATAGTATTTATTCGCATTTTAAGCAGGCCATGGATCACGACCGAGAGCAGAAAAAGCACACATAAAAGCGCTAAGAAACCAATCTGGGTAAACTCAAATCCAAAAACGAAAACTGAATCACCACCGGCACCAATTGCATCATTGATAATCCGTTTTGGTAGCTCCAAAGTAAGGAACAAAAATGGGAAAAGTGATACCGTTGCAATCAATAGCACAATTTGTTGGCGTTTAGAGTGCTTCCAAATATACCTAAAAAGAGAAATTTCGATCTTAATGCTCCGCCAATCGACGTTGTGATCACCCCCAGAATCTCAGGGCCGCCGTGGAAGATGTTAGCAGTCTCTTAGTTTGCGACGCAAATGTAATTTCGAGCAGTACAAAAAGCCAAAATGCACTGAAATTTCCATCCAAAAAATGTGGCGTCCGAGCAGAAATTAGTCAAAAAGGCCCACAAGAAATACTCCCATGGGCTTTTAATTTTTTCACCTATTCGTCAAATCCAACTTCTTCGGTGATTTTCAGCGATGCGGGCCTTAATTTCGCAATTTCAATCAAAGGCTTACTATCAGAAATCAACTCACCCCAACTTGCCACAAGCGCGGAAGCCTTGGCACCCGTTTTCAGCGGGTATTCACCATTTTGTTCAGCATAGATTTGTTGAGCGGTATCGCCAGTAAGCCATTCCATCAGCTTGATCGCATTTTCTTTATTCGGAGACGCTTTCGTCAACGCCATTCCAGATAAATTCACGTGCGTACCGCCATTGGCAAATTTTGGAAACACAATGCGTACGCTATCTGCCCAAGCAACCTGCTCTTCGTTTTCAAGCATCTTTTTCATGTAATATGTGTTACCGAGCGAGATATCACATTCACCAGCATGGATCGCTTTGACTTGACTGCGGTCATTGCCAGATGGTTTGCGGGCAAGATTTGATTTAATCCCCTTCAGCCAGTCTTTCGCAACCTCTTCACCGTGGTGCGCGATGACCGCAGATGTAAGGGCGAGGTTGTAAGCGTTTGTACCAGAACGAATGCAAATCCGGCCCTTCCATTTATCAGACGCAAGGTCTTCGTAGGTTGTGATCTCGCCGTCTGCGACCCGATCTTTAGATGCATAGATAATACGTGCACGCGACGTTAGGCCGAACCATTGCCCTTCGGGGTCGCGAAATTCCGAAGGGATGTTTGCGTTAATAACAGCCGATGTCACAGGCTGAGTAACACCCGCTTCAACAACAGCGTTCAAACGGGAAATATCAACCGTAACAATAACATCGGCAGGGCTACGATCACCCTCGGTTTGTAGCCGTTCTACCAACCCTTTGTTTAGAAAAGATACGTTTACATCAACGCTGGTTTCAGCTGTGAAAGCGTCAAACAACGGTTTTATCAACTCTGGTTGGCGGTAAGAATATACATTGATTTCATCTGCTTGGACGGTGGTACCAAGCACGGAGGCTGCACAGGCGGCCGCAAAAATATTACGATACATGATAGGTTGCTCCTTTGATCACGATAGGAATCGGATAGCAGACAAATTTTAGCGCCACAATACCTGAGTGAAATAATAAGTTATTATTTCTGACTTTTTCACTAAAGTAATTAATACGACCGTGGTAGACCGAGGGTATGTTCAGCCAAATATGACAAAATCAAGTTCGTTGATATCGGCGCTGTTTGATACAAACGCGTTTCGCGAAACTTCCGCTCGATGTCGTATTCTTCGGCAAAACCAAAACCACCATGCGTTTGAACGCACATATTTGCGGCTTCAAAGGACGCATCCGCCGCAAGCATTTTTGCCATATTCGCCTCTGCACCTGGGTTCTCGCCCAACTCGTAAAGACGGATCGCTTCATGAACCATCAGTTCTGCTGCCCGCATGTTGGCATAGGCTTTAGCGATTGGAAATTGGATGCCTTGGTTCTGCCCAATTGGGCGGCCAAATACTTCGCGATCTTTGGCATAAACGCTGGCTTTATCGATGAACCATTTGGCGTCGCCCACACATTCAGCTGCAATCAATATCCGTTCGGCGTTCATCCCCGTCAGTATGTATTTAAACCCCTTACCCTCCTCTCCTATCAAATTGGATGCCGGGACCCGAAGATTATCAAAGAAAACCTCTGTGGTGGCATGGTTCATCATCGTGCGAATGGGGCGAATGGTAAGACCGTTCCCAAGCGCCTGGCGCATATCAACAAGGATAACCGACAAGCCAGACGTCTTTTTCATTCCATCAAAAAGCGGTGTCGTGCGTGCTATCAAGAGCATCAAATCAGAGTGTTCCGCGCGGCTGGTCCAAATTTTTTGCCCGTTGATTATGAAATCATCACCGTCACGCAATGCAGTAGTTTTTAGCGCACCCGTGTCAGTTCCTGAGGTTGGTTCAGTTACGCCAAACGCTTGAAGGCGCAAATCGCCATTCGCAATTTGAGGTAAGTATTCTTGTTTTTGTGCGTCTGATCCATGACGTAACAATGTGCCCATTGTGTACATTTGTGCATGACATGCACCACCGTTACACCCTTGTGCCTGCATTTCTTCCAAAATTGCAGCGGCGCCGGACAAAGGAAGACCAGCACCGCCAAATTCTTCTGGGATCAGGACAGACAGCCACCCAGCTTTGGTCAACTCTTCTACGAATGCGGTGGGATAGGTCATATCCCGATCCAAAGCCCGCCAGTATTTGCCTGGGTATTTCGCGCAAAGTTTTGCTACTGCATCACGCAGATCAGAATAGTCAGTTTCCATATCAATTCTTTCGCAGGTTTTGATTGCATCTAGGCAGATCGACTCGTTTTCGACAAGGATCGTTGTCCGCAAGTTTTTGGGTTTCAGGCTTGGCAATATGTGATCCATCTTCCACAAAGGGAAGCAAGTTATGACAAGAGCTGTGTAAATTAAACGCTGCGCCAACAGGAATGATAGACAATGACGCAACCCACCAAGAAAATTGATTTGAATTCAGACCTTGGAGAGGGGTTTGGCCCTTGGCGGATGGGCGATGATCCAACGATGTTGTCGCTTGTCACCAGTGCGAACATCGCTTGCGGTGGTCATGCGAGCGACCCAGAAACAATGTTTGAGACACTGACTTTGGCGAAAAAAAATGATGTCATCGTAGGCGCCCATCCAGGTTACAATGATCGCGAGGGGTTCGGACGGCGCGTTATCCCGATGTTCCCTGACGAAATTGGGCGAATGGTTGTTGCGCAAATTGGATCGTTACACGCGATGGCCAAACTAGCAGGAACGCAGGTGTCGTATGTTAAGGCGCACGGCGCTTTGGCAAATTTAGCCGCACGTGACGCCGATGTGGCCAAAGCGATGGTTCAGGCGATCAAACGTTTGGACGACAACCTGACAATCCTCGCCATTTCTGGAACTCAAGTTGAACACGCAGCCAATGCAGCGTCGATGCGTGTTTATTCCGAAATATTTGCGGATCGTGGATATTTATCCTCAGGCCAACTGGTGCCACGCGGACAAGCGGGCGCAATGATCCATGACCCAGCCGAGGCGGCAAACAGGCTTTTGCAAATGTTAGAAACAGGATTGATGCCCGTGATCGACGGCGACCCAATCCCACTGACGGCACATTCCATTTGTGTACACGGAGACAGCGCGAGTGCGGTGGCAATGGCGCAAGAAATACGCTCCGAGTTGAACAATGCAGGAATTTCGATCCGCAGTTTTATGAGCGATTGATGCAGTTTCCAACCTTCAAACCCGTAGCAGATCACGCGCTATTGATAGAATTTGGCACACAGGTAGATGATGCATTGAATCGGCGCGTTGTGGCTTTGGATAAGACCATTTCACAAGCAAAAATCATTGGCGTTGTGGAATTGGTCCCTGCTCTCGTGAATCTTTTGATTGTGTTTGATCCAGTAAAGACGACGCACAAAGATCTTGAAACGGCTGTTCGCGACTTATTTCCACTCAAAGAAGCGGAGGAAGCAGACGCGAAAGTTCACCGTGTTCCAATTTGTTACGATACAGAGCTGTGTCCCGACTTAGCCGTTGTTGCAAAAACCGTTGGGTTATCAATTGAAGCCGTGATCGCAGAGCATGCGGCATCAGAATTGCGCGTTTCGATGTATGGATTTGCGCCTGGCTTTGCCTATTTATCTGGTATTCCTAAAACCATCCAAGTGCCTCGAAAACCATCCGCAACGCGCGGCATCCCAACAGGGCAGGTTATGATCGCTGGCCCACAGTGTTTGGTTACCACAGTTGTTATGCCAACCGGTTGGTCGATCATTGGGCGCACTGCGCTCAAAGTTATTCAAGATGATCCCGATAATCCGTTCTTGTTCAACGTGGGTGACACCGTTGCGTTTGATCGTGTCCGCCGCCAAGATCTGCCAGCAGAAATGCAAATGCCATGAACACAGCACGGTTCAGAGTAATTTTTGCCGGGCCGCTAGTGTCTTTTCAAGATTCTGGTCGCGTCGGTCATTTGCGGTTTGGGGTTTCTGCGTCGGGGCCGATGGATCGATTTTCCCATGCGGCGGCAAACTTAATGGTGGGGAATACAGCGACAAATACAGGCATTGAGGTGTCACTGGGTGGCGTTGTTTTGGAGTGTGTTTCCGGTGAAACGACCATTGCTTTGGCTGGCGGCTCTTTCAGCCTGAACTGCGCAGACCAAGCGAGCGAAGGTTGGGTCGCGCAGACCGTACACCAAGGCGACAAATTAGCAATCCGGGCAGGTGCTTGGGGCAGCTGGGCGTATTTGGCGTTCGCAGGTCGCCTTCTGGTCGATGAATGGCTCGGTGCTTCAGCGACCCATTCCATGTCGGGTTTTGGTGGCGGCGCACTGACAACAGGTTTGGAGTTCGAAGTTAGCGATGCAGAGGCGCGTGAAACCCGTATTGGCGATTATGCTTGCCCAAAAATAGCCAGCCCGCTGCACGATGTACGTGTTGTCGTTGGCCCACAAGACCAACACTTTGAACCGCAGTCCGTGGATATTTTTTGCACCCAATCCTTTCAAATAACGGATGCATTTGATCGGATGGGCGTTCGTTTGGACGGTCCAACACTCGTTTTAAAAAATGCCCTATCGATCCCTTCAGAACCAATTGTTCGAGGCTCTGTTCAAGTATCGGGGGACGGCATTCCAACGGTTTTGCTAGCGGATCACCAAACAACAGGCGGATATCCAAAGATCGCGACCATAATATCGGGCGATGTTGATCGAATGGCGCAACTTCGTGCAGGAGAGGCCATTCGTTTTCGCGCTCTTAGCGCGCAAAAAGCAGTTGAATCTGCCCGAGAATATCAATCTCTTAAAAACGATGCCCTAGCCCAGTTCAGCACACCACGCGCCACGCTGGCGGAGAAGCTGCAAAACCTAAATCTAATTGATGGCGTGGTCTCAGCCGAAACGACTTAGGCTTCGAGGTTTGACCCACGGATTTGGCGCTGCGAGAGATTATTCCTGTGGAAATGCGCCGCCAGCATTAGTTCCGCGCTCAATATATTGTGCCAGTATTTCTGGGACCTGAGCGCCAGTTTTGGGCTGTTGATAGCCGTTCAAAGCCTGTTCCCAAACAGGGACTGCACGGTCTTCTGATGTAAGTGCGCCATTTTCTGTCCAACTGCCAAAATTAGACAAATCAGCGACAATGGGCGCATAAAATGCGGTTTCATACCGATCCATTGTATGTTGCGTCGCAAAGAAATGACCACCTGGCTCTACCTCGGCCAAAGCATCAAAGCCAATCTCCGCTTGCGACCCATCAGGTTTGACACACATTTCTGCTAAGGTTTGCAGAATTTCGATATCGTTGATGAACTTCTCATATCCAAATGTTAAACCGCCTTCGAGCCAACCCGCAGCATGTAAATTCAACGTCGCATTGGCCATCATCCCCCCCCACAAAGCATTAGCGGTTTCCGATGCTCCTTGCGCGTCTG
>Ga0206130_10006202_pt1 | contig 13779 bp, 6 predicted proteins | sample Helgoland_Spring_9_FD_148637 | JGI IMG/M metagenome (GOLD analysis project Ga0206130, IMG submission 148637) | Pelagic subsurface seawater microbial communities from Kabeltonne, Helgoland, North Sea - Helgoland_Spring_Bloom_20160512_1 | ecosystem: Environmental > Aquatic > Marine > Epipelagic ... | reverse complement strand
ATGAAGTTAACGAACGCTTGGCGCATGGACATGGACAAGTGGAAGCAAGCGATCATCGATCCAGAATTACCACTTGTTGTACTATTGCATGATGGGCCTGAAGGGGGAAAAGAGAATCCAATTGAAGCACAGTTGGCAGCTACCCTAGCAAATGAGTTTCACAACATCACCACTGTCAAAGCGGAAGATTTCTGGACAGAAGATGTGGCCATCATGTCTCCACACAACAAACACAATGATCTGCTTCGGGAAAAACTATCTCACCATACACATCCACCGATAGTAGAAACAGTCGATAGATTTCAAGGACGTGAACGGAATTGTGTGATTTATTCTGTCTGCGTATCGGATCCTGAATTCGCACAATCCGAAGCCAACTTTTTATTATCGCCCAACCGCCTAAATGTTGCGATAACACGAGCTCGTTCGAAACTCATTATTCTAGTGCATAAGAATATTCTGAATATATCTGTGCGGGATGATGATGCCATCAATGCACTGCGAGCTTTTCGAAACCTCATCTTTTCCACATCAGAACTGGGTTCTATTACCTTGGAGATGCAGGGTGAAAACAATCAAAGTCGCCAACTGAATATCGAAATGCGAGGAAAAGCTTTTGAGGAAGACACGCTAGAGTCGATTCGAGAGCTCATTCAACAAATTCGTGTTAGTCCGGACAAGAATATCGTCAAAGCCAAACCGGACAACAACACATTCACACGACATCTATTTGAAATCTTGGCAGTGATTGAAGAGTGTCAGAAGGGACTGGAAAATCCTACGTACAATGTCTGGTTAAACACAGTTGAAGAGCGACTATCCAAACGTAATATTCGATATTGTTTCGATGATTTCATCCAACTCTATGCTATGGGAGAAATATTTTTTATTTCTCATAACGGTTATCATCAAGTTCGCATCAATTATTTGGAAGAGCGTCCCTATCCCTTGAATACGCAAGATGCAAACGATGTCATTCGCGAACTGCTCTATGCCAACAACAAACCTATGTTGTATAAACAACTTCAAGTCAAAATCATATGGGTCAATGAACATCGAGAGGACATTTTATTTCAAAGGTTGGAACATCTCGAAGCTATTGGGGATATTCAAATTGGGAAAACAAAGAAAGATGGTACTCCTATTCAGCACAAAGAGTTGTACACAATCAAACTGCTCAACTTGTCTTTATTCAATCAACCTGTTCCTGCTCCAAACCCACCTCTAGAAGAATCTGACTACACGGTCTTAAATGCGATTGAAGATCGAGAAGCTGCTTGGATTAATTTTGGTGTGGTCGAACAATGGCACACCAAAGAAGATCTTCTGTCCTTAGATCCTCCGAAGAGTTTTGTGGAAGCGGCAATACCGAAACTGATCGCCCATGGGCATTTGATGGTTGGTGGAAGTACACAACCCATCTACCGAACCAGAATGGCTGAGATGGCTAGAGAACTCCGTCTGATTAAACAACGTTTTAAATATACAAAAGCTGATGATGCACCCTATTTAACTCGAGCCATGAAAGTCTTACTGAAAGATCGAAGCAAACCCAATCGCGATCAAGTTCTCACTACGATTTTCGATAATTTGCGAAACGTGCACACCGATCCGGATGTACACCTCGTATGCAACAAGTTTGAAGAGACATTTTTGCGCGATGATGTCTGGACTGCCAATGCACAAATCTCAGGATTTCAAAAGCGTAGCTGGGAACGTATCTTTGCCAAATGGCTTGGCGTAGAATCTGGGCGCAACGTAGTATTGACAGCCGATACTGGTGCTGGAAAAACCGAAGCGACGTGCATCCCCATAATTATGGGAGCAATGGTTGATCATCTGAAAGCCAAACAAACACAAGAGAAATTAGGATGTTCAGCCATTCTGATTTATCCCAGGATTAGACTTGCAAACAATCAGGCCCATCGATTGACGCATTATCTACAGTTGCTGCACAATGCTGGTCTACCATTATTGACCATTGGATTGCAAACGGGAACTGTACCAGGGTATTGGCCGAAAGATGGGAAAGACTTAAGTACAAATCATAAAAACATCTGGACTCGAATTGATGCAAAGACCTTTCAATTTCCATTCTTCAAATGTCCCATCTGTGACGGCGACTTACATTTAAAAGTCAATCAGGGACAAAGGGATGGTGTCGATCAACTGTTGTGCACAAATCATAAGTGTGGTTGGCACTTTGATGGATGGGTCGGTAGTAAATCCGGATTGTACAAGTCTCCGCCAACCTTATTTCTTCCCACTGCTGATTCTCTACATCAATGGTTGCAAAATGTACCCAACTATAAATCGCTCAAGTTTGATACTAGTTATCCCGGGAACATCTTTGGAGATTTGCAGTTCTCCCCTCCAAAAGCCATCCTTGCCGATGAAATCCACCTGTACTCGATGACAATGGGCTCACAGTTTGCATACACTTTACGACGTACCTTGTATCGATTGCAATCCAACTCGACCAATAACATGCCCCCTCTGGCTATCGGCATGTCCGCAACATTGAGTGAGCCGTGTATCCTTTGGTCGGAACTAACCGGACGAAGTCGAGGAGACATCCACCACGTTTGCCCCACTGCAAACGAGAGTGAAAAGACACCTGTTGGACGTGAGTATTACTACTTCATGCAACCGGAAATTGAATCTAGAGGTAAAGACATTGCAGGTGCATCATCCACCATTCAAAATGTCATGTGTATTGCACACAACATGCGTCGAAGAACCGGAAAACAAGGTGGGTATCGTTCTGTCGTATTCATGGATTCATTGGACAAAGTCAAACGATTGTCAATGGACTTTAAGGATGCTGAAGAAAATCACAAACTATCCCAACTTCGTATTCCAAATGGATCGAATCATTGCTGCAACCAACCGGACTCCTGTTCGCGATTTCAGAAAGGAGAATGCTGGTACTTTGCAAGTACAGATCACGCCCAATGGACTTCCTCTGGAAGATATCTTCCTGGTAAACACCTCACGGTTAGTCAACCCATATCTTCACAACTGAAAAGCAATGCTGAAGATATAATTTTTAACAGTGACATCGTATTCGCAACATCATCTTTAGAGGTTGGGTTCGATGATCCAGATATGATGATGGTGTATCAACACTATTCACCAACAAACTTAGCCTCGTTTGTTCAACGCAAAGGACGTGGTGGACGGGGTTCAGATGATAGACCCATCACTGGTGTCACCCTATCCAGTTATTCCCCAACAGATACTTGGTATTTTCGATATCCCGAACGAATGATCGAATCCACATCTTTTGAAGTACCCATCAATACCCGTAACTACTTCATTCAACGTGGACAGGTCATTGCCTTTATGTTCGATTTAATCGCACAACAAATCGGAAAAAGAAATAAAAGTGCCCATAAGAACACCTGTTTTAAAAATAGCAGTGGGTTTTCACAGGCCATTCGCACCGTATTCGGAAGCAAAATCTTCACCACACTTGGATACAATAATGTAGAGGACCTTTGGACATGGGTACAAAATGATTATCCTGAATTAGAGAGTTTTTATGCGAATTCAACATCAAGATGGCGCGATACGATAGATGAAACGTGTACTTTTCTTGCGGATCCAATCAGTCTTCCTGACCTGAAAATAAATGTACATTCACAGACAGATTTACAAGGCTATAAAAGGTCAGTCCAAGAAGATATCGCTTTTGCCTTTTCAGAACTGTCCCCAGGAAAGATTAGTTATCGTTGGGGTAAATTTGGCATCGCACATTGGAATCCTTATCAAGGACAATTTGCCCCTCTCTTTGCACCAGGAACTCAATACAAACGCGAAAACTTTGATCCTAAGAAGAAAGCTTCTTTACCCAAAGTAATCACTCAACTGTTTCCCAAAGGACAACTCCCAACATCCATTCTGCGACCCCGCATCATTGCAGCCTACCCTGCAGGTCAAAAGAACCACAAAACAGTTTGGGAATCCCATTATAAATATCAAAAAGGTTCTGTCCTTCCCCAAAGTAAACATACAAATGGGGTATTAGACAAATCCAATTCATCGTTGTTGGGAACATTGCTACTCGAACAAGATTTAAGCCGTGCACTCCCATACACACTTGGGAAAACCACCAAATACTTACAAGCACCGATCGAGGTATACCGATCAAGTTTACAAAGCCCAACCATAACTGGATTGCGAGCCATAAAGGCTTTTTGGGGTGCGGATGTTCAATTGCTGGTGTCACACAACAAGAAAAGGACCACACAATACGAACGTGTTACCTTTTCGGATGAACAGCGTCAAAGCCCAACATTATACGGCTATATGCTCGATACAGAAGGTGTCAGCTTACCTGTTGATCCGGTATTGATTGAAAAATTTATCAAAGATTATATTGCAAATCTATCTGAGGAGTGGAGAGCGCATCATCGATTGACATTCTTCCAATATAGTTTGTTGCAACAAGTACATGTCCTACGCCTCAATTCTTATGAAGTCAAGATGTTGACAGAATTGATTTCTGCTGGGGCCAAAGATCCTGTACTAAGAGAAACACTCACAGAACTGCTACTTAAACGAACTGAATGGAAAAGACAGGAATGGAAGCCTTTACTCAAGTCAATTTTCAACTTCCGTCTCAATGCCAGTGGAACAATCTCCGAAAGACGCATCGAAAGTCTACTCGAAAAAATTGACACTGAATGTCCCGACTCAGTTTTAAAGGTACTACACACTGCAATAACTCGTATTGCCAATGACAAAGAACTGGAAACATACCTTACATCTTGCTTGCTGCATTCATGGGCAATCCGCTTTAAAGACTTGGTTACCAAACATGGTCATGGCGATGCGCGCCGACTAATGCTACACGTCAAACTCCCTATAGCCTATGATAGCAGTGACTATAAACTCTCGGTTGTCGAACTCGGTTCATATGGGGATGGTACAGTCAGAACATTCGAGAGCAATCTATCTGAGGCATTTACAGAATGGAATAATGACGGCATCTTGATCTGTCAAAATGCAAGAACCGACAGAGCTTTGGAAACTCTTATCAACATGACTCCTCGTCCCAATTCAGACAATATGAACATTAAATCTGCTCACTTCCGAAGAATGTTTGTGCGCAGTCTGAATCTAAATCCAAAGACAGATCTGGATATCATTCAACTCTGTATCAGATTGATTTCACAATCCATTGAGATTCAAGGGGACAATATTCAGTACTTGGAACTCTTTGAAGAAGTGTACCAATTCAAAAATCAGTTGATTCAAACAAGTAAACGTTTACCAAACAATCAAGAATTGATCAGTTTGTTGATGAACAATGTTCGTCAAAAAAGAACTGCCACAGCAGTGTTGCAGAAGATTTACGCACATTACCAAGCCCTACAAGCAAACAATCCACTATCCACTATGGACGAAAGTACAAGTCCTGAACGTCGTCTGATGAATCAAATCTATCAGGTATCTGGTACGCTATGTTTGGACGGTTGTCAGGGTTGCTTGCATTTGGGCTCAGATATTGTGTCTGTACACTCTTCACACTTGATGACATCCAGAAGATTACTGCAACACTTTTGGACCTTTCAGCAACAAGATCCTTCACGTCAATCCAAATCAAAACCGCAGACTCACTCAGAACCTACTACCGTCCATACTTCGAAGATGAAGTCTCAGGATCATACTACAGCGAAATCAGACTCCATGGATCCAAAAACGTTTCATAATCTCTTTGATGGACCCTACTTATCATTGATGACAAACATTCAACGTACATCTGAAAACCCTAAGTTTGAATTGTCATTTGAGCCTGGAACAGATGTGTTGGGAAACATCTCCATCAATGACACCTTGCTCAAGGATGTCGTGATTGGTTCATATTTGGTAAAACTCCGAATCAATAACCAAGTCTTGTTTTTAATCCCTGAAGATCAATCCAATAGTGCTGTCGTTCAAACCGTCCTTCAATCTCAAGGAGAAGTCATGTTGATCAGTCCACGTGACAAAATAGAAGACATCTTGGATTACGTGGAGAACATACTATGACCCCTCTCTCTTATACCCAGACATATCTTCGCTCTGTCAAAAAATTAACCATTAAAGAGAAGGGACTTGTACAAGAATTTATACATGAGTTCATGGAAGATAAAAAGGGTTCGGGCATTAGTTTAGAACCATTGCAAGGAAAGAGTAAAAGACTCTGGTCTGGAAGAGTCAATCAAGATCTGCGAATGATTTTATTTAAAGACAAGTCCCTTTGGAAAATGGTGTACGTTGGACATCATCAAGACGCCTACACATGGTCTAAGCGCAAACACATTCATCTAGATGAAAACAATCAGTTCGTGATTGAACAAGTTGAATGGAAAATTGTAGAACGAATAGAAGAAAAAATCATACAAAAGTATCCCCCTATCTTTACAGATTTATCGTCAGAATACCTTTGTCAACTACAATTTCCGGAAGAGGCCCTCCCCAGTATCTATGAACTTCGTACTGAAGACCAAATAATTAATTTTGCGGACGATATCGGGTCTCCTCTCGGTGAAATCTTATTGGACTTATATGAAGGAAAAATGGTCACTCCAGATATAGTGAAAGAACACACCTTCTACGTTGAGAAAGTCCAGGGTACGATCGATGAAGAGGTCATTGAACGGTACGTTACAGAAGGTCAACTTCCAGATTGGCTTACCTATCTAACAGATGAGCAAAGAGAACTGGTCATCGCCGATCTAGAACACATCTCATGGTTAACGGGAGCAGCTGGAACAGGTAAAAGTATTGTTGCTTTACACCGTGCATGCCGACTCGCTAAAGAAGGATATCAGGTAACTTTACTTACACAATCGAATCTTTTATCAGCAGACCAGCAAGCATCCATCCAGACACTATGTCAAGATGACCCCACTCTGACCGATAACATACGCTGCCTAACCATCGATCAACTCATTTTCGATATGGCAAAAGCACATCGGAAAGAACTGCAAAAGATACACAATCACATGCAGATTCGAACTCCTCTACAGAGTTTTTGTAAACGGTATACAATTCCAACAGGACAAACTGTTGAAGCATTTTTGCAAGAATGGCTCTTCGTGATTGGCAGGTGGGGTTGTGTCGACTGGACTGACTTTAAAAAGTTATCACGGACTGGGCGATTGGTGGCATATACTCTCGAACAACGGTATACTGTTTGGAAATTTCTACATCAGTTCCGTGTCAGTCAATGGGATAAAGGTATTGTAGATGTACCGACTGCTTCACATTTTGCTCTTCAATACCTCGAGAACAATGCGAACCACATCGAATATGACTGCATTATTGTAGATGAAGCGCAAGACTTGGATCGATCTCAATTACGAGTACTGAAAAAGATTGCAGAACAATCTAGTCATCCATTATTCCTGGTAGGCGATCGCAATCAACGAATCCTCCCACATCAGGTAGACCCAAAAGATATCGACCCGGATGTCAAAACGATTCATCTGACAACCTGTCATCGCACCACAGAACTCATCCGTCGGTATGCTGAAAGAGTTATTCTCAATCCAAATCTACATCCAAATAGTACTTTGGAAACTGGTCGTCCCGTTATAGAGATCGGTGTTGATACAGAACAAGAGGAGACCAAATCTGTCGAACAGTTACTTCGACAGTGGAATGCTGAAGGGATCTCTTACAATGAAATTATCATTATTCATCGCTTAAAGAAACGTAGTGACCCAATGAAATCCTCTTTACAATCGATACTTCCAGAAGCCTTTCATGAAGAGGACTCCATACAATTTCGAAGTAGTTTTGACTGCAAAGGCATTGAGTTCGACTGTGTGATCTTTGTGGGTGCCGAAAAAAGTATGCTTCCATATCCCAAGAAGCATCTAGAAGGGATTGATTGGGTCGACCATGTCGAGCGAGAAAAACAATTTCTTTATGTCGCCTTAACAAGAGCACGGAAACGTTTGGCAGTGACATGGGTTGGAGAGCGAACGGCGTTCTTAGACGTCTAAGTCAAGTCGGCTTTCACTTCCGCGAACAATCGACCAAACTTTTTCTGTTCGCAGGCAAAACCTTCCTGCCTATATTCTCGTAGAGCACGGGTCTTCGCTATTGACTGATTCTGATTTAGAGATTGTTGTACCCACCTAGAAATCCACTGCTTGACTTGTTTTATGGTTTGTGGAGTTCTATTTTTTTGAATCAAGGACTCCTTAGATGCCGTACGCTCTGACAAGAGTGCAATGCGTTCTGTCATTGAAGCGTGCGATATAGACTCTTCTCCGATTTGTGAAACATACCACAGTAAGACTGAAGCATTTAGGGTCCCGACAACTCCTCCGGTCTCATGTACCATTTTCTCATTGAGGACAATCCAAGACTTGATGAAGTCAGGAAAGGCTCTTTTGGTCGACTCAGTACTGAGTACAATCAAAGCATCTGTACCAAACCGATCGATATACCAATCTAAACAGAGTTGAATGGCTTTCAAATATGGATGCGACAACACTACAATTAAAAGAGGGTCGGATTGTTGCTCAAAATATTCTGTAAATCGCCTTGTGCCACCTATACCATCGAACCAAAGGCTTGAACCTTCCTGGTGTGATGGAATTGAATCCAATTGATTAGTCGAAAAGGTTGCCTCATAACCTGGAATAAAATCCGTATCTTGCACAAGACCTAAACCTGCTGACACAATTAGAGTTTTCCACGACGACTGTACAGTAAGAATCTTTCGGATCAAACTCCAATACCCACCTTTATAAAGTACCATAGCAGGATATCGATGTTTTACATTTTCAAGACTTCTCAACCAAGAGGACAATACATTATCATATCCATCTTCTTGTACGTTTCGCATCTGCAATTCAGGTTCTGCTAACTGATTTTTGGATGCTGCACAGGATACAAGCAACACAATATTTGAAGATGTTTTTTTAGTCTTCATATCGGTCTTCTACGGCTTGCCTGTACTCTTTCAACAAATACTCACTCAACATTCTTTTGTCTTGAGATAAATTTTGCAAATCTTTCCAATACACTTCCTTATCCGCTGAAAACTTCCAAAAACCACTCGACCAATGACACTTCTCTGCGATCAATTGTAGTTCATCATAATAAAAATACGAAGGTGGTAAAAGTGGTACATCATTGTCTCGAATCGATAGGTAGAACCGAAAGATCTCATCCATCATACGACCCAATGCAAACAATCCAGCCCCGTGAAGCAGTCGAGAACTCTCTGGCTTTTCTCCCCACTCACCAGGCCAAGTTTGAGCGATCGCCGTAAAAAAATAATTGAGTTGATCAATCGAATAATCCAAAAACTCATCTCCATTCTCTGCATTCTCCGCAATAAATGCCATTAATCCTTCTGAATTGAGGGAGTTGTTGATCACCAGAACGATAGATCGACGCGGAATGAATCCTCCAACAGTTGATTCAAATATAATTTTACCCAATAAAGGATATGTACTGTTGTCACCCACAGGCAATCCAAAATTAAGTTCTTCCATAATAAGAGCTATGTACTTTTCTGCGGACTCTGATGCCAATGCGGACATCTCAAAAATCAAATCTTTCTTGATCGGTTTTGCAGAGTTCACATTCATAAATTGTTGTAACAACTCTGTTTCTTCTTCATAGAAAAATGCATTTACCATAATCGGAAATCGAACAACATCGGCTTTACGAATCGCCGTTAGACGTTGTTGACCATCAATAATAAAACCCGGTTTGGGAATTGATTCATCATCCAACTTTGGAATGTGTACAATACCAGTGTCCTCACCCGTCTTTTTAAATATTACAGTATTATCAAATGCGATAATGACCGAATTGGGTATGAATGCACCTTCCTGTTCAACATAAGTCCGAATCGTTTTGATATGTTTACTCTCTTCACCACGTTGATGTCCTTCCAATTTCCCTTCATCATTTCTAGATACTTTCGAGACCTCTGCAAAACTAAATGCATCCTTCCCATCTTTTAAAGGAAATGTAATCACCATACGGCCGTCAGGATACACGTTATATACTGAGGAGAATGAAATATAATCTGACATGTCTAAGATCATTGATACCCTCCTTTCCGAACCCATTCACCCACTTGCCAAATGTTGTGAAAACCACGTGCCTTGTTGCGAACAGATCCACGAAAAAGTATAATCTCAACACCAAAATGTTTGCATGCTTTACATGGACACGACAACCATGGCCTATCCTTCAAAGTTCGCTTCATCTCATTACGTTTACGCCCCTTAATCGTCTCTCCCCACATAAGTGCATAATCTTCCAACGCCTTAAAGGCATCGTCCAACTGATGAGATGTACTGTTATGATTCAATGCTCTCAATCGTTGAAGACACGTTGCCTCTTGTTGCTCTGCTTCACGTTGTGTTACATCTCCTTTTTTGATGGGAGCATTGATTTTATTTGAACCACCAACTTGAGGAACTCTAAGAGATATATAATTGTGATTGTTTGTCCAATAGTTATTGTACTGATCTTGAAAAGATTGAAATACTGGACTTGAAGTGTCAAAAGAGTACACACCCAACTTATGAAAAAAGTCGATATCTGCTTTACTCACAGTTTTAATCCCAAATAAGTGAAGGGATTTCTCTCTATTAAAAACATTCGACACAGCTTCGACACGACGCCGCAACTCATCCGTGTTTGAAGCTATTGGTACCAATCCGCCAACAGCTATCAATGGATAATTTAACTCCGCCAATCTCTTTGCAGACTCTGTATACGACTCCACATCCCATCCTTGAACTGTTGCAACAGGTTTAAATCCAAAATTATTGTGCTGCGTATACAACTCTATAAAATCAACTGCATTCTGAATAGACAGTTCAAAGCGCCTTGTTCTTTCTTGCTCCAAATATTCTATTTGACTTGAATAAGAACTTTGTTCTCGAAGATTGGTTTGAAGTTGAGATTCAATCGTTCGTAATTCACCCTGCAATGGATACAGATCTTCTAGAATATCAAGTCCCAACAACATTTGGTTGCTTTGGAGTCCTTCAATTTGTACATTTATGTTGTGAATTGACTTCCGTAGTTTGATCTCTTCTCTTTTACGGATCTTCTGCTTAGAATGTGCCCTCACAATTTCACCATGATTGGTCATATGGTCTAATGCTACTCCATACTGACATTGCAATCGATGATACTTCGCCATTACTTCAGATGTTGTAAATGGAGGTTCATAATCATTCTTATAATCAAACGCACCCGAATCCATCATAATAGGCAACTCTCTATGAACTTTATATATTCGAGATCGAACCTTTTTCAATTTCTGTATAACCTCGCGTTCGCTCAATAAAACATCCGATGTTGTGTGAGGTTGAGCCATGGCAGTCAATCTAGGTACGGAAGGAAATCTAAACAAATCTGGTAGACGTTTATGCGACTGCCTAGCATACTTTTGATCGTGACGAGTTAAAGACACCAATAGACCATGATATCCAGACTTAGGAGCGCGATATTCACCGCCAGGATCTGCATGAACGGTACCATACATTTCATGAAAGTATTGATCATCAATCTGAGGTAAACGTTTCCGGAATTTTTTTGTATTTTTATGGTGAGATTCCTGGATACAATCATAATTTAAATTAGACTGATCCTGTGAGTCTGCGTAGAAAAATTTCATCTCTCTCTCTGTCTAAACGGATTTATGGAATTCCAAGAATCTTATGTGTTTGAATACTGACTTTCCAATCAGGATGGTGTTGGCAATACTCGTTGGCCAATTGGATATTATATTTCTGATGTTTATTGTCTAAAGGCTGTAAGTAACGATGCTCTGCATCAAAATCAACAAAATTCTCTGGAGCCATTTCTGGTTCTCGTTGAGGATAAACCAACTTTAACTCGGAAGCTTTTCGTATTACGATAGTCGAACGTGGTTTTGGAGACACACAAACCCAATCTATACCACTAGGAATAACCTTCGTCCCATTGGTCTCTAAAGCCACATAAAAATTACGATGTTTACACAAATCAATAAAAGATTTCTTTAACTGTAATAATGGTTCGCCACCCGTAAAAACAACAAACGGGGAAGATTCTCTTCCCCAAATCTCTTGTATCTTTTTTACCAATGAAAGTTCTGTATAACGGCCACCATTAACTCCATCGACACCACGGAAGTCTGTATCACAAAAACGGCACGCGGCTTTGTGTCTATCCTTCTCCAGTCCACTCCAAAGATTACAACCAGTAAAACGACAAAATACAGCCTCTTGACCTGTATGATAGCCTTCACCTTGTTTAGTTAAGTATATCTCTTTAACTTTCAACAACGCACACCTTCACTTAAACTGATTTTCAAAAGATTCTCGAGCTTGGAGGGCAAACGCCAGTACTTCTTCCCATGGTGCTACATATGGAACCGGATCTGGACGTCCCAGGTCATGAAATGCCAAAATGCGTTCTGTATCCGCACCAGTACGTCCTGTTGACCTACCCTGTTCATCAGGTTCATAACATGTATTTGTATTTGCAAAGACAGTATCAAAATCTAACCCAAGAATGGTGCAAGCCTCTAACGCGTCCTGTAAAATAACGAGTTTATTATCATTTAAATATGGAAGAGACATCGTGACAAGATGACTATCGTAATTGCCAACTGAAGCACCCTTAAACATGATATCATAAAACTCAGGGCGACAGTCTGGGTATATTGCATGATCACCACTATGTACTCCAAGAGATATCTCTACAGGCGTTCGATTTGAATATGCATATTGATGAGCCAATGAATATAAATGCGAGAAGAATATAGCGTTTCTATTTGATACAACTGTTTTCAGCATATTGGATTCTTCGTAATATCCTTCTGGCACCTTCTCACCGCCACTCATTAAAGTAGAATGCTCTTTTTTAAAAGTATTGGATATTGTAATTAAAGTGTGATCCACTTTAATGTTGTGAGACTTAAAATACTGAATATTTTGTTGAAGACGTTCCAACTCAACAAAATGTTTTTGACCGTAGTTAAACGACACTGTGTGAACATCGTAGCCCTCACTCAATTTTTTTGTCACCAAACCAGTAGAATCCATTCCTCCTGACCAAGATATAAAACATATTTTTTGTTCACTCATAAACTCTAATCCCTGTAGACTTGAATTACATTGAAAACATTCGTTCCATCAACTGACTATTTTTATTAGCATCCTTGAATGTTGTATGTAACATATGTAAAGTCGTCAAGCTTGTATCATCTTAGGATGATTTCACAAGAGATAACTTTACGATGGTCAGATATTGACCGTCAGCATCCTCATAAAAACTCTACAAATCGACACCCGTCATATTCTGAAACTTTATGATTGTGGAACAAACAACTATTGATATATAACAGGTTTGTGGATTGATAAATAGTTGTCAATATCATACTCAAGGAAACTCATTTATATACATCTCCGACTTGGAATGATAACCTCCTGTAACGCTTGCAACTTATTCTGTTAACCTTGAATATTGAGCACATTCAAGTATTCTGAACATAAATCCTCAATACCAAATCAATAACCTATTCACTTGAGCCCATGCACCAATCACGTCTCAGTCACAACCAATGTACCACTTCTAATGGTCTTCTATATCTTAAACACTTTAATTATTACGTTACACCAACAAATCATACATAGTGAGTACATCATTGTAGTATCTACGACCCATCACTCGTGCCGAGGTCATTTTGAACTGCAACCCCGTTGGCGGACTGCAAATGATTGATGGTGGTGAAGCCGATGATAAGATCATTGC
>Ga0206130_10006194_pt1 | contig 13788 bp, 8 predicted proteins | sample Helgoland_Spring_9_FD_148637 | JGI IMG/M metagenome (GOLD analysis project Ga0206130, IMG submission 148637) | Pelagic subsurface seawater microbial communities from Kabeltonne, Helgoland, North Sea - Helgoland_Spring_Bloom_20160512_1 | ecosystem: Environmental > Aquatic > Marine > Epipelagic ... | reverse complement strand
AATCGAAGATGACTTCGAGGTCGGGGAAGAAGTCTCCGAAGAAATTAAGCTGGTCGACTTCGGCCGTCGGAACGTGCTTTCCATGCGCCAAAACTTGGCGGGTAAAATCATGGAGCTCGAAAAAGACGCGCTCTATCGCAAATACAAGGACCGCGTTGGCGAAATCATTTCAGCAGAAGTCTACCAAATCTGGAAGCGAGAAATCTTGCTCGTCGACGACGACGACAATGAGCTCATCATGCCCCGCGACCAGCAAATTCCTGGCGACTTCTTCCGCAAGGGAGACGCCGTCCGGGCGGTGGTGGCAGAGGTGGACATTCGGAACAACAACCCACGCATCATTCTCTCCAGAACGGCGCCAGAGTTCCTTTCCCGCCTCTTCGAACAGGAAGTGCCCGAGATCTACGATGGACTCATCACCATTAAAAAAGTGGTGCGCGCTCCTGGAGACCGCGCCAAGGTGGCCGTAGAATCCTATGACGACCGTGTCGATCCAGTCGGCGCCTGCGTAGGCATGAAGGGGTCGAGAATCCACGGCATTGTCCGAGAGTTGAAGAACGAGAACATCGACGTCATCAACTACACGGCCAACGACCAACTCTTGATTGCCCGTGCACTCAGTCCAGCCAAGATTTCCTCGATCACCATCAAAGGCGAACGGGCAGAAGTCTACCTCCAACCCGATCAAGTCTCATTGGCCATCGGAAAAGGTGGACACAACATCAAATTGGCTGGTCGCTTGACCGGCTATGAAATCGACGTTTACCGCGAAGGTGAAACAGAAATCGATGACGTGGAACTCAAGGAGTTCAAGGACGAAATCGAAGCTTGGATCATCGAGGAGCTCGAAAAAATTGGATGCGATACAGCGCGTAGCGTGCTCAACCTAACGGTAGAGGACCTCGCCAACCGCACTGACCTAGAGGTGGAGACCGTCGAAGAGGTCATGAAAGTCTTGAAATCTGAATTCGACGTCTAACTCGGCTCACAACCGACTCCTCCACCCTCACGCCAACGATAGTCCCCGGAAAGCCGCACATGTCAGAAGTTTCCAAACCGGTACGCCTCAGTAAAGTCGCCCGCGAGTTTAATCTCGGTGTCGACTCGATTGCCGAATTCCTATCCTCCAAAGGAATCGAAGTCGAACGCAAGCCCAACACCAAGTTGGAGCCGGAACAATACGCCTTGGTGCGTGCCAACTTCGCCGACGAAAAAGCGGCCAAGGAGAAGTCCAAGCAGAAGTCGAAAACCTTGCTGGAGATGGAGGCTCTAGCAGTCGACTCCAAGCGCAAGGAAGAAGCAGAGACTGCTGTCACCGCAGAGGCCGTAAGCCCTCCTGCCGCGCCAGTCCAAGAAGCTCCTGAGCCCGTTGCGGAAGCCCCTGCTCCCGTGGCAGAACCAGAACCGGCGCCCACTCCTGAAGTACCCGCTGAACCAGAGCCTGTCGCCCAACCCAAGGCAGAAGCAAAAGCAGAGGCAGAGGCAGAGGTAGAGGCAGAGCCACAGGCAGAAGTTGCACCTGAAGTGCCTGAGCCGATCGCTCCAGCAGCGGAAGAACCTCAAGCAGAAGAAGCGGCGCCTGCCACACCTGAGCCCGCTCCTGAACAACCCGCGGCTGCTCCAGAACCAAAGGCTTCACCCTCTCCTGTCAAAATTGTAGGGAAGGTTGATCTCGACGCGGTCAACCCAAAGAAGAAGGGCAAGAAGCCGGCCGGACAAAAGACAGCCCCTGCGGCTTCTGCTCCCAAAACAGCTGCCCCTGCGCCAAAAGCTCCTGCCCCTGATCCAATCCCATCCACAACAGTACCGTCCGAAAAGAAGCCGGTCGTGGAGGTTATGCGGGCAAAGGCAGAAAAGTTAACCGGGCCCACAGTCGTTGGAAAAATCGTTCTCCCCGTAGAGAAAAAGCCGACCACAGCTGGCGAAAAGCGCAAGCGCAAGCGGATCACCAAGGTGGACGTTGAAGCGGCAGGCAAGCAAGCAGGCAAGCGCGGGCGCACCGTCACTGGCGCTCCCAAAAAAGAAATTTCCGAGAAGGACATCCAGAAGGAAATCAAGGAGACACTCGCACGTTTGAGCAAGGGCAAAAAAACCCAAGCCAGTGCCAAGACTCGCCGTGCAAAGCGGGACGCCAAACAAGAGCGCGTCGAACGCGAGGAACTCGCTCAAATGGAGGCGGCGCACACGCTCGAGTTAACCGAGTTCGTAACGGCATCGGAACTCGCTACAATGATGGATGTCTCCGTCAACGAAATCATCTCGGCTTGCATGTCCTTGGGCATGATGGTCTCCATCAACCAACGCCTCGATAAAGAAACCATCGGCATCATCGCCGAAGAGTTTGGCTATGGTGTAGACTTCGTTTCTGCCGAAGTGCAAGAAGCGATTGAGGTGGAGCAGGACAGCGATGACGACCTCGTCACACGTCCTCCCATCGTGACCGTCATGGGCCACGTTGACCACGGTAAAACTTCCTTGCTCGACCACATCCGCAAGACCAACGTCACCGACGGAGAAGCGGGTGGCATCACCCAGCACATTGGTTCATACAGCGTTTTGTTGGAGGACGGAGCGCGCATGACCTTCATCGACACTCCGGGTCACGAAGCCTTCACGGCGATGCGTGCCCGTGGTGCGCAGGTCACGGACTTGGCCATCATCATTGTAGCGGCCGACGACGCGGTCATGCCTCAAACAAAAGAGGCCATCAGCCACGCTCAATCTGCAGAAATCCCCTTCATCATTGCGATCAACAAGTGTGACCGCGAAGAGTCCAATCCCGACAAAATCCGAACGGAACTTGCCGAACTGGGCATTCAAGTGGAAGAGTGGGGTGGCAAAACTCAAAGCCAAGAAATCTCTGCCAAAACAGGTGCAGGCATTCCAGAGCTTTTGGAAAAAGTCACGCTCGAAGCAGAAATGCTCGAGCTCAAGGCCAACCCCGCCAAGCGCGCCATCGGAACCATCATCGAATCCAGCCTGGATAAAGGCCGTGGATACGTGACCAACCTCATCGTCTCGGCAGGCACCTTGCGCGTCGGAGATCCGATGCTTGCGGGTCAATACAGTGGTAAGGTTCGCGCCATGAGCAACGAGCGCGGAGAAGCCGTTCAAGAAGCGGGACCCTCGACGCCCATCTCCATCCTTGGTTTGGACGGTGCTCCTAACGCAGGTGATGAGTTCCACATCTTCGAGAACGAAAAAGAAGCCCGCGCCATCGCTCAAAAGCGTCAGCAATTGCAACGCGAGCAGGGCATTCGAACACAGAAGCAGGTCACCCTCGAGGAACTCGGAAGGCGGATTGCAGTGGGCGAATACAAAGAGCTCAACCTCATCATCAAGGGCGACGTGGACGGATCCACGGAAGCCTTGGCAGATTCCTTGCTCAAGCAGAGCACCGAAAAAGTTCAAGTCAACGTCATCCACAAGGCTGTGGGTCAGATCTCCGAAAGCGACGTCTTGCTGGCCTCTGCGTCCGAAGCCATCATCATCGGCTTCCAGGTCCGCCCAAGCGGCACCGCCCGGAAACTGGCGGAGAGGGAAGGCATCCAAATCAGGATGTACTCCATCATCTACCAGGCCATCGAGGAGATGAAAGAGGCCATGGAAGGTCTGCTTTCAGCCAAGATCGAAGAGCGCATTGTCGGTACAGCCGAGATTCGCGAAACCTTCAAGATTTCCAAAGTTGGAACGATTGCTGGTTGCTTCGTCCAGGATGGCGTCATCCAGCGCAACCACAACATCCGCGTGATCCGCGAAGGTGTGGTGGTCTATACCGGAACGCTCGGCTCGCTCAAGCGCTTCAAGGACGATGCCAAGGAGGTCAAGAAAGGTTTGGAGTGCGGTTTGAACGTAGACCGCTTCAACGACATCAAGGTGGGCGACATCATCGAAGCTTACGAGGAGGTCGAAGTCAAGCAAACACTGGACGACTGAGGCCATGGAAGGGAAGCCCATCAGCAAGCTTCCGGACCTCGGCACGACCATCTTCACAGAGATGACCGCCATGGCCAATCGCTATGGCGCACTGAACCTGGCCCAAGGATTCCCCGACATTCCCCCACCTCAAGGGCTGGTGGAAGCCGCCATGAAGGCTCTTCGTGACGGAACGCACCAGTACGCCCCCATGGCAGGACGTCCCGACTTGCGCAGCTGGATTTGTGGACACCACCAGAAGCGCCATGGCGCCCAGTATGATCTCGACAACCAATGCACAATCGGAGCCGGGGCCTCCTCCCTCCTGTTCGCCGCCATCCAAGCCTTGGTCCACCCTGGCGATGAAGTCGTGGTACAAGCTCCTGCCTATGACCTCTATGGGCCCGCCGTCCAATTGGCTGGTGGCCGTCTCATCCAAGTCCCTTTGCTGGCGGACGACGGAAATTGGGACCTCGATGCGTTGCTAAAAGCAGTCCACGTCCGCACCCGGATGGTCATCCTCAATACGCCGCACAACCCCACCGGAACGGCCTGCCCTCCCGGTTTCCTCGATGCCTTGGCAGAACACCTCGAAGGCACCGATACCCTGGTGCTCAGCGACGAGGTCTACGGTCCCATCGTACACGACGGCCATCCTGAGGTGTCCCTCACGGCCCATCCAACACTGCGCGAACGTGGTCTCGCCTTTGGCAGTTTCGGCAAACTGCTTCAGGTCACCGGCTGGAAGATCGGTTGGGCTGTGGGGCCCACGCATCTGACCACAGAGCTTCGAAAAGTTCACCAATACGACGTCTTCTCAACGGGAGCTCCATTGCAGGCGGCCCTCGCCTCCTTTCTTCCGACCTCCCAAGGTGAGTCTCACCTAAACGGACTTGCGCAGATGTACCAAGCCAAACGCGACCGGCTGCTGGACGGCTTGAAGGGAACGGCGTGGCACTCCACGCCTGCAGCTGGAGGGTTCTTCCAAGTCCTCGATGCCCGAGACATCATAGAAGGTGATGACGGCCACTGGGCACGCGAATGGACCCGGACCCACGGGATTGCCACCATTCCACTCTCCGCCTTTCATCGGCCAGAGACCCCACAAATACGCGTGTGCTTCGCTAAAGAAAACGCCACACTGGATGCCGCAGTAAATAAGCTGTGCCAAATTGCAGCGGATCATGCGCGTTGACCCCTTCCACATCGTCGGTATTCAGGCCAACCTAGTGTGGCGCGAGCCTGACGCCAATCTCACAGCTTTCGATAAACTGCTGTCCAACTTGACACCGGACGCCTGCGATCTATTGGTCCTCCCTGAGATGTTCACCACAGGTTTCAGTTGGCCCCCAGTCGATCCGACAAAGGGTGCCAACACCACCGTCCAATGGATGCAATCCTGGGCGGACCGCCTCAGTTGCGCGGTGGTCGGCAGTGTGGGTTGCCACGACCAGGAAGGGAGCCCCCGCAATCGCTGCTGGTTCGTCCCACCAACAGCGGAAGGCTCTCCTGCTTATTACGACAAGCGGCATCTTTTCTCACTCGCCGGAGAGCACCACCATTTCAAAGCTGGCGAAAAGCGCATTGAAGTGAAATTCCGCGGCTGGCGTATCCTCTTGCAAGTCTGCTACGACCTGCGCTTCCCGGTCTTCACCAGGAACGACAGGGAAACGCCCTATGACCTCGCCCTGTATGTGGCGAACTGGCCCGAGACCCGTTCCTCGGCCTGGCGCACACTCCTTCAAGCACGGGCCATCGAAAATCAATGCTTTGTCGTCGGCATCAATCGGGCAGGAACAGACGGAAACGGACACCGGTATGCCGGAGACAGCCTCATTGCAGACTTCGCAGGGAGCCTTTTGGCGGATACCGGAAGCGATGGACTCCCCAAGACATTGCAAGCCGCGATATCTCACGAAGATTTGCAGGCCTTCCGCACCAAACTGCCTTTCCTAAAGGATGCAGACAGCCGAAAGGGCTGACCAAGAAACCGAACGTAGCGTCCGTTCCCACGCACAGGCCTTCGCCAACATACCGAAGGCGTTCAGCCTTACTTAAAAGCGTTCTCGCCGGTGATGTCGAGCCCCGTGATCAAGAGGTGAATGTCATGGGTGCCCTCGTAGGTGATGACCGACTCCAAGTTCATCATGTGTCGCATGATGGGATATTCACCTGTGATGCCCATTCCACCCAACACCTGACGCGCCTCGCGGGCGATGTTGATGGCGATCTCGACATTGTTCCGCTTGGCCATGGAAATCTGTCCACTGGTGGCCTTGCCTTCGTTGCGCAATTGACCAAGACGGAGTGTCAAAAGCTGCGCCTTGGTGATCTCTGTGATCATCTCGGCCAATTTCTTTTGTTGCAACTGGAAACCCGCGATGGGACGGCCAAATTGCTCACGCTGCTTGGCATAGCGCAAAGCTGCGTCATAGCAGTCCAAAGCGGCACCAATAGCCCCCCAAGCAATGCCATAGCGCGCACTGTCCAAGCAACTCAATGGTGCGCCCAAACCTGAACGGCCAGGAAGAATATTGGCCTTGGGGACCTTGACATCTTCAAAAATCAACTCGCCCGTATCGGAAGCGCGCAAACTCCACTTTCCAGTCATCTTCGGAGTGGAGAAACCCTCCATACCACGCTCCACCACGATGCCGTGGATGCGTCCGGTCTCGTCCTTGGCCCAGACGACCGCGATGTCGGCGAAGGGCGCATTGGAGATCCAGAGCTTGGCGCCATTGAGGATCACGTTTTCCCCGTCGCCAGCATCCTTGAAGTTCGTGATCATGCCACCGGGATTGGACCCATGGTCCGGCTCGGTGAGGCCAAAGCAGCCCATCATCTCACCGGTGGCGAGTTTGGGCAAGTACTTCATCCGCTGATCCTCTGATCCGTACTTCCAAATGGGGTACATGACCAATGAGCTTTGAACAGAAGCCGTGCTCCGCAATCCACTGTCACAACGCTCCAGCTCCTGCATGATGAGGCCGTATGAGATCTGATCCAATCCAGCGCCACCGTATTGTTCGGGGATGTAGGGACCAAAGGCACCTATGGCACCCAATCCAGGCAGCAAGTGCTTGGGAAAAACCTGCGTTTCTGCAGCATCTTCAATGATGGGGCTCACCTCCTGCTTGACCCACGCACGGGCCGCATCTCGGATGAGTTTGTGCTCCTCAGTAAGGAGGTCGTCCATCATATAGTAGTCATGCCCCTGGTAGAGGTCGGTCTTAACAGATCCCATGTTCATGGTACAAAAATACAACGCTCGCGTGCGTAGACTTGAACAACCATGGACCTGGAACTACCAAAACATCCTGAATTTGCCCGTGTTGCCGCAAAAATTGCCTCTGACAGGCACGGCCAGCGCATTCAGGATGCCTTACACGGTCTGTTTCCCACCCTTTTGCCCAGCCGTAAATCGTGCAAAAAAGCCATCGAAAGGGGGCGAATTGCCATCAACGGCGTCCCCAGCACCACTGCACGCAGGGTTCAAACCGGGGATGAGGTGGTCTATCTGCCCGACAATGCCCCTCCACGCCCACCAGGACCCGGGGCACCGCAACATTTAAAGTGGCATCGGCCTGATGGGGCTGACCACCTCTTCGTTTGGAAACCCGCTGGACTGGCCACATCGGGAAGTGGGCGCCTCAACCTGGCGGCTGTGCTTGCCCATTTGGCCCACGCTGGAACCCCCGACCAAGTGGCCGCGCTCACCGCCCACCATCCCGATGCCTTGCGCTGGCCGCAGCCTATTCACCGCCTCGACCGCGTCACTTCTGGTTGGGTGTGCGTGGCGTTGAACTTGAGGACGGCCAGCAGCATTGGGGCCGCCTTTGCCGCGCAACGCATTCGTAAATCCTACCTCGCCCTCGTGGCCGGTGACCTCGACGGCCAAGGAGAATGTCGCCTTCCTCTAGAGGGACAAACCGCACACACATCCTGGAATGCCATCGCTTCGGGGCCCCTCCCTGTTCACGGAACAGCCACACTGCTCCGCGTGCTGCCCACCACTGGGAGGACGCACCAGATCCGACGGCACTGCGCACTGTTGGGTCACCCCATCGTTGGGGAAGACCGCTACCCGGAGAGGGTTGACACCGGCGAAGAGCCGCTTCGGTACAAGGGGAACGGACTGTTTTTAAGTGCCGTCGAACTTCATATTCCAGCTGGTGAGCACGGCGCATCGTCCCGCATATCCGCGGATGCTCCCAAAAAATTCAGGCGCATCGCTTGGGTCAAAAACGCCTTGAGTCAGGATCAAGCCACGGACGCTTCGTAGCCTTCGTCAACCAAAAGCCCCTTCTTTTTGTAGGCCGATACGGCGAGGTGGTCTGCGCGCTCATTCATGGGGTTGCCCGCATGGCCTTTGACCCAATCAAATCGGACCTTGTGCTTGCGGTACACCTTGAGGAATCGTCTCCACAAATCAGGGTTCTTCTTGCCCTTGTATCCCTTTTTCTCCCAATTGAAGACCCAACCTTTGACCACCGAGTCGATCACGTACTTGCTGTCGCTCACAACCCAAACTTCCACGCCGTCCCGCTTGAGTGCTTCCAGCGCCACAATGACCGCGAGCAACTCCATGCGGTTGTTGGTCGTGAGCCTGTAGCCCGCCGTGAATTCCTTGCGGTGTCCACCCCATTGCAGGATAGCCCCGTAACCCCCTGGGCCAGGGTTGCCAGAGGCTCCCCCATCGGTGTGGATGACAACAGGCTCAGCCATTGCCCTGAATCAGCATGGCAGCGTTGGCAGAAAACAGCTTGACAGCAATCGCCAATAGAATGATGCCGAAAACCTTTTGAAGCACCGCAATGCCCCCCTCGCCAAGCAGGCGCTCGATGCGTCCTGTCAAACGCAACACGAAGTACACCAAGGCAATATTCACAAGGATGGCCAGGGCGATATTGATGGCCGCGTACTCGGCACGCAACGAAATAATGGATGTCATGCTGCCCGCCCCCGCAATGAGAGGGAAGGCCACAGGAACAATCGTCGCTGTCTTCATGGATTGGGGCGATTGTTTGAACAGCGTGATCCCGAGGATCATCTCCAGCGCCATGAAGAACATGACGATGGAGCCGGCTACGGCAAAGGAGTTCACGTCGATGCCCAAGAAATTGATGACCCCCTCACCCAAAACCAGAAAGGCCAGCATAATGCCCAAGGCGACCAGGCTGGCGCGTTCTGCATGAATGTCACCCGCCTTGCGCTTGATGTCGAGCAAAAAAGGAATGGAGCCAACAATGTCAATGACGGCGAACATCACCATCCCGGACTTGAGCAATTCCGTCCAATCAAATGCCATGTATTCCATGCGATTGTGGGTCGTTCTGATCCAACAAGGATAGGCATTCTGCGACCGCGCGCAAGGCTTGCTCTGCACAATGCCGGGCTTCCAAAGCCCGCACCTTCTCGGCAATAGTAGCAGGAGTCTCCGCTGTGACATCAAGCGCCACGTTGGCCTGAAAGAAGACCGCGCCCGTGTCGTATTCAGCATCCACCCAATGCAAGGTGATGCCTGTTTCACTCACCTCTCCCTTCTGAAGGGCATCATACACCGCCTGATGCACATGGTTTCCATACATCCCCTTGCCACCAAAAGCAGGCAGCAATGAAGGGTGCAAATTCAACATGCGCCCAGAAAATGCCTGAATCAGAGAGGGCGGTACTTTTAGCAAAAAGCCCAGCAGTACCACACATTGCACCCCATTGGACATCAATTCTCGGGCCACCGTTCCATCGCCGAGCTCGGCCTTGGTAAAGACCCAAGTCCTGACCTGGAGAGCCTCCGCACGTTGCAACACCCCAGCAGCAGCCCGGTGAGTGGCCACCACTTCAATTTCTACATCACTGCGCTTTGCCGCAGACTGAATCAGCCGCTCTGCATTCGTCCCCTCTCCGCTGGCCAAAATGGCCACCTTCATCATGCCTGCAGCCATCAGCGGGCGTCTGGATTGAATACAGCAGGGTCGGACAGTGGTCCGTTCTGCCGTGCCGTTCTGTCTTTCAAAAGTTGGCTCATCGCCGCTGAAATCGCTTCGACCTCTGGATCCTCTGGCAGGGCATCCGACAAAGCGCCTGCAACGCGTTGGCTGACGGCCATGGCCATTTGAATCTCACTGTTTGCAGCGAGGTAATAATCGTCTTCCAGTGAGAAGAAGTAGTTCACATCTCCCGACAAAGTCGCAAAGAGCTCTGAACCCACCTGCTTGGCCAAAGCACCGGCCCTTTGACGCTGGGCCTCAGTCAGGGTGTTGTCCTGAGCAAACTCCGACAGCAACTCAATCGAAGGCAACATGATGCGGTCGTAGGGAACATTCCGCGAAGGCGTCGACGCAATCAACCGTTCCAGCACTTCCAAGCCCTTCGTCACCTTACCCGATTGGGCAAAGGATTCTGCAAGGTTGGTCAATTGCAGGCGGATGTTTGTGGCCATTCTGCGGTTGTTCTCGTCCATGTATATCTCGCCCTCGGAATCCATACCTCCCCACTGGAAGTCCTCCATGACATTGGTGTACATGAGGTCCTGAGCAATCCCCACAGGCTGACCGCCACGGGAGCCATACTTCACAGGAACCAATCGCCAAGCCAGCCCTTCCAAGCGGAAATAGTCTTGCAGGCCCACGTAACTGTCAGGACCGATGGTCACCGCGAAGTAGACGGGACGCTCCCAGTTGTTGTTGCGCAGGATCTCCATGACCATAAACTGATTCTTCAACACATACTGCTTCGGAGTTCCTTGGCCATCGGTGACCGTCCAGGTCAAGGCATCCACAACCCGATCACGCTCTTCTGGAAGCACAAGTCCCGAGCTTATGGCAGCATTCTTGTCGACAGGGATTCTAAAGCTGTTCGAAGGCAAGTGGGCATACTTCCGGCCTCCGCCATAGTCCACCATATCGGCATCGTCCAGCGCCTGGCGCATGGCCGTTTCGATGTCCACGTATGGGTTGTTCGTGTCCGACGGTGGATCCATCAGAACAATGTCACGGGTGCCCTGACGGTACTTCTCTTCTCCCATGCGAATGGGCACAGGAGCACTGTCATAGGCGCGGCGCTTCATCTGCTCTACATACCAATCCGTATTGAGCAGGCTCAGGTTCACGATCCGCACATCCGTGCGATAACCCTCTACCTCTTGCACATACCACAAGGGGAACGTGTCGTTGTCGCCGTTGGTGAACAGGATGGCATTGGGCTCGAGACTGTCCAAGTAATTCTTGGCCATGTCCACGCCCGTGGTGCGCCCAGCACGGCTGTGGTCGTTCCAACCTTCTGCTCCCATTTGGAAGGGAACCAGTAACAGCAGCGCAGAAATCAACGCGGCACTCAGTTTCTCATTGCCAGACCTTCCGAAAGCAAAGGCCAGACCGAGCAATCCGGCAGCCACAACACCGAGGTACAACACCGTGTAGCTCAAAGCATGGCCACCACCTCCAACGGATTCCAAAACAAACAAGACGACACCGAGCGCCAAAGGCGCGCCCATGGCCATCCCCAAAGCCTTGCCCTTGAGGTGGAACGCCATATCAAACAGGGCGTAAACGCCGAGCCCAATCCAGATTGTGAAGGCATAGAACGAGCCCACATAGGCATAGTCCCGCTCACGAGGCTGCAAAGGATATTGGTTCAAATAGACCACAATGGCCAAGCCTGTCAAGATGAACAGCAAGCCCGTCACCGAGAAGTCTCGCCAGCTCCGGAAAGCTTGGAAAATGGCACCTATGAGGCCCAGCAAGAAAGGCAGGAGGTAGTAGTTGTTGTGGGCCTTATCCGATGTCCGGTGAGGCGGCACATTCTCCCGGCTTCCCAACCGCTCAGCATCCAAGAAGTCCACACCAGTCAACCAGTTCCCGTCGATGAAATCTCCATGGCCCTGAACGTCGTTCTGCCGTCCTGAGTAATTCCACATGAAGTAACGCAGGTACATCCAACCTATCTGGTAGCGCACAAAGAAGGTCAGGTTCTCCCCCTGAGAGGGCACGAGCAATTCATGGTAGCGATCAGCCTGCCCTTGCAAGCGCTGTACTTCGCGAATGTCCTCTGAAGACCGGGTCTGATTCGCCCGGTTTGTGGCGGCACGAATCTGCTGCTCCACACTGTTCAGACTGCGTTGCATGCTTTGGGCATACGTCCGCCCGCGGTCCAGTCCCTGGGACAAGTCGGTGACCATCATTTGGGCAAGCGTGCGGCGCACCTCTGAATTGCCCAAGTCGGCCAATCGCGCCTCATTGCCGCGACCCACAACAATCTCTGTTGCGCTCCGCACCTCAAACTTGGCTCCAAAGCGCTGACCAAACGAACGGTACAGATTGTTCAGCGTGCGGCCCAATTCTACTTTATCCAGGTTGCCTCCCAGAATCCGACTGGCCAAATGCTGCTCAAATGACGCCGCATCTCGCTCCCTTTGGTCGAGTGGGCTCACGAAGCCAACATCCTCATTCCAGCCCTTGTAATTGGACCAGCGCTTGTATTCATTAACGTGGTTCGCCTGGCTCGAGTACATCCTCGGAAACACCATCGTGAAGCGGTCATCATAGCGCGGTACACCGTTGCGCTTCTCCCCACTGTCCACATATTCCTGCTTCACAGAGAAGTCGCCTTCGTTCGAACTGATGTACTGATCGGCCGCAAAACGATCCTTGAATGTGGCGACTCGGGTGTCTACCGCTCCACGGGATTTGTAGACACTGTGGCTCGGAAAGTAAGAGGGAGAACCGTCGCTGTACGGGTCCTCCATGTCGTTGGGAGAGTTCCAATAGTGTCCCGTTCCAAGCGGGCGGTCACCGTATTGCTCGCGGTTCAGGTAGGCGAGCAAAGCAAAGAGGTTCTCCGGGTTGTTCTCGTCCATGGGAGGATTGGCCGCAGAACGCACCACAATCAGTGCAAACGTGCTGTATCCCACCAAGATCATGGCCACAGAAAGCGCGCCCACATTCAACTGCCACCAGCCCTTCTGCCGGCTCCACCAAAGGGCACCAACGATCAGGGCAATCACCAATGTGATGTACACCGCAACACCCGTATTAAAGGGCAGTCCCATGCTGTTTACAAAGGCCAACTCAAACCGGGCTGCAAGCTTCACAAAGCCCTGAATCAGTCCGTACTGTACAAACAGCAACAGCGCCAAAGACAAGGCCATGGCACCAATGAAAGTGGGCCACTTGAATTCATTTCGCTTGAAATAATACACGGCGACGATGGCCGGAATGGCCAGCAAATTCAACAGGTGAACCCCAATGGAGAGCCCCATGAGATATGCGATAAGCACAATCCAACGCAGGTTACCAGGCTCTTCTGAACGCGCCTCCCACTTGAGGATCGCCCAAAAGACCAACGCCGTGAACAAAGAAGACAGGGCATAAACCTCCCCCTCTACCGCAGAAAACCAGAAGCTGTCACTGAACGTGTAGGCCAATGCCCCCACTGCACCACTCGCCAAAACGGCGATGCGCTGCGCCTCAGACAACTCAGTTGCGCCTTCCACCAGGCGACTTACAGCGAGCTTTCGCGCCATGTGCGTGATGCTCCAAAACAAAAAGAGGATGGTAAAGGAACTCGCCATCGCGCTCATCACATTGACCGCAGTCGCCGCCATCGCCGCAGGGAAGAACATCGAAAAAAGTCGCGCCAACAACATGAACATCGGGGCCCCCGGAGGGTGGCCGACTTCCAACTTGTAAGCGGAGGCGATGAATTCGCCACAGTCCCAGAAACTGGCTGTGGGCTCAATTGTGAGGAGGTATACGACCGAAGCGATGAGCCATACTGCCCATCCCGTGAGATCATTGAGTCGCTTGTAATTCATGCAGCGTGGATTGGTCCCAATGGAAATCGCCCCGAAAATTCGAAACGTAAACCTTTGGAACT
>Ga0206130_10006189_pt1 | contig 13794 bp, 13 predicted proteins | sample Helgoland_Spring_9_FD_148637 | JGI IMG/M metagenome (GOLD analysis project Ga0206130, IMG submission 148637) | Pelagic subsurface seawater microbial communities from Kabeltonne, Helgoland, North Sea - Helgoland_Spring_Bloom_20160512_1 | ecosystem: Environmental > Aquatic > Marine > Epipelagic ... | reverse complement strand
TTAAAATATCTACGGGCTGTGAATCTATCAGCACGACCAAGATACGCCCCGGGGGTGCAACCACGTCGTCAAGCTTGGCGGTTAAAACCGAATACTGCGTCTGGAACGCTGCTCTGCGATTGCATGTGCGCATTTCACGTTTCAACAACGCGCTCCATACGGCTTTGGAACTGCCGGGCACATACCCCCCAAGCACGTATTTGCGTCTGTCTCTTTTGACAGACAACGTTGTATCCGGGGAAAGACTTCCGTTGGGCATTGTATGTATGACTCAGGAGCAATGGGTTCAACTGGTTTCAATTTTTGTCTGGTATTGTTTGCATCAACTGCTTGCCGCACAGGATTTGCCTGCACCCAGTTTAACGACCGGGTTTGCGCGGCAAGTCAAGCCGTATTTTCGTGCGCCGAACACCGCACTGCGTTTTTAGCGGCGCTGCCGTCTGTAGCGTCTAGCTGCAATGTCGTCGACGCCCGGTGGGCATCAGCTGTAAATGGGGAAATTGGCCACTGTGATGCAGATGTCGCCGAGGCCTACACTGCGAACCGTGTGCACAGCAGTTGCCCGTATGCGCCAACCTCGTCTACTATCGGGGGTACGAAACGGTTCCACTCCGACACCCAGACAATCGTATTATCGTTAGTTGCATTTGTGTATCTTGTAATTGATGCACTTGTGGTCAGATTCTTTTTTTATACGAATTTGTAATTATTGCATTTCAAAATATTTCGTTCAATGGTAATGCGAGTACAAGTGGATTTGCAGCATCGTGTTCGTTCGCTAAATGCAGCAGGCGCGCACGCAAACACGTGTACTGATTGTCGCGACACACAATATGGGCCACCGGGGCACACGATGCACACACAAACGCGGCGTCCTCTTGTATGACCACGTGCTTGCGCTCGCCGCACTGACCGCATGTTTGTGGTGGTGTGGGCGTGCACCAAAACACGCTGTCACCATGGGGTTGGACAACGTGTGGTAAGCTGGGCGTAAAACATATTGTTTGGCCTGTCGCTTTGGCCTTTGATTGCGTGACCACGTGCAAACTCCCGTTAAGACTAAACACAGCGGCTGGTTTTAGCCGTGTCATGGTTCCTGCGACGTGGCTGGCCGTAAGCGTGTTAACAGACATCACCATACACGCAAAAACGCCACTGCACGGTGCTTCCTGCCGGTACAGCGTCTGTCGCCGCGGTTGCAATTCAAGCCAGACCTGGTCGTAGAGTTGGACAATCTCTGGGTGCGGTTCGTCGCATGTTCCCGGTGCACAAAAAGCGACGCATGCGCTGTCGCCGTCGTTGTTGTGCGCAAGGCTAGTGCAAACTCTTTCAAGGTGCGTTGCGGATTCAACGCCGTGCGCGTTTTTCCAGGCGGATAGTCGCGTCACCAGCGAGTCCAATCGAGTAGTGCCAACAGACTTTTTGGGACTAGACCCCCCAACCGCGTGCACGACGCAATAACAGTAGATGTCACCGTATGCCAGTTCAACCCTTATTTCGGATGCAACAAGTTTGGCCCGAATACGTGCCGCGGCTGCATGCAAATCAATGGTGGTGTCAATATTGAATGCGAATGATATGAGCACTTCCGGGGCGCGAGCTTTGCCATTTGGCCACACAAATTCGCTGTAGGCAGTAGTGCACGCTGCAAACGACATCGGGTGCGGAATCTCTGCCAATGTGTTGCACACATCGGACATGCGCAAGTTAATCTCTTGATTCACGTCGGCTTGAGTGGACCCCGTCCACGCTGCTACGTTTTTATTGAACGTTAAGCGGAAGCAAACCGACGAGACCATCCTGGCATTGCCAGCACAAATGCGCTCGGCAATGACGCTCATGGTACGAGCCCGGCTATGCCGCTGCCACCAGCGGGTAATTTTGGTTGCAGCCCACTCCAACACAGGCTCCGCCGTCAATTCCAGCACATCTTCACGAGGTAAGCCTGCAACGTAGCACGTCAACCTGGCTAGTAATCGAGCGCGGCGGCAATCCGTGCCTACGAACATGTACTCGGGGGGTTCATTGTGCAAGATGCTTGTAGCCCACTCGGCCGTGCTAGCGTACGCACCTGCCAGCGTAACGCATGCCATCGACGTTTTGGTAAACGTGGCTTGACGACGGGGACCGTGTAGGTGCATGCGCGTTCTTAGACGCGCGTTTTCAGCTTCAAGCTGGCGCACCTGAGCATTCCAGTACGTTGGATTTTGCAGCGTAACACGCAACTGTATACGCAGGGGTGTCGAGGCACGAAGCGTGTTGCAGGTGCCACATCGCCTGTTAAACGAATTGCTGCCACTTGCAAGGCATGTGTCGCAAAAAAACGGGTTGGTGGTGTGCGTGTTACATTTAAACGCCACTTGGTCGTTGGTGTATTCACCGTTAGATGCTATTGCCCACAGGTATTCTGCCAACGTCCATTGCGAGCGCACATCTTGCTGCACAGACATCGTGGCCCCACAGTGCGCTGATACTGCGCCCCGACGACCCCGTACTTTGCAGTTTGGAAAGGTGTCACACCTGCCATCGTGGTATGCTGCCAGCTTGTCCTCCCTGCTTGCGTCGTTTGGGACAGGGTAGCGCCTGTGGCATTGTTTACATTTCCCGCCTTTCGACGGGGTTCGGCCTGGTCCGGTAGACATTAAACGCGCACGTTTGGCTGGCGAAGACATGACTTGGAATTTGGGAATTAATTAAATGTGGTAACAAAAATACGTGTACTTTATTTGCAAATTGCAATACTTGTGGGTTTTTCACTTTTGTTGTGAGACAATAACAATACGCAAGTGTAACTGATATGCAAGCACGTTGGTACTGCCAATTACAGAAACAATACAGCTATCAGCATGGGCAACACCCAAACAGCGGCAATGATCGTCACAATTTTTGCCGTCGACATTAATATTGGTGGATCTGCAGTTGTATTGAACAAAATCAGATCTTGCGCGTCGAGAATCTGTTGCGCGTTGTGCGTGTCATCCAACGATTGCAAGTTTGTGTCCATGCCCATGATAACCGTGGCAGACGAATCGAGGGATTGAAGAGCTTTGTGCCACGTGGCCAGCAAAGCCGCGCACTGAGCGCCCCAGTCGGAAGTATGCACCGGGTATTTAAAGTGCCCGCTAAATACAATAAACCTGCCGTGGTGGGTCTGGACAAGGGTCGCGGATACACGAAATGCTTTGCACGCTGAGAGTTGCTTGTCGGTAAATTGATTGTTAGCGTTTGCAAACGCCTCGCGCAGGATGTCCGCACTGTACTGCACATAATCAATGCACGGCGACCCAAACATCATGACTTGATCGCAGCCATCGTCAAATCGTCCAACTGTGCGGTCGGAAACTGTGTGAAAATGTGTCGATAAAATTGCCTCGTTTCCCGGCTCTGCCTCAATAAGCATTGTCGCGACACTGTCTGGATTATCGTACTTTGTGCAACTCCTGACACTTGCCGCGGCTGACATTAACTCGTGCATATCCTTTGCATGCACGATGCATGTGGCATTGCGCAGCGCATGTATGTACAGCGCCTGCGTGTCCGTTGCGTAGTCCACGCCATTGTGGCGCATTTTTGCGGCCATCATTACAGCCGCGGCGCTTAAACCATCCGAGTCATACGCACTGGAAATTTGCACAAGCGCCGCAAGTTCCCCTGGGAATTCCGCCCGTTCGTCGAATGTAGCTGGCTGCAATCCCTTTTGTAACGATGCAATGTCACCTTTCTTGTCGAGATCAAACTTTACGCGGGACGGCCCGCCCATTTCAAGCACAACAAGCACGGCCAGGCTCGCAATGGCATTTGACGCTGCTTCGTCTGCAACAATGCTGTCAATTGCATCCGCCATGGCACGCCCCATGGCCGCTGCCATAAGGTTGTCGACACCAAATTCCATACTAGCGGACGGTCCGGCATAGAGTGCGCCAATGTTTGCAAAAGAAAACCGCAGGACCTCGCTTGTCGCGTTGTCAGACAACGGTTGCAACAACAGTTGCAGCGGTAAATGGTCAAGCGATTCAGTTCCCCGTGCCAGGCAATCGACGCCGCCTTCTACTTGCACCGGTTGTGCATCGACCGTGTGCGCACTAAACACGTGCCGGCCAACTAGCCATTGCAACTTGGCTAGCGGCGTTTTGACCCCTACCCCGCGCAGCCGGTCCGACGACCGCGCAATGTTGGGCATGCCGTACGCTTTGCTGGGCTGGCCCGTAAAACACAGCACACGGCCGCGGTTCGATGTTGGTGCACATTGCACTCGAACTGACGAAGCGTTCGTCATTGGCTGTGAAGCAGTGATCTGCTGGTTCGCGGTAAAAGTTTTGTTACATGGAATTGATTTTTTGGATTTAATCGTATTTATTTAGATAAGATACACAATTATTTGAGATTTTGTTACTGTCAACTGGGGGGGGCCGGGCGTGCTGCAACGTGAATGGCGTGCATGGTGCTAACCCCGCCTGCAGCCCATACCCCCGATGAGATAGAGACGCGATTAACCGGGTGGCCAAATGTGTTGCAGTTGACGGCTGCAACATTTCTGGTACCGTCGTGCATGTGCGCGTACTTGTTGCGGCCGGTGGGGGCAGCCGTCTACGGCGGCAACGCAGTGTGCTCTGTCTACGCTCATCGCCCCAACCGCACAAATGTGGACACGGCATCTGACACAATTGACCTGTGCATGGTTGGCATTTGGGTTGTGTACAACGTTATCGTCGTTCTGCAGACCACCATTTTGCAACAGCATCTCGTTGGTGCTGTTGGTCTAGCCATTCTCGTCCTTGTCACAAAGGTGTGGTCTCGCCAACTAACGTACAGGTCACGCGAGCGCTATGCCGTGCATGCCACAATGCATCTCTGCGGGGTAGCGGGATCCATCTTGCTGCACGTATGAATGTTATCATTGCCTCTGCGTCTCCATTCACCTTGCACTCGTACCTATACGGAACCATGGCCCAGATTTGGACAACATCCGTGGGCCAGCTATTTCATAACGGGTCTCGATCCGTTTATCTATAAGAACGAACTGGTAAATCAAGTTGGTGATGTCATGAAGGCTTTGATTGACGTCTTGATGACAACCGGTGGTCTGCAAAACTACGAGCCATTGCGGCGAATGTCACTGATTTGTTGTTAAGAACGTGCGCACGTCCGGGTAAATCGCACGCATGCTGTGCCGTGCGTTGATCCAAAGCGGCTAAGGAGCGCGATACAGGTAGCAGCATTCATGGTGCCCTGGACAACAGGCATAAGTGTGGTCGAAGTTGGCCCCACGTGCGTGATCACATCGTGTAGCTCAAAAAACGCCGTAGAGCATGCAACGATTACACTGCCGTTGATACTGTCCTGCAGTGCAAATGAATCATCAAACCCCGAACAGAACGTAGCAATTGCACTTTGTTCGAACGGTACATTACTGCCTGTGCACACTTCTTCGACAACAGTTGACAGGCACGGCATGCCATTTGCGGGGACAATGTCCGGAATACGCTGCATTCCGGTTTGTTTTTTCAAGGACAACCCACAAGTATTAAAAGTAATGCGACACGGTTTAACTATTGTGATCGTTATAATGTGCACCGTTAATAAACATGAAACGAATTGCGCAAAAACGCAAAAGGCACCGGCGTGGCATGCTACCTACTGCGTCTGGGTTTAAGTTGTGGTTAAGTGCGGCGTACCGCTGCATGGACAAAGACGCTATGGTTATGGACATGTTGCCACGTGCGGCGCAAGCGTGGGACAATCTGTCCACGCAGCAGCGAAACAATTGGACGCGCGCATCAAACGATGCAAATGATGCTGTGCAACCGGGCTGGTCCATTAAGGGTGTCGAGGGTGCGCAGGTGGTAGACTACTTAGGACAATCCCCCCGAGCATATTTTTAAAGTATTTTCAATAAATCATTGCTAAAGTTGTATATATGCGACGTAATAGCACCTGTACAATTCGTACCAAAATGCCTTTTACGTTGCCGTATATGGACCTGTGCCACGCGCTGCACGGTACATCGTCAGTCAAGCTGCACGATCGTTTATTGGAATATCTCGAAACAAACAAAATGGCACCAAGCCTGTCCCATGCTGTGCGGCGCGATGGTGCTACCACGATGGTCGACGGGTCTGTCGACGCGGTGAATCGCGTTGCAGCGTGCTGCCGGGGCAACGAAAAGCTGCCCATTGACGCTGTGGCGTATATTTCACACATGCTTGGCACGTCTCTTGAGGTAGTAGGGCGAGACCACCCACCCCTTTCTCACGGCGCCTTTGCCGACAAGCAGTACCTGCACACGCAGTGGCAGCCCGACGGAACGTGCGGCTACCTGCCATTCACCGACCATCGCGATATCCAGCACATTGTGGGCAATGACGTCGGGGTGCACGCCCTTTTGCACGAGTTTCACGCAAACGCAACTGCCGACGATGCATACGGTGTGTTCGACAAGGCCGGGGACATTGCCAACTACCTGCGCAGTGCGTCGGGTCATCATATGCTCGACGTTACGGACCGTCACGTTGCGGAAGTTCTTGACTCCCCGCTTGGGCGAATACTAACGTCCTGCATTATCGCTATTGCTACACGGGGCACGGTTAAAGACAACGTGTTTAACGCGTGTCCGGATGGCAGTGTGTACTGCGTCAGCCCAGAGTGCACCGAAGAGCACCGGCACAGTGTAGCGGATGACCTCGAAACGCAGTGCCAAGCAGCGCGACACGTATTTGTTCAGAATCTGCACGATGCGTCTCTTGCTGCACTAGACACCTGCAACTGCTTGCATACGTGCGAGCGCTGAACTGTATGCAATACCATTGCTATCGCTTTATTTATTTTATAGATTGGTTCAATAAAGGTTATGTGAAAGTGACGGCGCAAAAAACGCATCCACAATTCTCGTCAGCGCTATGGTCCATACCCTAGAAGTAATTGCGACACGTAATGTCACCCTGCGCGACATTGCTGCCGCGGCGCGTAAATTCGGAAAACCACTGCTTCATTATGACGGTCGGATCAATCTTTCAGAACACACAGGCGAGTACATAGTCCGGAACGATGTGACATTTTCTTTGTGTGGCGACCGGGGGCGCGGGGTCAACTTTGCTCTTGATCCTGGCACTGGTGTGTTTGCCGCCCCGTTAGATACGGTGGTCTTTGACCTTGCTGGCTGTGACAAGCTCGACGAGAGACGAATCTCTGCAGACATCCGCACACCGTCGCCGCTTCCTGCCGAGCAGTTGGACGCGCTGCTTGGTGCAATGGTAACAGCATTTGATGCGCGGTCAAGCGTCATTGTCAACCGCGCACGCATGAAGACAGGCCCGCCGTTTCCACAAACGACGGACACCCCCGGGGACGTGAATGATTATTGGGGGTTTGATGTGGCAGTCGCAATGCAAGCGTACACGGTGCCGAGCGATCGGTTTCCGGAGTGTGATGGCGAGCGGCTTTTTGAGTGTTGGCGATGTGCCGCATTGTGCCCCTCGTGGGATTTTCCGGGCAGCTACAACAAGTACAATGATCAATACGATGGTGTCAATCGTATTGCGAGCGTGCTTGGGCGGATGGTGATTGGCGGCAACATGACTGCATGCCAAAACTGCGTTACGGATGTCACGGTCCGACCCGTCACGACACCGCGCAAACGAAAGCACGAAACCGACGAAGAAGCCCAGCCTTTAAAGCGTGCACCTCACCCCAAAGAAAGTGCGGGCGCATGGATGTTTGAAGTCCAGGTCATGGTCATTGGCGAGTGGCGGGGCTGCACGTTTCGTCACGTGGGCTATATTGTCAAGACGTTCGGAACAAAGAAAGCAGCCGCCGACGAGTATCATGCAGCCAACCCGCACATGCGGCCGATTCATAAGGGGTCGGACTGGACCAGCGACTGGGACCCCGTCACCCGGCGGCGGTTTATTATCAGAAAGGTTTACAACGTGGAGCGCGCGCTTGCGTGTCCGTGGTAAATGGATTGTTCAAACCCGGTAAAACACCCCTTTCGAATTTTAATATTGTCACGTAATGTCAGGTCGTGTGTGGGGGGCATCAAACGAACCCTTGTAAAATTGTGAAATGCGTTGAAAGCGTAGCACTGTTCTAGGAGTTCTATAATTGCATTGCGCACAATAGCAAGAGGCAGCCGAAGGTCTCATGGTGCCCCACTCTCAAGTGTATGCATTTTACTCTTCCCTCGATACGACAACTGTACCGCCGTTTCACATAGTGCGGTCGTTCGACACTTGGGCAGGGGTGTACAACCACACATTCAAGGAATATATGCGACTGCGGAGCGCGGGGTATCTAACCACAACCGAAGCGCACCGCCTTATGCAAATGATGATGAAACACGTTATTACAAATACGGAAGACTACAAAAGTGCGTGACATGCACGTTGCGACCCCCGACGTCTGAATTTTGGAACAATGCACCAGCCGCCAAACACAGTAACATCCACCATGAACGTACCATGAACGTACCGTGCGTCATTTGTAGACCGTGCGCTACACGCATCGGAAGTTTGATAACGCTGTACAGAAATAAAACACGCCGAATGTATTAAAATGACAATCATAAACGGAACGTGTACTACAATGTATTTTGCGGACCGTGCAGCGGTAGTTTATAAAACAACACGTTTAAAGCTCAAAATTAGCGGCGCTTGAAACAATATGGTATGGAAATGTTTTGTTGGCGCCCAACGAGCACAATACAAAAACAAGTACTACCGGAATTGTAACGAGGCGCAAGTACCAAACGGCCGTAAATTCTACCGTGTACTTGAGCATGTCTAGGATTGACAATAGCGTAGTAAGAATGTTTGAATCGTCTTCAATTGAAACTGCACCTACAGTGACTGGCGATACTAAGTTTTCAACGAGCGCAACAACCGATTCTGACCAACCGAGCCCGCATTCCCCTTGTGTGTCGTGCGGAATTGTACCGAGTCGCAGCAACGACCCTGCGAATGTTGCTCCGTTGGAGGAACTTACTGATATCTCGGAATTCATATCTAAGCTCGACACAGCGGAGTCGACAAATGGGGCAAGCAGTCCAAATTCGTAGGTCGATCCTAAATGTTTGTTGGTGCCTGGTGCCGCAAAGCTTTTTGCAACTGATTTTGTGGTTTGGACGGCTGTTATCATCGGTAAAATAAGAATGACCAAAAGGCTCAAAATCGCGATGCTGGTAGAAATGCATCCCGGCGTTTCTGTCGGTTCGCGATCGTGCATGCATGCAACAATCATAATGGCGAATGCCGACAGGGACATTAAAATGTGAGTGATGCGCGAAAAAATGCATCTCATTTCGATTGCGCCCGTGCACACGTTCCCCATGAGGAAATTAAAGTAGTCGCCAATGTCGTTCGCAAAAAGGGTTTCCGAGCATTCGTACGATTTTCCTCCAAATGCGTATTTTCCGGTTCTCCATGGTCCAATGTACCTGTCTTCTCCAAGACCAAGGGTGGTTGATGGGGTGTAGTCGCTTCGACTAAGTTCTGTTACCCATCCAAACAAGTCTTCATTTGAATTTACAACGGCTATAGCTTTCTTAAGTTCTTCTTTCTTAGAGGCACTTAGCGTATTACTGGCGACAATGGAATTAGCTGCCGTAATATAGTCTTTTAAGGTTGGATTTGGTGGTAATACATGTGTGGGTACTGTATCGCCAAGTTCGCTTAAAATCCACGCTGCAGCAATAGCACCCACAAGTGAGTCGCCCGCGCTACAGTCTGGAGTAACGTCGAGGTTTAATTGCTGTGCAATGTGTTGAATAAAGCACCCATCTTGCGATGGTGGGGCGTCGTGGAGTTTGATTTCTGCGCCCCCAAAGACAATAGTCACCCACAGAAAAACAAATGCAGCAGCCGCCGTGCGTGCAAACTTAGTTACAGCCTTTAAATTTTCCTTTGCAGACGCCATCTTTGCTGAACGTGAATACAGTCATCCTATATACACTTCTCTTGCATACAAGGAATTGTGGACTTAATAATCAATAAACACGGTTTACATTAGCGAGCCTGACCCCGGGTGTGGGTCGGGGTCATATATAGTACGCAGTGTTAGGTATAATGGTAGCAGGTCGTGCTTTAGCCAGCCCAAGCGCGCGCCCAGTGCCTCTTTGACCGATTTTCCGGCTTGAGCTATTTTGCGGGGCTTGAACGAAGCGGGGACACCTTGCACAAACGTAAGACAGCAGGCTAGAATGTGTGTCGCGTTGTCAGCAATAAGATTGCTTTGCATCCATTGAGTTGCAACCAGTTTCTGCCGGCACTTCAAAAAATGTGCAAGGACCTTTGGCTTGGGGTGGCAATCGTCTAGGCCGTGGACAATGAGATGGCGAGCTTGACTCGCGGTGTACCACAGCTGCGGCAACGATGTGCACCCAAAGGGACTGGCCGCGCCAAGCACGACTTGATTAACATCTTCAGCCAACGTGCCAATAGAGGTTGAATTTGTGTTGGTCGCCAGCGCGTGCATGGTGGCTATTGCCAGCGTGACATCAGGGGGCACCATGACAGGTTGTACGTTGCCGACGGGACGTCATATACTTAAAGTTTTTATTTGGTAGCAACATGCTCGTTGACAACGCTTGCGAGCAGATGCTGCTGAATGCACGCCAGAATCGCCGGTCGATCAGTTTCCGTGTAGACATTTTCTCTGATTGCAATCCCATTTGCAACGGCGTCACGTCGTGCTGGCTCACGGCTGTGCTTGGCACGATAATTGCGAGCAACGTTTTTTCCAACGGAGGCTACTTCCGATGATGGCAGCGTGATATTTAAATCGTTGCACAGCTGTTGCACGGACACGGTTGCCGCAACGGTCGCCACGGGGGTGCACCGCAGCGGGTGGAACATCAGCCGTGCAAACTGTCGGCGGATAGTCGCCGACGGCTTGCAAGCACACAAGTCCGTATACTGCGTCTGATTGTACTCGAGCAGCTCGGTATAAGCCGCTAGCGCTGCGGGTTGTTCGCCTGCCGTTCGCGAGACCCAAAATGTGTTTGGATAAAACAGTAGGCGGGCCGCTGATTGCTTAGCTTCAACAGTCGGCTCTGCGTGGGTTGCATACAGTTCAAACCATTTGCGGCGAAATGCGAGCTCGTTGCTGCTATTTGCAAGCGCGGTGTCCGCTTTGGTGACAAGCGGTTGTATTTTGTGCGCCGCAAACGCGGCTTTGTCTGCGTCGGTTGCGGTCGCCACGTCGGTAAAGCTTGTGAACAGCAAGTCGGTAAACGTTGATCGTTGCTTGTATGCGGTCATCTGCGCCGACGTGTGGATATCAGACAGCCGCCCTTTTGGACCACGTTGCATCTTGCTTTCTTGTGTAAACATGGCGGGTACTTTGCGCTTGACGGGCGAGCGTGCAGGGGCGGCCGCTGCTGTTTCGTCTGCGTACAGTTGCAGCATCTGAGTTGCGCGGACACTGGACGTCGATTGCAACATGATTTGCAGACCCTTAGCTGTCAGAGTGTACTGCGGCGGTGTACCAACAATGCTCACCTCGCGCCGAAACGCCAAGTTGGCGTCCATCAAACTTTTGAGTCTCCGTACCGCGTTAAACCGAGACGCAAACAACCAAGGCCACAGCGCTGACATGTCAAACGGTCGCTGAACCGCGGTAGCCAACGCCACACGCAGATACGTGCGCCATGCCGGCACATCGGCAGCGGGTATGAACCTGTCCTGCAACCTCTTGTGTTTAGACGACATGCTTAATATTATGGTCCGGGGTCAAACATTCAAATTGATGCATTGCAATTAATTGGCCATCAATTATTTTACATTTGAAACAAGCAAACCAAATAGGTTCAAAACGTACTGTTTGTGCTCTAAAATGTCCAGCAAAGTCCAATTGCCCGTTGGGGATAAAGTGCTTGTGCTGCACCGCTTTGGACGCAACGCAGGCACACACGCGCTCTTTAACCAAATCGACGTGCCGGTTGGCAGCGTGCTTAACAGCGCGCTCGTGCCTTTCAAAGGCGGCTATCCGGACAAAGCCGCGCTGTACGGTGGTGCGTATTCGCTGATGGGCAACCTGCTCTTTTGTAACGGTGGCAGCGGCTACGTAAGCGCAATGTCGTCGGTGCTTTGCGACGCGTACGGCACGTTGATGCATGCACTGACGTTGGACAGTGGGGCGTCACGCGTTGGTGCCCCAGAGTCGGTCTGGCAGAAAGACTGCCAGATTGCAGAGCAGGCGCAGACGTACGACGCGTACACGTGCGCCCGCAAATTTGGGTCTCGAGCAAACCCTAAGATCAAAAGCAAAGCACGGTTGTGCTGGTCTGTCAACCACAACGAAACAGGGGTACCACTCGAACCCGTAGCACCCTTTGTGTATCACAAGCCCATGTGCCGTGCGTGCTACTTGTTTAATGCCCTGCGCGACGGCTCGAACTGTAATGCAAAACAGCAGCTGAACCGGCCAATGCTGTCGGTTGCAGACATCCGCAGGCGAATGACAACGGGGACGCACGAACGGTTTGACACGTTTGCCAGCACATTAAAACGATCGCACCTTGTGGCATGCCTGGACAGTACGTTCCGAATACCCCACGGCGACCCCCGGGCACTGGAGTTGCACGGTGCGTCTATTGTGACAGAGTGGTTCGAGCACGTGCACGTGCACAAAGAGCGGGCAGTTGCGCTGACCGTCTTTATGCATTGGCCGCTTGTCGCGCTTAGCGTGTACTGGATATGTTCGGGGGGCAAGCAGCGCCGGCAGCAAGTATTGTTTAGGGCCGCGCTGCGTGCACTAGAAACCGACGCCGTGCGCCACGGCTTACGCAATCACGGCATGGCCGTCATGTCGGCAGAAGACGAAGACGTCCCAAGCGGGCGGCTGATGCCTGCCGTGACGCACACTGAAGTGCAGGCGACGGGTGTGATGCCGTGGCACTTGTTTGTGTGCGTTAAAGGGACGTGGGTGCTGGCTGATTGCGTGCGGGTTCTGGCGGCGCTGCACACCGGTCGCCTGACGCTTGACATTGACCTAGTTCCGCCCGTGCCGTTGCGGCGTGCAAATGGGGCGCTTGCACAACGGGGCGCCCCGGGTCTTGTCGTGCGCAAGGGGCGGGCAAAGACGGCCTTTAAAGCGGAGACAATCACGTGGGGGGTTCTGGCACATTTGCTGGCGCTAAACGATGTGGCGCGGGGGGGCGAGTCGCTGGTCGTGCAGTTGGTGGGGTCTCTTACGTTTGCCATTATTGACAATGGTATTGATGGTACGGGCGGCGTGTTCCAATCGCTGTGTGAGCTGGCGCTGTCAACTACACCGGTGGCGGCGCTTACTGTGCAGTACTCGTCAAAACACGGCGCGCTTGCCGAGTATGCGGCTGATCCAGCCATTCATCGAGTGCTGAGCGTCGTGCGCCAAGAAAAGGCGTTTCTCCGGCAGCCACCCACAGACGACACCCTCGTCGGAATCACGCTGGCTGCTTTGGCGCACGAAAATGGCTTTGGGGGCACGTCAACGCCGCGTTGCAGCCCGACACTAACACTGCACGCCATTATATCGCAGCTGGGATCGGTGCCTATTCACAGCAAATTAGCGTACCGCATAGGCACCCACAGCAGCGTGCGCACGTTGTTCAGACAGTGCCGCGAAGACGGCAGCATCACGACAAAGGACGCGTCGCGCCCGTGAAGACGGCACGCCGCGTGGAGCGAGCAATGCTGCGGGTAATCCACACACATAGCAGCGGGCCTGGAACAAGGCATGCAATGAGTAGCAGGGTCCACATCTTTATTTCCTTTTTTATTTTTTTCCTTCTGTGGCGTATATAATTGATTCGATCTGTCA
>Ga0206130_10006182_pt1 | contig 13801 bp, 10 predicted proteins | sample Helgoland_Spring_9_FD_148637 | JGI IMG/M metagenome (GOLD analysis project Ga0206130, IMG submission 148637) | Pelagic subsurface seawater microbial communities from Kabeltonne, Helgoland, North Sea - Helgoland_Spring_Bloom_20160512_1 | ecosystem: Environmental > Aquatic > Marine > Epipelagic ... | reverse complement strand
CAGGGCCAGTGGACGGCCTGGTCGGTTGACTCCGCTGACCTCGATGGCATTCGCGAGGTGCGTATGCACGACGAGGAGTCTGACCAGGCAGGAACGCTCGTGCAGTCAGTGAGCGCCTTCTACATGTGCCCCAGTCCGTGTGGCCGATGGTTAAGCCACCTCTCCCCTGGCCCGCTCGGTCTCGAACTTGCCGTCTCCAACGTGACAACCGGTGAAATCCACATCGTCGAGCGAGGCCAACCGATGTTCTGGTCGTGGGCCCCCGGCGCCACCCAGCTCGCCGTTCATGTCGAAAACCGCGTGCTTGTCTCCGACATCGCCGGGGGTTCGACACGAGTGCTTACCGACGACGCAGGTCCCTTCGTCACCCCATGCTGGCTTCCCGGTGGTTCCGTCTTGTATGCGGTCGGTGACCGAATCGTGGCAACCGGGCCCGACGATGCCGTCACCACACTCGTCGCAAACGGCTCATCTGGGCGGTTCTCGCTCGACCCCGAGGGCCAGCGTTTGGCGTACATCGCCACCACTGGCAGCGACGCGACACTCCTAATACTCGACTTGCTCTCACTCACACCGACCGAGGTGACCTCGGCACCTGTTGTGGCATTCTTCTGGTCTCCCGACGGACGCCGCCTCGCCGCTCTGACGGCGACCGGCGGTGGTCTCGTTCAATGGCTTATCCTGGACGGTTCCGACACACTACGGCTGGCGCCTTTTCGACCGACTCGCAGCTGGGCCGGGACGGTGCTGTCGTTCTTCGAACAGTACGCACAGAGCCACAATGTTTGGTCGAGCGACGCAACCGCGTTGGTAGTGCCGGCCGTCGGCGAAGAAGGCCGCTCCGGAGCGCTGGTCCAGACCATCGACTCCCCCACTCGCTGCCAATGGATACCCGATGCCGAACTTGCTTGGTGGGCGTGATCAGGAGCACAGGTGCGAAACCTGTGGCCGGAATGACTGCGGGGAGCAATCGGTCAACAATGATAAATCGGTGAACGAACTCGACGCGAACCTGACAGCGCTGGCGGAGCCGGAGTCCGTGGAGCTGGCCTGGGTGCACCGGACGCCAGACCACCAACGATGCTGCCTGCGTGGCCCTGGCCCGCCGGGCTGGCGTTCTGATAATCGACAAGACCGTGACCACCGAGTTCGCCCTGTTCACGGCGAGTGTCACGACCAACCCGCACGATCCAACACGTTGACCCGGCGGCTCATCGAGTGGGCCAGTCGCGTTTGGCAAACAGACCGTGGGCTCGGTGCGACAGCACAATTTGCCGCGAGCTCCTCGGCAGACCCAGAACATGACAGGACCACACAATGATTGACGCACCACTCGCCGGACTACGGGTGCTCGATGTGTCGAGCGTCCTGTCGGGCCCGATGGCAGCGATGTTGCTGGCCGATATGGGTGCCGAGGTAATCAAGGTAGAGAACCCGGCTGCGCCCGACTTCACCCGCGGCACGGGCAACCGTCGCGGTGGCATGACCGGCTACTACTACAACTTGAACAAGGGAAAGCGGTCGCTCGCCATCGATGGCCGGCAACCAGCGGGCCAGGACATTCTCCGGGAACTCGCCGACCAGTCCGACGTGCTCATTCAGAACATGCGACCGGGCAAGGCGGCCGGAATCGGACTTGACCCCAACGAGTGTCTGGACCGCAACCCGTCGCTGATCTACGCCAGTATCTCTGGCTACGGCTCTCGTGGACCATCGTCGGGTGAACCCGTCTATGACTATGTCATCCAGGCCGTATCAGGCATGGTTGACCTTCAGCGCGACCCGGCGACTAGCAGGGCCGATCTCACCCGCCATTTCCCCGCCGACAAGGTCACATCGCACGCAACGGTAGAGGCCATCCTTGCTGCGTTATTTGCCCGCGAACGAGACCCACAACGGCAGGGTCAGCACGTCGAGATCAGCATGCACGAGGCCAACCTCGCCTTCTTCTGGCCCGACGGAATGATGCAGCACACCGTCGTCGGCCAACCCGACGGCAACGACTTCTACCCCGGAGAGTACTACCGCGTCTACCCCACCACCGACGGCGATGTCGTCCTAATGCCGCTGATGGGCCCACTCGACGGGCTGTGTCGCGCCGTGGGGCATCCCGAATGGGTTGCCACATGGCCACAGGACATCTCCACCGGGGACCTGCACACTTTCCAGGACATGCTGGCGGAGGTGATCGCCACCATGAGCACGGCCGAGGCACTGGCCACCTTCGCCGCACATGATGTGCCGGCCGGACCAGTCATTGCACTCGAGGATGTCCACGCTCATCCGCAGGCCATCAATCGCGAGTCGATCCTCGAGCACGATGTGGAACCCATCGGCCGAGTGAGAACTTCGCGCCCAGCATGGCGGTTCGACACCACACCAGAGGTCATCCACAAAGAAGCACCCACACTGGGTCAGCACACGACAGAGATCCTCACCGAGCTTGGCTACGACGAGACCGCTATCGCGGCCCTGCGGCAAGCAGCCGTCGTGGTCGCCCCTGATGACATCGCCATCGAGAGTTAGTGTTGGCGTAATGCGTGGACTTCGATGAAGGCAGCCGAGCGAACATCAGCACCGGGGCGGATTCTGATCGCCGGGGTGTCAGGAGTTGTAGGATTTGCGGCCTCACATCGGTTCGCGTCCCAAGGATGGGAAGTGCTCGGCCTTTCCCGTCGTCAACCAGACCGCCTGCCAGATGGCGTCCAACACCTGGCCGTCGACCTGGCCCAGCCATCATCAATCGCTGCGGTTCACGACCAGCTCGCCGGGGTGACGCACCTGGTATACGCGGCCCTGTTTGAAAAGCCGGGATTGATGCCAGGTTGGCGAGAGCACGACCAGATGGAGCGCAATCTAACCATGCTGTCCAACCTCTACCGGTCACTTGCCGAGAATGGCGAACTCAAGCACATCTCCCTGTTACAAGGAACCAAGGCCTATGGCGCCCACATCGAACCGATGTTGGTGCCAGGACGCGAACGCAACCCTCGCCACCGGCATGAGAACTTCTACTGGCTCCAAGAGGACTTCCTTCGCGACCGCCAATCTCATGCAGACTTCGCACTGACGATCTTGCGTCCTCAAGTCATCTATGGCGAAGCCCAAGGCGGCAATATGAACCCGCTCCCAGCCCTCGGGGTCTACGCAGCGCTCCTCCGTGCCCAGGGCCGTGATCTTGTGTTCCCCGGTGGGGTCGCTCCGGTCAGCGAAGCCGTCGATGCTGATCTGCTGGCGCGAATGCTCGAATGGGCAGCAACGAGCTCTGCTGCTGCCAACGAGACGTTCAACGTGACCAACGGCGACGTGTATTGCTTGCAGAATGTCTGGCCAGTGCTGGCCGAGAGTTTTGGAATGCAGGTAGGCAACGCTGTGCCGATGTCGCTGGCAGCCGAGATGCCCGGCCGCGAGCTTGAATGGCAGAAGCTGGTTGACCGATTCGGCCTACGGGCGCCAACATCACTCGACACCTTTGTCGGGCAGTCATTCATCTACGCCGACATGCTCCTTGGCCATGGCCAGACCACCGCTCGGTCGCCGTCATTGGTGTCAACGATCAAAGCGCGCCACGCCGGCTTCACCGACTGCGTCGATACCGAGGACATGTTCGCTCGGCTGATCGCCAACATGCAGGCGGCACGGCTTCTCCCGCCCCGCAATTGGTGACACGAACCGGTAACCCCGACCGTGCATCCGAGCGAGCAGTCTCCGTCGACGAATGGCTCCGGCCGTGTGGCTTCGCTCTTTTGAGGTGTAGAGATTTTAGGGTCAGAGGTTTGCCTGGCATAGTGAGCCGTGGCGAACGTATGGCCACATGGTCACCGAATTGCGACCACCCGAATTAGCCGTGGTTGGTCAAACCTTCACCGGCGCTGGCAACGTAGCCTGTGGACATATGAGCATTCTCGGTACCCGTGTCCTGCGCACTGAAGATCCTGATCTGCTGACCGTCGGCGGCGACTACGTCGACGACCTCATTCCCGAGGGAGCATTACAAGCCACGTTTGTCCGCTCGACCATGGCTCACGCCGTGATCACCGGCATCGACACCAGCGAGGCCGAGGCGATGCCCGGCGTCTTCGCCGTGTTCACCGCCGAGTCGCTGGGACTCGAGGCGAAGCCGCCGGCCTTCCCGGCGCTGAACGCCGACATGAAGCGGACCTGGCTGGGGTCGGGCCGGGTGCGCTACGTGGGCGAGCCGATCGCCATCGTCGTTTCCGAGACCGCTGCCCAGGGTGTCGACGCCGCCGAGCTCGTGTTCATCGACTACGAACCGCTCCCGGCCGTCGTCGATATCCGTGGCGCCTTGACGACGGAGACACTGCTGTTCCCCGGCGCTGGTACCAACGTGGCCTTCGCCGCCGAAGGAACCGTCGACGACGACTACTGGGATGGATGCGAGGTGCGTGTCACCCTGAGCTTCCGGAACCAACGTCTGTCGGGAGCCCCGATCGAACCACGGTCATGCACCTCGGTGTGGAGCACCGGCGACGACGGCCGCGAGTTCCTGACGCAGTGGGCTACCACCCAGAACGCACACGGAACCAAGGGAGCGCTCGCAGGGGCCATGGGCCTGGCCGAGGATCAGGTGCGCGTCATCTGCCCGCCTGATGTCGGTGGCGGCTTTGGCGCCAAGAACGGCGGCTACCCCGAAGACCTCACGGTGGCTGCGGCGGCCCGCAAGCTCGACCGCCCAGTGCACTGGATCGAAACGCGAACCGACTCCATGCTCGGTCTGGCCCATGGTCGCGCATCGATCTTCGACTGCGAGATCGGCGGCACTCGCGACGGCAAGATCCTGGCCTTCGCCTGCCATCAGATCAAGGACGGCGGGGCTTACCCTGGCATTGGCTCTTTCCTGCCCTTTCTCACCCGCATGGTGTCATCGAGCGTCTACGACATCCCCAAGGTGTCCTGGGGTCACGAGTCGGTCGTCACGAACACTGTGCCCACCGGCGCGTACCGCGGGGCCGGTCGGCCCGAGGCAGCTCATGCTATGGACCGTATGGTCGACCTGTTCGCCGACGAGATCGGCATGGACCCTGCCCAGCTCCGACGCATCAACTTCATCACACCTGAGCAGTTCCCTCACACCACCGCGGTGGGTACCAATATGGACTCAGGCGAATACGCCGCTGCGATGGACAAGGTCATGGCGTTCGCCGACTATCCGGCCTTGCTTGCCGAACAGGCCGCCCGCCGCGATGACCCGACCAAACCACTCATGGGCCTCGGCTGGTGTGCCTACGTCGAGATTGCCAACCCGCTCATGAACGGCGAGTTCGGAAGCATCCGAGTACAACCCGACGGCACCGCGATCGTGCTGACCGGTTCGTCGGCCCACGGCCAGGGCCACCACACTGCCTTCGCTCAGGTCGCCAGCGACATCACTGGCATCGCGTTCGACAAGATCGAGGTGCGCCACGGCGACACCGCCGAGGTGCCCCGAGGCGGTGGGACCGGCGGCTCCAAGTCGCTGCAGGTCGGCGGCACGGCCGTGTATCAGGCCAGCGAGAACGTCATCGAGATCGCCAAATCCATCGCCGCCGACATGCTCGAAGCCAGCGCCGACGACATCGTGCTCGATATCGACTCCGGCACGTTCGCGGTTGCCGGCACACCCGCCATCGCCAAGTCGTGGGCCGAGGTCGCCGGCCACGTCGAGTCGACCGGCGCCACGCTGAGCGCCGAGGCCGACTTCACGCCCGAAGGTGCGACTTTCCCGTTTGGCGTGCACCTGTCGATCGTCGACATCGACCGAGACACTGGCGAAGTCACCCCGCGGCGTCACATCTGCTGCGACGACGCCGGCACACTCGTCAACCCGATGATCGTCGACGGCCAGGTCCACGGCGGCATCGCCTCCGGTATCGCTCAGGCGATCATGGAAGAGTTCGCCTACGACGACGACGGCAACCCGCTCACCGCCAACTTCATGGACTATGCCATCGTTTCAGCCGCTGAGCTGCCGAGCTTCGAGCGCATCGAACAGGAAACTCCGACGTACCGCAACCCGCTCGGGGCCAAGGGCGTCGGCGAGTCGGGCACGATCGGCGCGACGCCATCGGTGCAAAACGCCGTCGTCGACGCACTCTCACACCTCGGCGTGCGCCATGTTGATATCCCCTGCACGCCCCAGCGCGTCTGGCGAGCAATGCAAGACGCGCCGGGCTCAGCAAAAAGCGCGTAGCGGGCTTGATAAGGCAACGATCTTGAGCGCTGCCTCTCCGGCATCGATGGCAAGGGCGGCCAGCAGACGCCGCTGGCGAGGACCGCCCAGGTCAAGGCTCTGGCCATCCTTCACGACAGCAGTCGGGCCCAACACCTGCACTGTGGGTTGCGTCTCCATGTGATCAACCTGCCAAATCAACCGTCACAAGATCATGTCAGTCACATCGCGTGAGAGATCTCACCACGGAACGTGAGGTTCACTCGATGCGACTTGCCGGCAGAGCGGTCCAGGCATCGCGTAGCTGCGACGCCAGAGAACCCAACATGCCGGCCGACATCTGCGGCATGTCACGCAGCAATACCCGAAACATACGAACTGATAAGGCAGCGAGTTCTACCTCGCCCTTGGCCGTGACGGTGGCGGAGCGAGGGGCCGGGTCGAGCAGTGCTAACTCGCCGAAGTGGTCGTTCAGACCGAGCGTGGTGAATTGTTTGCCGTCTTGGGCGACTACGAGTTCACCGGACAGAACGAAGAAGAATGTCTCGCCTTCGTCGCCTTCGCTGACCACCTCGGTCCCGTCAGCGAGCGTCATTGTTTCGACGTGACGGGCAATAGTGCGAAGTTCGCGTTTCGTGCACCGAGCGAAGAGCGGTACGGCGGCCAATCCCTCGGCGAGTTCCTTCTTGTTCATGTCAATCTCCTAGCGAAGCCGAAGCAAGTTTGTGGGTATCTGCATCTGCGGTTGCCTGCCCTGCGGGAACGACGACGGGGTCGGTTTCCCAGATACCCCACCGCAGATGGAAACGTCGCAGTGGGCCCGGAGCCCACCAGTTGAGCCGACCGGCGAGTTTCATGAGCGCGGGTGTGATCGTCGCCCGCACCAGGAACGCATCGGTGATCACGGCAAGTGCCAGGCCGATTCCGAACATCTTCACGATCACCACCCCCGACGTCGCGATCGCGACGAACACGATCGCCAACAGCACCGCAGCCGCGGTCACCACAGGGCCCGTCTGCCCAATGCCCACGCGGATCGCCTGGTCGTTGTCACCGGTCAGGTCGTATTCCTCCTTGATGCGGGTCAAGAGGAAGACCTCGTAGTCCATCGAGAGTCCGAAGGCGATGCAGAACATCAGAATCGGCGTGAAGATATCAATCTTGCCGCTGACGGTGACGCCAAGCGTTTCCGCGAAATTACCGTCTTGGAAGATCCAGACCAAAGCGCCAAGCATCGCTGTCAGGCTAAGCAGATTGAGCACGACCGCCTTGATCGGGATCAGCACGCTGCCTGTCATGAAGAAGAGCAGCACTAGCGTGACGATCGCGATAACGGCGAGCGCCGCAGGAATGCGGGCGGTTACTGAATCGACCGTGTCGATCACAGTGGCGTTGTTGCCGCCGACAAGAAGCTGGCTGTAAGGCGTGTCGAGGTCGCGTATCGACGCAATGAGGTCTTCGATGCGAGGGTCGTCGAAGTCCCACCAGTACACGACGTCGATCCAGGTGCCGGCGGCGTTTCCATCGGTTGGAACGAAGTGTTCGTTCAGCCAGGTCGGGGGCACCAGCCCGTCGTCTCGGAAGAAACCGAATGGATTTCCAACTCGCACCACGCCGTCGAGTTCCTGGATCCTCGAGGTGAGATCGCGGATGCCTTCCTCGTCGTCGGCATCGAGGCCAGGCGCTGCAACCTGAATCGGATTAAAGTTGGACCAGTTCATTCTGTCCTGGATGGTCTCGGCGGTGACCCGTGCATCGAGGTCGTCAGGCAGCACCCGCTCGTCGATTCGGCCGGGATCGAGCCGGAAGAACGGCAGCGCCAAGAAGACCAGAAATGCTGCCACCGCCAGCAGCCAGATGACCGGACGCTTCATGACGACCCTCGCTCGACATCGATCGACATCGTGGCCGGGGTGGTGACCTCGGGCGTGCTCGACGTTGAGCCCGACACACTCGACGGCGGAACGATCACGATCCTCTTCTCCGATATCGAGTCATCGACCGAACGTGCAACCGCCATGGGAGACGCTGCATGGTTCGAGCTACTCGAAGTGCACAATGCGATCATCAGAACCGCGGTCGCCCGATTCGGTGGCCGGGAAGTCAAATCGATCGGCGACGGCTTCATGCTGGTCCTCCCAAGTGTTCGCCGGGCGCTGCGATTCGCCACGGCGGTCCAGCAGCAGGTCGAAGCTCCAGACGGACCCGATCTGCGTATTCGCATGGGCATACACACCGGCGAAACGATCATCGATGCTTCAGGTGACCTGTTCGGTCGCCATGTCAACCTGGCAGCCCGAGTCGCCAACCTCGCAGCCGGGGGAGAAATCATGGCCAGCCTGGTCGTGCTCGAGATCGCCGCCGGCCGCGACGACGCCATCTTCGGCGAACCGAGTCAGACCGAACTCAAGGGCTTCGCCGAGCTACAGACCGTCTACCAGGTGCACTGGAGCGAGGACGCCGCCCGCTAGCGCTGCGGTCTACCAGTCCTGGGGTCAACGCCACCAAGCGCAGCCTCTGACGGATCGAGCAGTCATCGCCACGTTGGATTTCCACCACAGACCGGTTCCGGTGTGTCACTTTCGACCAGCCGCCAAGTTCCATGTCTTTGCCACATCGGTCGAGCCCAATGAGCAGGGGTTACTCAATGGGTTACTCAGCCAGTCCGGTGCCGACCGCGAAAGCCTTGCGCTCTGCTCAAACCTGCAACCGGTAGCCGTCACCATCAGGATGCATCGTGCCCGCGGTTGGGCTGCCGAAGTGGGTGCCGATCACCAACGTCGTGCCGTCGGCCCATCCGGGGAAGACGGCCCGGCGGGTTGCGCGGGCTGCGTCCGGGTCAGTGTCGAACATCGTTGACAGGTCAGGGTCGGCGATCTGCAACGGGTTGTGGGTCATGTCACCGGTGATGATCGCCCGATCACCGCCGGACTCGATCACGACCGATATGTGGCCCGGCGTATGCCCTGGGGTCGGCTGGAACGAGACCTCGTCACAGACCTGGTGGTCGGCTTCGACGAGATCGGCCAGCCCCGCCTCGGAGATCGGTGCGACCGAGTCACCGAACACATCGTCGCCCTCGAAGAGGCTCTCGGTCGTTTTCCAGTGCTCGTGTTCGGTCTCGACGAAGAGGTAGCGAGCGTTCGGAAACGTCGGCACCCAGGCTCCATCAACCAGCCGGGTGTTCCAGCCGACATGGTCAACGTGAAGGTGGGTACACACCACATGGGTGATCGACTCGGGCGGATAACCAGCAGCAGCCATATCGTCGAGAAACGGACCTTGGAGATGACTCCACAACTCGTTACTGCGTTCCTTGTCATTACCGATGCACGTGTCGACCGCTATCCGGCGTTCACCAGTGTCGATGACCAGGCATTGGATCTTCTGCAGCAGATACCCCTGATCGTCCACGAAGTGTGGAAGCAACCACGGCGCCTTGGCGGCCCGTTCGATGACACCGTTTTTGTCGACATCGGCGAACATGAAACGCGGCGATGTCGGCGTCTCTGATTCGACGATCGAGGTGATCTTGACTTGTCCAATGGTCCACGAAAGCATGCGTGAACACTAGAACGACCCCTGACCACTGGACTAGTTCGCCGCATACTCCCGGTCGGGACGGGGCCGCTGGCCTGCCACGTCGCCCGCTTACGCGTGGTGCGGTGGCCTGCGCAGATGCCAATCCGTCAGGTGCTGGTAGGCATGACCGATCGCCAGCACTAGATCGTCGGCAAACGGCCGACCGATGATCTGCAGACCCAGAGGCAGCCCATCGGGATCGAAGCCCATCGGGACCGAGAACGCCGGCCAACCGGTGCTGTTCCACGCCGGTGTGTGCAGGCTGCGAATTGACAGCGCTTCGGTGCCTCCCCCGTTGAACGGCGTTGCGCCATGGCCGGTGGTTGGACTCAGCAGCACGTCGAGACCCTCGGCATCGACCATGGCCTCGACCTGACGGCGGGCGACCTGGCGCACTCGTTCGACCTGCACGATGTCGCCGGCGCTGATCAGGGCGCCTTGCACGATCGTGAGCCGGGTCGGTCTGCCGTAGTCGTCCCAGCGCTCGGCGAGCCGGTCGCGATGCCACGCGAATGCCTCGGCCTGTAGCCCCAAGAACGCCCCGGCGGCAAGCTCGTCATAGAGCGGCACTTCGACTCGCTTCGCGGTCGCTCCGGCCGCGGTCAAGGCAGCGACCGCGTCGTCGAAGACCGCCATCGTCGCCTCGTCGCTTCCCTCGGTGATGGCGTCGTTCGTAATGATGCCGACTGTCAGTCCGTCGAGACTCCGCTCAAAGCCCTGTTCCAGCTGGGCGACGTAGTCAATGGCAGGCCGCTCGACGGTGGTGCGATCGCTCGGGTCCGCGCCGGCCATCACGCTCAGCAGCGCCGCACAATCCCATGCTGAGCGGGCCAATGGGCCGACGTGATCATAACTCATACCAAGGGGCACGCAGCCTGACTTGGGCACGAGGCCGAACGTTGGCTTATGGCCACTGACGCCGTTGTAAGCGGCCGGCAGTCGCACGCTTCCGCCCGTGTCGGTGCCAAGTCCGCCCAGGATCTGGCCCGATGCGACACCGTTGCCAGTGCCGGAGCTCGAGCCTCCGGTCCAACGATCCAGATTCCACGGGTTGCGCGGCACCGGGAAGGGCTTGGAGAAGTCGGGGCGTCCAATGGCGTATTCCATCGTCGTCGTCTTACCCATGATCACGGCGCCGGCAGCTCGCAACCGGGCAACGACGGGTCCATCACCCTGGTCACCCCACGTCGGATCCATGGTCAAACTCTGCGCCGTCGTGGGCCCCTCATCGGTGCTGAGAATGTCTTTGATACCCAACGGAATGCCGTGCAGAGGCCCGAGATCTCGGCCCTCAGCGAGCTCGGCATCGGCTTGTTCGGCGCTGGACAGCGATTGTTCGGTGTACCGATCGAGCCATGTTCCCATCTGCGGATCGAGCAGATCGGCCGCAGCATGAGCGCTGCGCACCAGAGCTACTGAGGTCGTCTCACCCGATCGCAGTGCGGCTGCTGCGGTTCGTATCGTCCAGGGCTCTTGCCGTGTCATCGCTCGTCGCCTGGGGTCGAATCGACTGCTCGATATACCGCCGCCGTCACTTCGTCACCGACTGGAACCCGGTAGTAGCGATCGACCGATCGCCGCACGCTGGGGTACAGCTTCGTGAGCCGATCGATCTCGTCATCTGGCACATCCAGTCCCGCAGCGCCGAGCAGTGCTCGGACCATCTTCTCTTCACCGATTGCGCCACCGTTTACGTCGTCCATGTTTCGACACTACGCCGACGGCTACAACGAGCAACAGCTCGCCCGGTCTGTGCCTCCAACCGGACCGAGTGAGCGGCGTCTTGAGTAGGTGCTGAGCCCCGTTCAGTCTCCGTTTGGTACCACTTGGTACTACCCGATCTGTTCAACCTCCGCGATACCAGCGGCGACTGACCAGGTCGAGATTGTTTCCACAGGAGCTGTTCCGTCGAATTGATCGGCTACGGCGCGATAGGTCGCCGTCCACATCTCAGGGGTTACATCACACAAGGTGTACCCACGACGAGTGTCGAAGAATCTCAGCTGGGGGTTCGTGGACAAGGCCAAATCGACCAAACCAGCTACTGCCGCGTCGCCGTCGAAGAAGGACGACGAGATGCTCGATGCCATGAATTCAACACCCACCACGGGCAACCCGGCATCGAAGGGATCGGCTCGTAAGACTCCCACCGCAGCGGAATGGAAGTCACCGGTCAGAACGACAAGATTGTCGGCGCCATCGGTTGCTCCGACCCCGATCGCTTGGAGAAGGCGCTGCCTCTCGCCGGCATACCCATCCCAGGTGTCGACGACGACAACAGGCGGGTCGCCGCCGGGCAAGGCGTTGCCGCCAAACATGAACACTTGTTGCGCGAGTACGTCCCACACGGCGTCGGACTCTCGGACGCCGGCCACGAGCCAGTCGAACTGGTCCGCACCCAACATCGTGTGCTGGTCAGAAAATTGTTTGGCGTCGTCGCGCTCCTGCACCGCTTGTCCGAGCGTTTCCAGGAATGGTTCGTTGGTCTGCTGGTTGGTGCGGTACTGGCGAGTATCGAGCACATGAAAGCGGATCAGATCACCGTGTGCGTACGCCCGGTAGATGTCGTAGTCGGGGCCACTCGGCGGATCGAGTCGTACCGGCGTGAATTCGTACCACACCTGATAGGCCGCGGCTCGTCGTGCCAGGAATACCTGGGGGTCGTCGTTGTTCTCGCTGGTGGAACCTGCGTAGTCATTATCGACCTCGTGGTCGTCCCACGTGATGATCCAGGGAACCTTTGCGTGGGCGGCCTGGAGCAGTGGATCAGTGCGATAGAGGGCGTATCGATCGCGGTACTGCTGCACGGTCTCACACTCGAAGTCCTGACCGGTCTGGCGGCCACGCGGATCGGCGTAACCGCCGGAGGCGTACTCGTAGATGTAGTCGCCAAGGAACACAAACGCGTCGAGATTGTCCTGCTCGACCAGATCGCGATACGCCGCGTAGTAGCCCTGCTCCCAGTTCTGACACGACGAGAACGCGAACCGAAAGCGCTCGGGTTTTGTACCCACCGCTGCGAAGGTTCGGGTACGTCCGACGGTGCTCGCATAACCACTCAGTGAGAACTGGTAGTGGTAGATCGTGTCCGGAGCCAGGCCGGTGGCATCTACGTGGACCGAATGTCCGAGGGCCGCCACCGCCATGGCTGCGCCAGTAGCAACCATCTCGGTCATGTCTGGGTCGGCTGCTATCTCCCACGCGACCTCGACGTCGCCATCGGGCAGTCCTACAGACGGGTCGAGCCTGGTCCACAGGATTATTGAATCGTCGAGCGGGTCGCCTGACGCAACCCCGTGGGTGAATGGGTCTGCCTGGAGCTCGAGTGCAGCAACCGTTGGCTCTGGGGTGGGTTCGGGCGAGGCCGTAGCTGTCGGGGTGGCTGCCGGCGCACTTGTCGGAGCGGTTGTCGGCGTGCCAGTCGGGGTCGTTGCCGGTGCACTCGTCGGCGCCGCGGCCGTTGTCTCTGCCGCCTCCGGCGCAGACGAGCCGTTACTGCATGAGGCGGCGACTGCTGCCGCAACTGCGGCAGCGATGAAGCTTCGACGAGTGATCGGTTGAGGTGAATCGGACACGCAACAACTCCTGAGCGAAATCTTACTCTGCGGAAGTTACAGCGTCGATCGCCAACAGATCGTCTCTCCCCCGCCACATCGGTTCGATGTAGCTCGGAGGCCGTGGGTAACGACCGAACGATGCCGACCCCGGACTGAATCAGCGTGGCCGTGCATCCTGCATCGTCAGTTCAGTGCGGCATCCTCACCCTGCTAGCTACCCGCCAAACCTCAGACAGCGAACACGGTAAGGAAGACGACCGAGCCGCCGTCCGTCTGAACGACGTCATCGAGCCTGATCTGGTAGGTGCCGCCGGGCAAGACGGTCGGATCTGTGTGGTATGCCCAGTAAAGATCGAGCGGCGTCTGGTTACCACCGCTGTCGGTCCAGACAGCTGAAACGCGCAACTCCCCCTCCCAAACGCACACAACATCTTCGGGACAACGACTATCTTCAGTCACTGCAGTGACGACCACCGATGCTCCATCGATAGCC
>Ga0206130_10006179_pt1 | contig 13808 bp, 14 predicted proteins | sample Helgoland_Spring_9_FD_148637 | JGI IMG/M metagenome (GOLD analysis project Ga0206130, IMG submission 148637) | Pelagic subsurface seawater microbial communities from Kabeltonne, Helgoland, North Sea - Helgoland_Spring_Bloom_20160512_1 | ecosystem: Environmental > Aquatic > Marine > Epipelagic ... | reverse complement strand
AGAGTTTTTAAAGCTCTTGATGCCTGCTTCCGTGGTACCTTTTTTTGAAGCTACAGCATTAATTAAAGCATCAGTTGCTTCTCCGCTACTGATTGACTTAGAGACGCCTTCCAGAAGATTGCTTATAATAAGATTCTTTTTTTTATGGTCTCCATTACAAATTTTCATTATACGTTTTTCGTAAACCTGAAGCAGATAGAAAAAGTATGCAGGACCGCTTCCAACTAGGCCTGTAAAATCATCCAGATGAGATTCTTTGTGAATGTCTAAAACCATTCCAACTTTTTTGAAAAGAAGGGCAATTTCTCTTTGAGTAACTTTTGTTGCTGAAATATTAAACAAAGCAGTGATTCCTTTTTGAAACCTAGATGATGTATTGGGCATAACTCTCATTAGCTCAACATTCGCAAAATGAGAAAGGTATTTTTTTGATTTAATTCCAGCAACTAAAGAGATAATTTTAGGCTTTTTAATCAATGAGCATATTTCTGCATATGCACTTAAAGCATCCTTAGGCTTAACTGCTAATATAAAAATATCAGATGATTGCACGCTATTAATTGAGTATTTTTTAATCTTTAGCTTTTCTAGCCTAGCAGAGTTAGATTTATTTCTATCAATGTAAAGTAGATTATTTCTACTATGCCCGCCTTCAATTAAGCCCTCAATAATAGCTTGAGATATATTTCCTGCCCCAACAAATACTACTCTTTTCATTATCTTTTACCAAAAATTAGCTCCCCAATTCTTACCATATTAGACCCAAATTTTATTGCAGACTCAAAGTCATTGGTAGTGCCCATTGATAAATATGTAGCTTCTGGATGAAATTCTATTAACTTATCATGTAATTTTTTTGAATTAACCATCTGCTCTTCAACTTCTCCTGTAAGGCTTGGGAGAACCATTATGCCCTTTAAATTAATATTTTCCAGCAACTTTATATGATCTGCAAAGTCCAGTAATTCTTCAGGCTTTAATCCAGATTTAGAGGTCTCTCCTGAAATATTGATTTGTATGCATCCATTTATTTTTTTGTTCTCATTCTCACATTCAGAATTAATTTTATTTACTATTTTTTCTCTATCCAAAGAATGAATCCAGTCAGCGTTTGTGGCGATGCTTTTTGCTTTATTAGACTGAAGGGGGCCAATAAAATGCCAAACAATTTCCTTATAACTGAGCTGTTTTACTTTTTCTTCTAATTCTTGAGCATAATTTTCACCAAAGTTCCTTATTCCTACTTCATACGCATATTTAATGTGCTCAATGCTCTTTTTCTTTGATACTGCAATCAAAGATATTTCATTAGATTCTTTCAGTATTTTTTTAGAAGCTTCATCAATTCTTAATTGAATACTTTTAATCTTTGATCTTAATTCTTTTTGCATAATGTTCTTAGACGAGGATCAAAGCCATTTTTTGTTATTTGCTCTTTAGCATTATTTGCCGCAGACCTATTTTCATACGGGCCACTTAAAACGCTGAAAAGCAATTTTCCAGGATTTGAAGTGCTATATATTTCATTAATTGATATTAGCTCAATGTTACTGAGTATTTCTTGCGCCTCATAAGCATATTTTTTATTACCGTATGCTCCAATTTGTACAAAGTATTCACAAGACATAAAACTAGATTCATCTGAAGACTCAATAAGAATAGAATTTTCTATAAGAGATGTTGGGAAGTCTATGGTTATATTGTTTAAATTTTCTCTTGGCTCAATAGTCTTAATATCAGTTTTAAAGTACATAAATGAGATTACAGCAAGAGTTACTGCCATAAAAATAATCCCGATTAATAAACTACCAGATACAACTGAGGTATTTTTTTTCTTCGATCTGAATACAGTCTTTTTAGTTTTTATATGATTTCTTTTAGATGAGTTTCTTTTGGCATAATCTCTCATAAATTCTACATTTTTTCTATTGGCTTAATACCCAGCAGACCAAGCCCATTTGATAAAACTATTTTAGCTGCATTAAGGCAGTAGATAATAGCTTCAATATTGTCTTTTGATTCAGTCAATACTTGATTGTCATTATAAAAACTGTGAAAAGAGTGAGCAAAATCTTTTAAATAAAATATGATTAAATGGGGTTGAAGAGTGGATGATGCTCTTAATACAACATTTGGATATTTACTCATCTCATGTATTAATTTGTCACAATTTTTATATGAACCATTAGCTATGTTACTTGCCATAACAGGCATCGATGAATTTTCATTCATATATTTTTTTTGAAGCGAACATATTCTGGCATGAGCATATTGAATGTAATAAAACATATTTTCTTTACTGTCAGATTTTGCAAGATTTAGATCAAAATCTAAGTGTTGATCAGCTTGCTTTGAAAGATAATAGAATCTTGCAGCATCTGTACCAATTTCATTTATTAGATCCGACAAAGAGAAGAACTCACCAGACCTTGTAGACATTTTAACCTTGTTTCCATCTTTATATAAATTTGCAAATTGAACCAATTGAACGTCAAGCTTTTCTTCGTCAAAACCAAGACCCTTAATAGAAGCCTCTATCCTTTTTATATATCCGTGGTGATCAGCACCCCAAACATTAATTAATTTATGAAATCCCCTATTTATTTTATCTTTATGATATGCAACATCAGATGCAAAATATGTTGCCCTTCCATCATCTCTTACAAGCACCCTATTTTTATCATCACCAGACTCTGAAGTGTTTAGCCAAATTGCTCCATTTTCTTCATAAGCAAGGCCTTTGCTTTTTAGTGATTTAATTGCTAATGATATTTTTGAATCGACATCTTTTAAATCACCAAGACTTGACTCACTGAACCAGTTATCAAAAGACACATTAAAATTTTCAAGATCAGTTCTTATTGTTTGCAAAACTTCACTTAGAGCAAATGACTTAATATTTATCCATGTTTTATTTTCTTTGTTTTTAATTCTTAATATTAATTCATCTATCTCTTTTTCTTCATCTTGAGGAAGGTCTCTAATTAATTCTTTTGAATTAATAAGATTACCAGCCTTATGTCGTACTTTAAATAATTTAGCTATATCAGATATATATGAGCCTTTATAAGCATTTTTTGGAAAATAACCTGTTAACTCTTCTTCATAAATTCTAATAAAAACACTTGCTGTAAGAATGTCTATTTGTCTTCCTGCGTCGTTAATATAATATTCTTTTTGGACCTTGTAGCCAGAGGATTTCAGAATTCTTCCAATAGCATCGCCATATGCAGCACCTCTTCCATGACCAACATGAAGCGGGCCTGTGGGATTTGCTGAAACAAATTCAATTTGTATTGATTGGTCTTTACCATGATCCGAAGATCCAAAGCTAGATGTTTGAAGATTAATACTCTTAATTGTTGAAATAAAGTCTTCCCGCTTAAGTGTGATATTAATAAATCCAGGTCCAGCCGTTTCTACGTTTTCAAATTTGCCAGAGTCAATTAATTTTTTTTGTAAATCATCAGCTAAATCTTTAGGATTTTTTTTTAATTGACTTGCAGCAATCATGCAAACATTTGTTGTTAAATGTCCCTTCGAAAGCTCATCTGTAACAGTTGAAGAATATCTATCTTTTATCTGGTTTAAAGCGGTCTCTTCTAGACCAGTGAGAGATGATAAAAATCCATCTATTTCTTCATTAAGAGACCCTATCATTACTTAGCTCTTCCAATATAGCTTTCATCTCGTGTATCGACCTTGACAGTTTCTCCTTCATTTACAAATAAAGGAACCTGTATAGTTACCCCAGTCTCTAATTCGGCTGGCTTAGTTGCTCCCGAAACGGTATCACCTTTTACGCCGGGCTCAGACTTAACTATTTTAAGCTCTACGTTTACTGGAGGATCAACTAGTATAGGCTTATCATCCCACAAAATAATCTCACAGGTTTCTTGACCTACCAACCATTTTATTGCGTCACCCATTTCCTTTATTCCAATTTCTATTTGTTCGAAGGTGGTAGAGTCCATAAAGTGCCAGCTATCTCCATCGCTATATAAAAACTCCATATCCTTATGATTAACATCAGCTGTTTCAGCAGACTCTCCTGATTTAAATGTTTTGTCATTTGTGTTTCCAGTAAGGAGATTTTTATATTTAACCCTCATAACTGCCTGGCCTTTACCAGGCTTATGAAATTCATGCTCAATAATTGAGCAGGGAGCGTTGTCTATAAGTAGTTTTGTTCCATTTTTAAACTGGTTTGTTGAAATTTTCATGTTAAGTATATTTTTATGTTATTTTATTATTTGTTATTGAGGAAAACTATGAAAAAATTATTTTTATTAATTGCCATAGCTGCAATTGTAACGTCTTGTAGTCAAACTAGCGAACAAACTAAATCTGAAAATGATTTAGAAATTTTTCTAGAGCAAATTGAAAAAGACAATTTATCTGAAGGTCCTATTGTCAGTTCTGCTTATTGGATAGGGTCAAATTTTATTAACCATGATTCTCAAAATATCGTAGCAGACTATAGTAAGAGATATACCCTGAAATCTTTAGAAAACTCTAGAAAAGCTTCAAGCTTTAATAATTTAGAAACCTCAGACTCAAACAGAAGAAAGCTTGAGTTATTGAAAAGTTCTTTCGTTATGCCCCCACCACTAGATGAAAATCTGGCAAGCGAATTGTCATCAATATCTACAAAATTAGAGGCTATGTATGGAAGCGGTGAGTATTGTTACAAAGATGGAAGTTGTTTTGACCTTGAAGCCTTTGAACAGATTATAGATAGTTCGAGAAATCCAGATGAGCTACTCATGGCCTGGAATAGCTGGCATGAGGTTGGAAAACCAATGAAATCAATGTATATGAGAATGGTTGAAATTGGAAATAAGGGATCAAGAGATCTTGGATATAGCGGTTTAGATGATTTATGGTTTAGTAAATATGATATGCCAGCAGATAAATTTTTAGAGGTAACAGACTCTGTTTGGGAAGAAGTAAAACCCTTATATGAAGCTTTACATTGCCATGTTAGAAGCCAACTTAATGAATACTATGGAGATGAGATAGTGCCGCCTGAAGGCCCTCTACCAGTTCATCTAACTGGAAATATGTGGGGACAATCATGGTCAAATATTTATGACCTTGTTTATCCTCAAGCCAGTCAAACAAAATCCGTAGATGTCACCAAAATTATTAAAGACAGAAATATCAATGAAATTGAAATGGTTGAATACGCCGAAGACTTTTTTTTATCAATGGGCTTTGAGCCACTTCCAGATACGTTTTGGGAACGTTCGTTATTTACTAAACCCCAAGACAGATCAGTTGTCTGTCATGCATCTGCTTGGAATCTTGATTCAGTTAATAATGACTTAAGAATCAAGATGTGTATAGAAAAAAATGAAGAAGACTTTATAACAATTCATCATGAATTAGGGCATATTTTTTATTATCAAGCTTACAATCATTTACCAACTCTTTTTCAAGGCGGCGCAAACGATGGTTTTCATGAGGCATTTGGCGATCTCTTAACATTATCAATTACTCCAGATTATTTAAAGAAAATTGGATTCATCAATGATGATGAGGCTAATTTGGCTAAAAACGATTCAATAGGTTTATTGATGAAGCAAGCTTTAGAGGGAGTGGTAGTTATTCCTTGGGCTTTAATGTTAGACAAATGGAGAGCAGGAGTATTCACTGGCGATATTGCTGAAAATGAATTAAACAAAGCTTGGTGGGATATGCGAGAGTCATACCAAGGTATTGCACCACCAGATAAAAGGTCTGAAGATTATTTTGATCCTGGAGCAAAATATCATATTCCTGGCAATACCCCATATACAAGATATTATCTTGCTCGAATAATGCAATATCAATTTCATGAGTCACTTTGCAATGACATGGGTTTCTCGGGCCCGCTGCATGAATGTTCAATATATGGTGATAAATTAGCTGGAGAAAAAATTATATCAACCATGGCAATGGGTCAGAGTGCCCCATGGCAAGATGCTTTTGAGAAACTAACTGGCTCAAGAAACATTAGCGGAGATTCAGTTATGAATTATTATAAACCTCTAAAAGAATGGCTAGATATTCAAAACAATGATAGAAGCTGTGGCTGGGAGAAATAAAGTTGCAACAAATAATTAATATATTTATATCACTAATAGCTTTCTTGCTAGCTGTGTTTATTGCTGGCGCAACAGAAATAGATTTAGTTCTTAGAGTAGTAATCTTAGCTTTTATGATTCAGTGGATTGCTTTTTTGCCTGCATATATATTTCAAACCGAAAAGTTTTATGATTTAACGGGAAGCCTCACCTATCTCTCTGTTGTATGGTATTCACTTTTCTATAGCTCAAACTCTTTTACTGATTTAAATGGCGCTAATATAGCAATAGTGCTCCTAATTACTTTTTGGGCAGTAAGACTTGGTAGTTTTTTATTTATGAGAATTCATAAAGATGGAGAAGATAAAAGATTTAGAACAATAAAACCATCAGCAACACAATTTTTTATGACATGGACTCTCCAGGGCTTGTGGGTTTCACTTTGTTCAATGTGTGCTTTAACAGCAATCTCTTCAGAGTCAGGCGTAATAGTAAACACTTTATTTTATATTGGTTTTAATTTATTCCTTTTTGGATTTATTATCGAGGTTATTGCAGACAAGCAAAAAACTGCATTTAGATCAATTCCAGACAATAGGGATAAATTTATTACTACTGGCTTATGGGCAAAATCTAGACACCCAAATTTTTTTGGTGAAATTGTTTTATGGACAGGAATTGCAGTAATGTCATTTTCATCGTTGAGCGGACTTCAATACTTAACTCTTATTTCTCCACTTTTCACATACGCACTTCTTGTTTATGTAAGCGGAGTTCGAATGCTTGAAGCCAGAGCAGACAAAAAATGGGGAGATAATGAAGATTATAAAAAATATAAAGCTAATACACCTGTATTATGGCTAAGATTTTGGGGTTAAAAAAAAGTAGCTTTTTTTTAAAAGCATTACATAAAAAAGTTTTAATATTGGCCTATGACTGTTAATATGGTCAAACTTTTAGGGAGATATTTATGAGTAAGAAATTTAATTTAATGCACCTGTGCATGATTGTCTCTATTTCTGGAATACTTTCATCATCTGATATGGAAAGTGTTTTAGAGGTTGGCAGAGACAATCAATTATTATCTGCTAAGTCACAAGATAATATAGATAAAACAGAAAGGCAGACAGATAAGATTGTTAATGAGTGGAAATCTGTTGCAAAACAAGTTGAAGGCCTCAAGTTATATAACGAGCAGAAAAGAATTCAAATCCAGGCCCAACTGGAGTTGATGGATAAGCTTGATGATCAGCTTGTACAGGTTGTTGTTATGCAAAGACAAATACCACCATTAGCTCAAAGAATGCTAGAAAGCCTTGAATCTTTTATAACTCTTGATACTCCCTTCAGGATAGAAGAAAGACAAAATAGAATTGATCTAGTTAGATCATCATTGGCCAAACCAAAAGTTACTGCCTCAGAGCAAGTAAGACAAGTTCTTGAAGCCTACAACATAGAAGCAGAATATGGCAGGAAGATAGATACTTATGAAAGCTCTCTTGAAGATGGCACAGTTGTTAATATTCTTGTTATCGGAAGAATAGGAATGTTCTATCAAACAAAAGATGAGCAATCTAGCGGAAGATGGAATAATGAAACTAGTTCATGGGATGAGTTACCTGGTTCATACAGAAAACCAATCAGAAATGGAATTAGAATGGCTAAAAAATTAGCGCCTACCGACATGTTAATGATGCCAGTCATCAAAGGAGAAGTGTAATGAAAAAATTATATTTAATTCCAGCGCTATTAATTACATTTAATGGTTTTATTTTTGCACAAGACGCTGTAGAGGAAGTTGTTGAAGTTTCAACTGTTGAAGCTCTTTTAGCCCTTGTAAAAGAGGGTAAAACTAAAGAACAAGCTGCAAACAATGAAAGAGAAGAAAAATTTCTTGCCAATAAGAGCAAACAAGCCTCTATTTTGGCTGCAGAAAAAAGAGAACTTGCAAGACAAGAGAAAATAGCAGATACACTTGAAGCTGAGTATAAAAAGAATGAAGAAATACTTCGTGTAAAAGAAGAGGCCTACAATAAAGAATTGGGTTCACTTGTTGAATTATTTGGACACCTTCAAAGTTCAGCTGGTGAAGCTGCAGTTCAATTTTCTGGTTCACTGACTGGTGCTCAATATGGTCAAGAAAGAGTTAAGTTTCTTAATAATTTAACTGGAAAAATGTCAGAAACTACAGAGCTACCAACTATTAGAGAAATTGAAGGTTTATGGTATGAACTTCAAAGAGAGATGATTGCTAGTGGTGAGGTGGTCTCTTTTACAACAAATGTAATTGATGTAGATGGTGAAACATCTGAATGTAAAGTTACCAGAGTAGGACTTTTTAATGCTGTGTGTGATGGCAAGTACTTAGAATATGCTTCTTCTAAAGGTCAATATGCCTTTTTGCCTAGACAGCCAGCTGGCAGATATACTAAAACTGCTAGTAAAGTTGGTGATGCAGTCTCTGGCGAACAGGTTAAATTTGGAGTAGATCCAACAGGTCCAACTGGCGGAAGTCTTCTTGCTAATTTAATCCAAACCCCATCACTTATGGAGAGAGCACAACAGGGTAGAGAAGTTGGTTATGCAATTATTGCTGTTGGTATTATTGCTGTCATTTTTGCATTTTATAAACTATATAGTTTATATATGATTGGAACCGCTGTTAGAAAACAAGCAAATCAAGATGCGGCAGATTCATCTAATCCTTTAGGTAGAGTATTAAAGGTTGGAAAAGATAACTTTGATAAGGACATTGATACGTTAGAACTTAAACTAGCAGAGGCAATAATGGCAGAAAGACCTGCTATTGACTCTGGAATAGGTTTTATCAAGATTATCTCAGTTATTGCTCCATTAGCTGGTCTTCTAGGAACTGTTACAGGTATGATAGTTACGTTCCAGATGATTACTTTGTATGGAACAGGCGACCCAAAACTTATGGCAGGTGGTATATCTCAAGCACTTGTAACAACAGTTTTAGGTTTGTTAGTTGCAATCCCAACAAGTTTACTTCACTCATTTACACAATCTTCTGCTAGAGGAATCATCAGCATTTTAGAAGAACAGAGTACAGGTATTCTTGCTGAGAGAGCAGAATCTAAGTAGGTATTAGCTTATGCTTTTTGCATTCACTGAAGCACTATCATCCATAAGAGACTTTATGGAGCAGGGCGGAAGCGTGCTTTGGCTTATAGCAATTCTAGTATTTTTTATGTGGGGGATGATATTTGAAAGAATTTGGTATTTATCACATGCACATAAAGAATATGTATTAGATTTGGCAAATACATGGAATTCTAGAATTGATAAAAAATCTTGGCATGCTTTGCAAATAAGAGAAAAAATGATGTCTCAAGCAAAAATCGAAATCAACAAAAATATTAGTATTATTCAAACTTGCATTGTATTAGCTCCGTTATTAGGTTTATTGGGAACGGTTACTGGCATGATTGAGGTTTTTCAGGTAATGGCTTTCAATGGTGGTGGAGATGCAAGAGCAATGGCAGGTGGAGTATCTAAAGCTACATTACCCACTATGGCAGGAATGGTGGCTGCTTTATCTGGTTCTTTTGCTGCCATTTATTTAACTAGTACAAGCAAAAGACACGAATCAGAACTAAATGAGATTATAAAAAGAGAGATTTAGGGGAATATTATGAGAAGAAATGCAATTACTAGCGCAGTGCAAGAAGAAAATGATGAAATAAATTTGACACCTATGCTTGATGTTGTTTTTATTATGTTAATTTTTTTCATTGTTACAGCTAATTTTATTAAAGAGCCTGGTCTAGAAATTAATAGGCCTGACTCAGATACAGCAGAAACACAAGAAAATGCTGCAATTTTAATTGCTGTTGGTCCAACTGGAGAAGTTTGGATGGATGGTAGAAGAATTGATGTTAGACAGGTTAAAGCTAACGTAGTTAAGTTGTTAGCTGACAATCCTCAAGGATCTGTTGTAATTCAAGCAGATGAGAAAGCAATGGCAGACACAATTATCCAAGTTATGGACGGAGCAAGAGAAGCCGGTGTCAGCGCAATATCTTTAGCATCAGAACCAAAATAAGAATATATGGATCAAATCACCTCAGCAATAAAGACTGCACTAAGACCGGTTCAGTCTTTATATAATAAAGCATTTAATGCTAATAAATACGCTGCTGGTATTGGACTATCTGTAATAATTACAACAGCCTTATTTTTTGTTATGGTTATTTTGATCTCATTGGGTGATAGTGGGATGAAAGAAGATACTTCTGTAAAACTTGCTGATGTTGTAATGCCAGAAAGGCAGATAGATACATTTATGACAGAGGTAGATAAGCCAGAACAGCCTGAAGAACAACCAGAAGATATAGCTCAACCTGAATTAGACCTTCAACCTTTAACAGGTTTAGATGTTTCTATTGCTAAGCCAAAAGCAAACTTTAAGGCTGGAGGTTCATTTTTTAGAGATGGTGAATATATTCCTTTGTTTAAGGTTCAGCCAATTTATCCAAGAAGAGCTCAAGAAAGAGGTACTCAGGGTTTTGCAATTGTTTCATTTACTATTACAGAGTCTGGAACAGTAGAAGATGCTAAGCTGCTTGAGGGATTTTGTGGAGACCCTCAAGGCCCCCAAGAAGAAATGAGGCCTTGTTCTATATTTAATAGTGCTTCTGCTAGAGCTGCGCTTAAATTAAAATACAAACCAAAAATAGTAGATGGAAAAGCAACATCTGTACAAGATGTTCTCCATAGATTTACATTTATAATGGAAAAAGATGATTAAGTTAATAAGAAAATCAAAAGTTGTATATATATTTGCTTTATTAGCATTTTGCTTTTCTTACCCATCTACATATGTGGAGGCTCAATCTTCTACTAAAACAAATAAACAAATTAAGTATAAAAAAGCTAGAGCTTTACAGGCTAAAACTGCAAAACAAATGGCAAAAGTTTATGAAGCTCTTGAAGAGGTAGATGAAAAGGGTGAGCCCGCACCTGATATGGTTGTTGTAACCGAAATTCTTACAAATTTAAGAAACGATCAAGCAAATCTTAAGAGCTACGATAGATCCGTTGTATGGAATTCTTGGGGTTATGTTTACTTTACTGAAGGTAAATATGATGAAGCCATGAAAGCCTATGAAAATGTTATTAATGAACCAGAAGTTACTTTACCAATAAGGAATGCTGCACTTTTTACGTTAGCTCAATTGAATTTAGTTAAAGAAAATTATAAAAAAGGTATTGAGTTAATTTTGCAGTGGATGAATGAGGTTGAAACAATCACTGCTCAGTCATGGTCTTTACTTGGCCAGGCATATTTTCAACAAGGAGACTACAAAAAAGCAATGTCTTCAATGAAAAAAGCAATCTCGATGTCTGAAGAAGAGGGCTACAAACCAAAAGAAAACTGGTATGTCATTGTAGCCGCCTGTATCGGAGAACTAAAAAAAGAAATCGGTGAAAAAAATGCTCTTCTTCAACAGTTAGATATATATGAAATCCTTGTAAATCTCTATCCAAAAAAGTTGTATTTTATTCAACTTGGAGGAGTGTATGGCCAGCTAGGTAGAGAAAAAGATTATATGATTACTTTAAAAGCTGCTCATGCAAAAGATTTTTTAGATAAAGAATCAGAGTATTTAGCTTTAGCTCAACTATTATTACTCAATCAAAATCCATATTGGGCAGCTCAGGTTCTTGTTTCAGGACAGAAAAAAATTACTACGTTTACAGAAACTGTTATTGATAAAACTTCTGGAGAAGAGACAAAGATTGAAAAAACAGGTCCTGTTGTTAGAAGTAACGAAAAGAATCTTAAATTGCTTGCTGATTCATGGAGAATGGCACAGGAAATTGATAAAGCAATCCCCGTTCTAGAAAAGGCCGCATCATTGTCAAAAGATGGCAAATCATATGTCTTACTAGGAAACTTATATCTTGGTGAAGATAAAGTTCAGAAAGCTGTCGATGCTATTAAAAAAGGTCTTAAGAAAGGTGAGATTGATAAATTATCACAAGTTCATTTAACACTTGGCCAAGCATATTTTGAGCTACAAAAATTTGAAGATGCTAAGAAAGAGTTCAGGATTGCTGCTAGAGATAAGGATAAAAAAGTTAAAACAACTGCAAATAATTGGATTAAATACACTGAGAATGAAGAAATTAGGGTTAAAAATTTGGCTTTAAGAAGGGACTACATTCAGTCTCAGTCATAATCTAAGATATTCTTCTATCGTAAAATTATAATCATTTTCAGAATCTTTTTCATATGATTCTGTCTTAATAAGACTCCATTTGGTTAAATCGATTTCAGGATAATAAATATCTCCATCAATATCACAATCTACTCTAGTTATAATTAGCTTATTAATAGTTTTAACTGTTTCTTTAAATAGATGACCACCACCTATGATTACAATTTCATTTTCTTTTTTCATTTGAATATTTTCTTTCTCAGCATGCTTCATAGCATCTTCTAGATTGTCAAAAACATGCGTTCCTTGAATTTCATTTTGGGTTCTTGAAACCACGTAATTAATTCTATGAGGTAATGGTCTTCCTATGGACTCATAGGTTTTCCTACCCATAATTATTATTTTATTTAATGTATATTTTTTAAAATGAGCTAGATCTGCCTTTAGATTCCAAGGCAAATCATTATTAGCTCCAATTACTGAGTTATTCGATACAGCTACTAAGTGCGAAATTATCTTCATAATTAAATAGCCATTTTAGCTTTAATGGCTGGATGATGCCTGTAGCTCTGCAGTTTAAAATCATCAATAGAATATTTACTTAAGTCTTCGAGCGAATTTATTTTTGGTAGTACCAAGTTAGGCAATTCGTATGGCTGCCTTGAAATCTGTTCTCTTACCTGATCAATTGAGTTTAAATAGATATGAGCATCTCCAAACGAGTGAACAAATTTATTTGGCTTTAGATTTAATATTTCACTAAATATGCTCAAAAGTAGCGCATAGCTGGCTATATTAAAAGGTACACCTAGAAACATATCAGCACTTCTTTGATACATATGACAGCTAATAGTGCCATCATTTACATAAAATTGAGACATCACATGACAGGGAGGTAGGGCCATTTTGTCTATCTTTCCCACATTCCAAGCAGATAGTATATGTCGCCTACTATCGGGATTATTCTTTAGCCCTTGAAGTAATTCTTTAATTTGATCTCTTCCATCCCAATCTCGCCATTGAACTCCATACACGGGCCCAAGTTCTTTTTTCATTGAGGTATTTACATACCCAAGATTTTTACCTTGATTGTCTGCATTGTCAGTCCAGATTGTTGAAAATTTACTTAAGTCAGTGAGCTCTTCTCTATTTTTATTAAATCTAATTTCAGCAAGCCTTCTCTCATCACTAGATCCTTCTAGAAACCATAGTAATTCTGAAACCACTCCTTTCCATGCCAATGATTTAGTTGTAACAGCGGGAAAACCTTTTGATAAATCAAAAGAAAGCTGATGTCCAAATGAAGAAATAGTTCCAGTATTAGTTCTATCCTCTTTTCTATCACCATTTTCTAGAATATGTTTTAGAAGATCTATATAAGCTTTCATGCTTTTTTCCTTGAGTAAAACAATATTATAAATCCAATTAGTATCATAGGAATACAAAGGATTTGTCCCATGCTTAAAAAATTATAAGCAACGTATCCGATATGCGCATCTGGTTGCCTAAAGAACTCAATTACAAATCTTATGAGACCATAAAATATTAAAAAGAA
>Ga0206130_10006178_pt1 | contig 13810 bp, 13 predicted proteins | sample Helgoland_Spring_9_FD_148637 | JGI IMG/M metagenome (GOLD analysis project Ga0206130, IMG submission 148637) | Pelagic subsurface seawater microbial communities from Kabeltonne, Helgoland, North Sea - Helgoland_Spring_Bloom_20160512_1 | ecosystem: Environmental > Aquatic > Marine > Epipelagic ... | reverse complement strand
GATTTAGTTAAAAGACCAATTGACAGAGAGAATAATGAAACCTACACGAAAATTGGAATGTATAATTGGGGTAGAGGAATTTTTAAGTACCCGAGTGAATTAGGTTCAGATTTAGGGGATTCTACATTCAACTATATAAAAGAAGGTGATTTATTGTTGAGTGGTCAGTTTTCTTGGGAAGGTTCTGTGTCTCTTGTTGAACAAGAACAGGACAATTGTATTTCTTCTCATAGGTTTCACATATTAAATGGAATAGAAGGAAAGATATTAAATGAATACCTATGGTCTTACTTTACTTCACAAGAAGGACATTTTTTATTAAATGAAAACTCACCCGGTTCAGCTGGTAGGAACCGACCATTGAATATTGGGAAGTTATTAAAAGAGAAAATTCCTGTCCCAGAAATGGAAATCCAAATGGAAATCCAAAGGTTAGTAATTGAAACAAATAATTATGAGAAATATTCAAAACGGAGAACCGAACTCCTTAAAGAATATCGTCAATCTCTTATATCAGAGGTGGTCACAGGTAAAATAAGAGTATGTGAAGAAGATAATTCATTGAGTTTAAACCCCCATACCGTATGAGAAAACCAAACGAAGAACGTTTCGAAAAACATATAGAACAAACCTTGATTGGTCACGGATATACTTCTCGTTTATATACGGAGTACGATAGAAACCAATGTCAACTTCAAGAGGAACTCATAGAGTTTATTAAATCTACTCAAAAGGAAGAATATGATAAACTCTATGAACAATTTAATACCTCTACAGATAAACAACTGAGTAAGATTGTAAATGACCAAATCTCTAAAAGAGGAATCATTGATGTTCTTAGAAAAGGAATTAGTACAAGAGGATGTTCTTTTGATATGGTGTATTTTGAACCTAAGAGTGGTTTAAACCCTGAACATCAATCTAAATTTGAAAAGAATCGTTTTGTGTCGGTTCGTCAACTTCACTATTCTAATAAAAATGAGAATTCTATTGATTTGGTATTGTTCTTAAACGGAATACCAATTATTACAATGGAGTTGAAAAATCAACTCACAGGACAAAACATAAAGAACTCAGAGAACCAATACAAATACGATAGGAACCCAATAGGAGAACCCCTGTTACAGTTTAAAAGGTGTTTAGTACATTTCTGTGTAGACAACGATAAAGTATCTATGACTACTCGTTTGAGTGGTAACAAAACAAGATTCTTACCTTACAATAAAGGGATAGAAAACCCACCTGTAAAAGATGACTTCCGTTCAGAGTATTTATGGAATGAAATCTTACTTCCTAATTCACTTTTAGATATTATAGAAAACTTTGTATTGGTATCCGTAGAATCTAAAAAGGAGTGGAATGATAAACTGAAAAAAGTAACTTTAGAAAAAGAAGAGATTCTTATATTTCCTCGTTACCATCAATTAGATGTTATTCGAAAAGTAAGGAATAGTGTAAAAAAAGAGGGTGTTGGAAACAATTACCTAATTCAACATACCACAGGTTCAGGTAAATCATTTAGTATAGGTTGGTTATCACATACCTTAACCTCATTATATAAAACCAAAGAAGATACCAAACGAATGTTTGATACCATATTGGTGATTACCGATAGAAAGGTATTAGATAGTCAGTTAAAAAAAACTCTTAAAGATTTACAACAAACTGATGGAGTAGTTAACCCAGTAGACATTAACTCAAAACAATTAAAGGAGTTTTTAGAAAAGGGAAAAGATATCATTGTAACTACAATTCAGAAGTTTCCTTTTATCTCTGAAACCATTTCACAACTGAAAGGACAAACATTTGGAGTAGTGATTGATGAAGTACATTCATCTCAGAGTGGAGAAACCTCTAAACACTTAAAGAAATCACTTTCAGGAGATGTTATTGAAAATGAGGATGGAGAGGTAGATTATGAAGAAATGATTCGTAAAGAGATTGAATCACGAGGGAAACAACCTCATATATCTTTCTTTGGTTTCACAGGAACTCCTAAAAATAAAACATTAGAACTCTTTGGTAGAAAGAATGAAAATGGTGGGTTTGAACCCTTCCATTCTTACTCAATGAAACAATCTATTCATGAAGGATTTACTTTAGATGTATTAGAACATTATACAACCTATAAGAGATACTTTAAGGTAAAACAAACCGATACAGAAGATAAGGAATTACCTGAAGGACAGGTAATGAAACAACTTATTGATTATGTAGATTCTCATGATGAAACCATCAATCAAAAGATTACCATAATTCTTAATCATTTCACCTCATCAACTTCCAAAAAGATAAACGGAAGAGGAAGAGGAATGGTGGTTGTTCGTTCTCGTAAACATTGTGTCCTTTTCTATAAAGAAATGGTACGTCAAATGAAAGAAAGAGGACTTTCTTACTCTTGTTTAGTAGGGTTTAGTGGTGTAGTTCATTTACAAGGAGACCACAATGAATATTCAGAAGTATCTCTTAATAAAGAAAACGGATTAGAAGGTTCAAACATCCCAAGTGGTTTGAAAGACCCACGATTTAGAATCTTAATTGTATCTAATAAGTTTCAAACAGGATTTGATGAACCATTGATTCACTCTATGTATGTAGATAAGAAATTGAGTGGAGTTCAATGTGTACAAACCCTTTCAAGATTAAACAGAACGAAGAGTGGTAAAACAGATACGTTTGTTTTAGATTTTGTAAATGATACGGAAAAGATAGTAGAATCATTCCAACCATTCTATACATCAACCGTTCTAACAGGAGAAACAGAACCTGATAAATTATATGATTTACAAAACGAAATAGAATCGTTTACCATCTTTTCAGATGTCCATATTGATAGGTTTTGTAAAGAGTTTTATAGAGATACGGAGACAGATGAACGTTTACATCCTATAATTGACGAAGTAGTAGATAACTTTAAGAATTTAGAAAATGATGAACAACGAGAGGAGTTCAAATCTAAAATTCAATCTTTCATTCGTTTGTATTCTTACATCTCTCAAATCATCAATTTTACAGAAGTAAATTGGGAGAAACTATATGTATTCCTTCGATTCTTAAACAAGAAACTACCGAAAGGACTTACTGAAAGAATCAGTATAATAGATTCAGTTGATTTAGGTTCTTTAAGAATTCAAATGATGGGAGAATCTCGTTTATCATTAGAAGATAAAGGTGGAGAAATCGAACCAATGTCTGGTGGAACAGGTGGTGGTATTGATGAACCTGAATTAGACCTTTTATCTCATATCATTCAACGTATTAACGAAGTTTATGGGATAGAGTTATCTGATGAGGATAAAGTTGATTTGAAACAGGTAACAGAGAGATTAAAAAATAATGATGATTTGGTTTCTGTTATGATGGGAGATAATTCAGAGAGTGATAAAAAAGACTGGTTCAAAAAAGAATTTGGTGGAGAGGTTTCTGAATACTACGGAGATAGATTAGATTTTTATAAGAAAATAATGAACCCTAAAGTCTTCCCAATGATTTTAGAGGGGATGTACAAGGATTATAATAAAGATATAAGGAAATAACTACTGATTCAAACAAAAGAGATAAACTACAAGAAATAATAGGTAATAAGAACATCAAAACACTTGATACTAATCATAAACTATATGATTATTTTGAAAAAGAGGATGTAAGAGAAAAGATGATTCGGGTCGAACTTTAATATTTCCTGATACTCCATCTCATCTTCGAAAGAGGTATTGTCCCATGTAACATATATTTTATCTTTTTCTATTTTGGTAATAATTCCTCTTGTCTGATTCCATTTCTTTGTTTTACCTAGTCCTGAACTATATACTATATCTCCTTTTTTCATGACATGAACATAACGCTCATGTTTGGACTGGTCATTATCAACTCAATTTAATTAAATCTGAATAGGTTAATTCTTTAAATTCTTTACCTGATGACTCTAAATACTTCTTAAATTTCTTCTTAAAAGTCTGAGAATAATGCACTTTTTCTTTCTCTTTATTCAAATAATAAAGTGATAATTGTGAACCAACACCAAGATATCTCATGTATATATTTTGATTATTTTTCACCAGATAGGATTTACCATTTTTTTCTAAATAAGTAATTCCATCTTTAGTTTCATATTGTTCTTCTGGTTCTATTTCAATTTGAATATCACTCTCTTTTTCTTTCAGTTGAATAGAACCATCTTCTACTCCTTGATATAAGAATTGATCCATTTCTTTTTTAATCTCTAAAAGTCTTTCCCAATTAATCCTGATTACTCGTTTGGAAATTATATTACCTTGTTCATCTTTGGGTCTATAAACTTTAGTTGTAATCAAGTTCTTCTTGGTTAAAATCGGTAGATTATTTTCAATTTGAGATAGACCCCGAAACATGTGTTCTGAGATAATCTGGTTGGAATATGTTATTTCTTGATTTTGTATTGAATACTTTATTAAACGCTGAAGTATTGTAGATTGAAATAATGTAATTGAGTACTCTTTCTTCTTGTTTCGTGGTGACCTGATCCATTCAATTAGGTCTAGATAATTTTTAATCATTTTTATAATTTTGATTCTTGTTATTATTATTCATGTCATGATATAATTAATGTTAATACCACTTTGAAGAATTATAAAGGGTATTTAGAATAAAAATTTATATTTTTTGAAATGAGATAAATATCAACCTTAATTCCACTATTTGGGTAAATTACACCTGTCAACAATTAATAGTGAATTCTACAAAAAAGGTAATGGACAATTAATAATTTAAAGTTGATACCATTGTTTGTGGTAGTATACTAGTAATACTAGTATTATAATATATATATAATTATATACAAGTTAGTATACTACCACAATTAATAGAATTTGGTATCATCTTCAACTTGGATTCATTCCAATTTATTATCTATAAAATAGTAAATCCAATCAGGGTTGATCTGGTGATAGATCATCATTCCAACTAGGGAAATATATTCGGGAATTGTCAGGGTTTAACAGGGGGTAATTAAATGATGTTCTGGTTGATTCAGGATGAAAAATCTGAAACTATTTTAATGATATAACTTTTATTTGGGTCTGGAATGGTGACAAGGTTCTCACCATATATTTCTTGATTTATTTCTTTGATTATCTCTTCAACATTTTGGTAATCAAATAAATTAAAAACCAAATAATATAAGTCTAAATCACTATAATATTCACTTGGTGGTTCAACATCTCCCAATAGAATATTCTTGTTTTTATCAATCTTCAAGTTTGAAAATTCATACATGATTCCCAAGGTATCACGTAAATGATTGGATATTCTCTCAACAAATTTCTCTGATGTTTCGTCGTATAATGATACCATCTGAAATGTTATTTGATATGTATTGTTTCCTGTCATCTTCTTAAATAATAAATACATGAGAAATAGAAAAAATTACCTGTAGACTTTAATTTTTTGATTTCACGATATACTTATAGAAAAAGAAGTAATTATGAAAGATAAAACAACCAACACAACACAAACAATATATAAATTAGGTAGTCAGTACCTGATGGATAGGTCAAAACTTCTATCCATTGTATATAACGAAATTCAACGATTCTTTTTGGTCGACTTGGAATTTGATTTAAGAGAAAACGGAAACTTTCCAATTCAAACCAATAATTACACAGATGTTGCCAATGAGTTCAATATTGGTTCTGTTACACTACCCATTGACCAACTACTTGTAATTGATGAAGAGAAAAAAAGTCTTAACACAGGACAAATCCTAATCAAATTATCTATTGATATTCGGGAGAGTATAGAAGGAGAAGAATACGAAGTATAATGGTTAAAAAATATCCAAAGTTAGACTCAAATGGTTACGGTAGGTTAAATTATTATATGAAAACTCCACCCAAGGTCAATTATCAAAAAGAATATGATAGAACAATTGGTTTCCTAATAAGATTGGTGGAACACAATAATGGTGATTTAGATAATTTATTTAATGATACTAAGGGAATTATGAAGATTGTTTATGAATTCTTTGGATTCACAAGATTAACCCAATATATCTTATACACCTTCAACCAAGAAAAAGAGAAATATTTTACCCAAATACAATAAAAATAGAACCATCCCCAAAACCTAGTGATTATTGATTTTCATGTTAACTTACAGACTGTGGTGAAAAGGGGATGGTTCTTTATGTTATAATTACTCCCATTTTATAGTTACCCATTGTTTGACCCTATTTTTCATGTTATATAATGTTGTTTGTTACATTTATCGGGTGTTTCTGGTGAAATAATTATCCCATTTTGGAGTATACTCTAATATTCACGTTTTCATTAATTGACCAAGAAGTAGGTCATTAATATTACCAATGAACTCATTCCTCCTTTGGATTAAGAAATCATACATCTCTCCCTCTCCTTCAATTGATTTTATCTCCTTACAGAACTCCTGTTCATCATAAATGATATTCACCCTTCCTGTCACAATCAAGTTCGTTAAAAGAACCCTGAAGTATCTCTCCATTGGACTGACCTTTCCTTTAAGTAACCTTGATATATCTTGAACCTTATTCATGAACAGGAATATACAGAACATGGGTCAAAAAACCCGTATCATTACTAGGTTTTACTGTACCATTGAGTACCTTTTAAGGAAACTTGATGTTCCTTTTTATGAAGAAATAACCTTGATTTTGGGATATTTTAATTGATAAAAGGATGTTGACCTCTCATTTGGAATGAAAAATATTCCGGGAAAAAAATCATGGATTACATCAATTACCCAAAATACCCCCTTATTTACCATATACAAGGGGGGTCGTAGAGGGGATACCCTCCTTCAGAGAGGGAGAAGGAAGGGTATATATCAATAAGGTGAATGATTAATTATATCCAAACCAACTTGTATAATATCTGGTTGATATAACCTACCAAATCTCTTATCAGACCTCTTCTTTTTGGTATAGATACTCCAAGTATGTTTATGGGTGAATACCTTATTCCTTGGAGTCTTATATCCCTTATCATTTAGGTAATCACTTATCTCTTTAAAGTTCTTGTTCTTATTATCATATAGATCAGAGATAATGGAATATAACTCCATCTGATAATCTGTATAATTGGATAACCATAAGTTGGAAGAAGTAATCTTTACTTCCATGGTTAGGTTATATAACTTATTGTTTATCTTGTCGGTTGAATGGAAACTTCCAACGGTAGAATAATCCCAAAGGGTATCGGTTTGATCTGATTGTCCAGTAAGGGATACAGAGGTGTTTTTTATCGGGACGTTTTTTAAATCTTGTGTTTTATTGTGTCCAAAAACAAGTGGAATCTTTAGAAAAAGGGTGATCTCATGAACCTTGTTCTTGTTGTCATGGGACAATATTATGGAGTGAATGAAGAGGTGGGTTAGTGTCTTCTTTTCTTTAAATGAAAAGGTCTTTTTAGAGGTGATTAATTCGGATATATTTTCAAGGGAAGAATACCACTTATCCTTCTGATAATGAAGGTTTAGAAGGTTATTTGTGTTCTCTATTTTAACGTGTGTTTTTCGGTATTCATCATCCAACATCCTCTTTAATTTCAAGTAGATTTCATCCGACTTAAAGTGGTTTAAAATTCTCTTTTTCTCCAATTCTACAATCCCATCAGAAATGATCTTTAGTTCATTTTTTAATTCTTTCAATATTCTGGTCAACTTATACCTTTGTTTCCTTACCATGACTGAGAAATCAGGGTTTTCCTTTAGTACAGAATTGAGTTGTGTTTTCATGTGAACGGTGTTTTTCAATAACCCCTTCAGGGTGTTCCACACCAATTCTTCTGTGGGTTGAATATTGACACACCGTTTCATGGTACACACATTTTCTGATGGGATAGACTTATTGAAATTACGTTCAGATTCAGGACAATAGTAGTGATAGATAGATCTCTCGGGTTTTGTTCTTCCTCCAATTGGTGTTCCACAAGAACAATACATAATATCTCTAATTAGATATCTATGTTGAGTCCTGTTCATTTGACCCTTCCTTCTGAGAATTCTTAGTCTTTTGGATTGTACCTTATCAAATAATGTATTTGATACAATTGGAGGGATATTATTTCTTACAGTAGTATTTGATTTCTTATCATGATACTCATCTATTCCTATATAGGTTTGATTTCTTAGGATAAGTTGAATGGAACCTAAAGACCAATGTTTGTTTCCTCTTCTGGTTAATACCTGTTCCGTCTCTAAACGTCTTTTTATTTGTTTGATGGTATTTCCTTCAGAATACATGGAATACATCATTAGAATGTACCTACTTTCATATTCATCTATTACAAGTTTTGACCCTCCTTGAACCTTTTCTATTCTATAACCAAAGGGTGGATGACCTCCTCTGTAATAGTTTTGTTTTACCTTCTCCAACTTCCCTATTCTACTTCTCTCGGTTCTCACTTTATTATCGTATTGAGATACCTCAGAAAGAATACCCAAGATGAGGTTTTCCATGGATCCACTTGTATCATATTTACCGTTTGATGTATAGAGAACAACCTCATTTTTAACCATCTTCTGACGAATGAGATACCAAGTGGTTTGATTTCTACTTATTCTATCTGTGTTGTAAACAAACAGGTGTTTCACCTTCCCTTCATCCATTAGGTTTAAGAGGTTAACCATCACTGGTCTATCATCCAAATTATCCTTATTTGATGAGGTTCCCCCTTCATTGTGAATTTGATACTTCATCTTTAGTTTCTTGGACAATTCAATTCCTTGTTCCTGTTGAGTTTTCAAGGATGTTCCATCATCCTCTTGAATCTGAGTCGATACACGAATCAGGATATGTAATACTTCCATAAGTCCCTTTTAACTCGGGAATGTACAGATCACGATTATAACTTTTGACCCAATTTCTCGTTATATTTACGTTCTATGGGAAATCCAATGAAATACCTAATTTCTCTTTTCTTGACTACCATTCTCCTTTCATGTGGAAATGATAATTCAGAGTTATATCTAATTCTAAGAGATGAGAACAAGGATTTATTTGACAAGAATAATGAACTGGTTAAATCCATTGAGGGGAAGAATCAACAAATTGAGATGAAAATGGATTCAATTGAACAAAAACAAGAGAATAAATTACTTTTTATTGAGAAGGAAATAAATAGAAAACCTAAACCTTTTGACGAAGACTATGATGAAGTTATAGTTGTTGAGGGTGGTATTAAAAACATTTAATATTTACAAATAAAAAAGATTGAAAACCATAACATACATATCGTTAATTCTTGTTCTTCTTTCATGTGGAAATGATAATTCAGAGTTATATATAATTCTAAGAGATGAGAACAAGGATTTATTTGACAAGAATAATGAACTGGTTAAATCCATTGAGGGGAAGAATCAACAAATTGAGATGAAAATTGACTCCATTGAAACGAGACAAATTGACTTCATTCGAAATCTTGATGACAAGATCATGAAAAAACAAAAACGACAAGAAGAAATTGATTATATGAATTCAGAAGAGTATGAAGTTGAAATCGAAGGTGGTAATATTTAATTTTATCCTTTATAAATAAAAAAGTTTGAAAACCATAACATACATATCGTTAATTCTTGTTCTACTTTCATGTGAATCTCCCATGAACGAACTGAAAAAGGAAAATTCAGATTTAAAGAGTCAGAATAAGGAATTGAAAATACTCAGTTCACAGTTGGATTCTACTTTGAATCAATTGGAGGACAAACAAATAGAATTGAATCTTACGTATAAAGAGAAACTATCCAAACTGGAATCTCTAAACAAACAATTAAATAAGAGTTCAAGTAGTACGAATAATACCTATAGTGATGATGACTACAATAGTGGATCCTACCAAAGTGATTATTACAGAAAAGAGGTTTGTTCTGGTTATGTAAATAGAAGGGTATGGAATAAGAGTGGAAGTACATTAACACTTCGAGTACAGACAACCTGTCCCTATTGTTCAAATACAGACCAACATGATATATATATTAAAGAGTCTAGATGTAAGGATCAAGAATTAGAATGTCCTAATTTTGGAGGGTGTGGTAAAACCTTTATTGTTAAACAATGTCTTATCAAACATTTAGATAAATATGATAATTTCTAACCCACCTCTTCATTCACCTAAACAGAAATTAAAATGAAAAACATACTTCTACTATTCATTCTCTTTACAGGTCTTGTTTCTTGGGGACAGGATTATGATATCTATTTAAATAGTTTTCATTCAGAAGACCAATCAAAAACCTTTCAAAAGTTTACTTATAAAATCCCTGAACATGTAAATAGTGTTCAGTTAAATTTTGATCCTCGAGTCGTTCCTGACGGATTTTATGTCAAATACGGAGATCAAGAATTTTGGAGTGGATTTGTTGGTGATGTATATAAGAAGGGTGACGGTTTATATAAAATGATAAGTGTCCCAAAAAATATTAAAAATAGGTTTTACAAAGATATATACCCTAGTAGACTTACTGGACAAGGTAATACTAATAGAGTTGATGGTTATCCTAGAATTTTCGCAGGTGAATTGGTATGGTACAAACAAAATGATGGATTATTAGAATCTATAAACGCAGAAATCACCAAAGTTGGGGGTTCTCCCGTAAATAGTATTTTCAAAAATGGTGATGGTAACGCAGAAACCATAACCAAAAAACTTAAAAGTGTTGAAAAAGGACTGTTTGGGGTATGGGATAGTTATGGAAATGTTTTAAAAGGTGATACAAAGTTTACTTTGAAAAAAGAAAGTGGTGAAGATGAAATTACCATCATGGTTTTTTCTCCTCTACATGGGAGACTCTTTGATGTTTTAATTAATACTTGTGAAACGTGTCAAGAACCCACTAAAGATATTTCAGAAATTGAGTTTAAGGATTCCAAAATACTATTGAATGGTTCGACATACGATGGGTTGGTAACGGAGAGATATAATCAAGAACAACTTAAGAGTGTTAAACGAGTTAAAAATGGTTTAATCACAAGCGAGATTATATACCATGAGGACAAAAACTACAAAAGTAATTTATCAAACTTCAAAAACATTGAAGTTATAACCTCAAAAACAGAACAACTTGGTATCATGGATTATCAAATTGATAAATTAATAAAAGAGGGAGAAAATCAATTAAGTCAAAGGGATCATCTCAAAGAAAATGAAATGGGAGATAAATTTGAGAAATACCAAGAGAAATATAATGAAGGAAATCTTAAAGGAAAAAAACTCGAATTATTCAATGCGTATTTGAAACACAAAAACAACTATGAAGAAACTACTAAAAAAATAAAGAGTGATAAAAAGAGTCGAGATGAATTCAAAAACTCTCTTTTTAAAGAAATGAAAAAACCGTTCTATCAACTTATTTCAAAAGAATCTTTTAATTACACAAATGGTCAAAAAACTGGTATTCACAAGGAATATGATAAAAATGAAAAACTTGTTCTTGAAGAGGAACTGAAAGATGGTGTTAGAAATGGTTCTTACAAGAGATATGAAAATGGAGAAATAGAGGTAGAGGGAATTTATATAAACAATAAGAAAGATGGATTATGGACTCTCTATTATGACGGTTGGAAAGAAGAAATTTCTTATTTAAATGATGTAAAGAACGGAGATTATAAAAAATACTATGGAGATGTGGTGGTAATAGAAGGTCAGTATTCCAACGGTTTAAAAACTGGAGATTGGAAAGATTATAACAACCAAAGTGTCTTAACCAAAGATTATATTTTCATTGATGATAAGTTGGATGGACCGTATAAAGAATATTCTGGAGATATTGTGGTAAAAGAAGGTACTTATTCCAATGGTTTAATGACTGGAGAATGGATTTTGAGATATGATAGTGGGTCTCTAAAAGGTCAAGGTAATTATGTTGATGGGGATGGTGGTAATGTTGGCACATCTGGAATTCCAATAAATGGAAGAGATGGTGAATGGATATTATACCATGAAAATGGTAATAAGTCTCAGATTGGAAGTTATGTTAATGGACTACTAACTGGAATTTCCAAAGGTTATTTTGAAAGTGGTTCAATATGGTATACAAGTAATAATATTATTTCTGGAATAGAATCTTATTGGGATGGATTAAACATTACTTATTATCCAAACGGGAAAATGTATGAGAAGTCATTTTGGAAAATGAGTAAAAGACATGGTAAAACCATTAAATATTATGAAAATGGAGAAAAGAAGTCAGAAAGGGATTATAAACTAGACGAATATAACTTTGAAGGAAATAGACAAACGGAGTACAACGAAGATGGTTCCGTTAAAAAAAGGTGGGAATATTCAAATGGTGAATGGAAAGGGTTCTTATCTAAAGAAGAACAGGAAAGAATTGAAAAGCAGGAGGAAGAACTCAGAAATTCTACTTATCAATGTGTCTGGTGTGGTCGTGACTTTATATATAAAACAGGGGCCCCTAGGTCAAATTTTTTCGATTATCTAGGACGTTGTGAGGTTGTCCCTTACAGTTCGGAAAATAGTTATTGTTCCGATAAGTGTTCAATTGAAAGGTGTAAGAATAAATTTGGACTGGACTAACCCAACTATTCATAAACCTAAACAGAAATTAAAATGAAAAACATACTTCTACTATTCATTCTTTTTACAAGTCTTGTTTCTTGGGGACAATCTCTAGAAATTATCACCTATCCTAACGGAGACAAACATTTTGTTGTTTGGTATAATGGTTCGGGTGTGAATAAAACGGTAACCAAAAGAGAAACCTACCAACAACAAAACCAAGGAGGTCAATTACAGAAAGTTGAAAATTATAATAATGGTCAAAAACATGGAGTATTTCAGTATTACAATTCTGAAGGACTTAAAATACTAGAAGAGAACTACATTACCGATAAACTTCATGGGACAAGAAAATCTTGGAATGATAATGGTAGAATTTTATCAAACCAGGAGTACCAAAATGGTAAAATTCAATCTGAAATTAAGAGAGAGTATTTTTATGACACTGGTTTCTTAAAAAAGGAATCTCATTACATTGGAGAAAGGGACAATACGTTTTTGAATGGTTCTTCATATGAATATACTCAGGACGGGGTCCTAATTAAGGAAATTATATATGAGTATGATGAGGTTTCAGTAACCAAATATTTTTATGATTCAGGACAGATTAAAGAAGAAATAGGACCATGTTATGGGTACTACTGTATAGAAAAAAGGTGGTACGAAAATGGTAATTTAGAGTATGAGTCTGATAAGAATGGTACAATTAAAAAGTACACTAAAGACGGTGTTCATTATACCAAAGAAAACTTCATACTTGATATTTCGAATATGATGGATGATTTATGGGATAAAGGTTTATTAAAATACGATTGTGATGATGATGAATTATTAACTAAAAACAAAATGATTATGAAAATCAACTTTACTTCATTAATTAGAAACTTAGAAACTGATGAAGTTTATAGTTCATTGATAGATGAAATTGATACTTCATCTGATTACTGGGATAACGAGTTGGAGAAATGGTGGAAAAAGAATAGAGACGAGTGTGGAATTACCGATTAAAAAAGTTTAACTATGAAAAACATACTTCTACTATTCATTCTCTTTACAAGTCTTGTTTCTTGGGGACAATCACCAGAATATCTCTATTATGATAATGGTGATGTAAAATGTAAGGTGTGGAGGGATGGAAATCATAAGGTAACCAAAAGAGAAACCTACCAACAACAATATCAAGGTGGTAGATTACAGAAAGTTGAAAATTATAAGAATGGTCAACGTCATGGGGTTCAGGAAGAATACAATAGAGACGGAAATCTATTAACGAAGAACATGTA
>Ga0206130_10006177_pt1 | contig 13811 bp, 18 predicted proteins | sample Helgoland_Spring_9_FD_148637 | JGI IMG/M metagenome (GOLD analysis project Ga0206130, IMG submission 148637) | Pelagic subsurface seawater microbial communities from Kabeltonne, Helgoland, North Sea - Helgoland_Spring_Bloom_20160512_1 | ecosystem: Environmental > Aquatic > Marine > Epipelagic ... | reverse complement strand
CCTCTGTATTCATAAATTGCTTGATCTTTATCTCCCATAACAATTAGAACTCCCTTAAAACCAATATCTCTAATAAACTTAGACACGAGTTTATAGAAGAGCGGTGACATATCCTGAGCTTCATCTAGGATAATAATATCAAATGATGTGATTTCTTTTCCTGTTCTTAGATTAAGATCTTTATCTAACAAATTAATAATATTCCGATCATCAAATCCTATTTGGGGATAGTATGTTATCGCCAAAGAGTGATAACTCTCAATCTCTAAATGATCTAATCCTAATTTAGTTTTCTTGATTCGTCCTTCAAGCTTCAATTGAGAACTGAATGTTACAGACATAATTCCTTTATCTGAATTGTCTTCTGCGATGCCGAAGGTAGTGGTGGATTTACCAGCACCGGGAACAGCATCCACATAACTTGATAAACCACAACGGGTTGCTTGAACAACCGCCAATTGTTCTTCACTTAGCTTTTCTAAGATAGACATAGTATTCTTATATTACTATGCAAACTAATATTTAAATGATTATAAAAAAGTATTCTGTTAGTAGTATCACATTTAAAACGTAATCATTTAATCGTCATCGTAGAATTGGGGCATTTCATCAAATAAAACTAATTTTTCACTATCTGTAATATGATTAACCCATTGATTTCTTTCTTTCATTTCTTCTTCCTTTAATTTATTCAATTTTTCCTCTTCTATGAGACGTAATTTTTCGCTTTCATCTATAAATAGTTGTTGTATTTCAGATGTTCCAATTTGAGGTAGAATGATAAGTGTTTTTAGAACACCCTGTTCTGTGAGAGAATAACACGTGACAGCATCTAGAAAAGCTTCTTTAGATCTCTTTTCACATTCATCTTCAATGGCATCTTCGCCACCAAATAAAAACGTAAGAATTGAATTAAATGATTTTTCTTTACTTGTATCAAGCGCAAGCATATTATTTAAGAATCCAGCAAACTGTATCCAATGAGAATATTTCCAATCCAATATTTCTATTTCACCAACAAAGGACACTTGATTTACTTTAATGATTAAACCAATCACTCCTAATCCGGTAGTTACTACAAACATACTACAAATAATTAGAATCGCGGTTACTAAAAAAGGAAGCAACGAAATCAACGATATACACAATATCGTAAAGCATTTATTATAAGAACCCCTAACCCTGTAAGTTATTTTATATTTACATTCTGTCACTTTATCCTTGATACGTTCGGGAATAGCTTGTCTCCCCCAAATCATTATTCTTAGAAGCGAAAAATTACCTATATTTTGGATATTTTTATTAATTTCTCTGATAGAATAAGGATCATAGATGGAAATATGCTTTCTTTTAAATTTTTTCTCAGATATATGTCCCTCTTTGATTTCTTTGTCAAAATTGAATAACCGAAAAAATCCTATAGGGATATGTTTTATATAACAACTAATCCCCATTAATAAGAATAGTATATGATCTAATTGACCGAAATTCGTATCATCAACATAAGCTAAAATACTATCATTCGTATCAGTAAAATTATCATATGTTTCGGTGTAATTAAGTGTATGATTAGTATCTATTTTATCATTTAATAGTTCATCATTTAATAGTTCATTAGTAACGAAAATAACAAATTCTTCATAAACGAGAATAGATATATTCCAAGCGATATATAAATTTAATACGCCTGTAATTATCATGGTGGAACATATGACTACGGTAAATTTTTCCCATAAATAACCGGGAATACTTGTTATAGAATAGTTACGATTCACAATATTATTCATAATTAATATGGTTAAATGCGAAAAACACTGACTTAACATTATGATTAATCCGGCAAACTCAATGTGTGCTAAAGATAGTTTCGACCAGTTATGAAATTCATTAGGATTTCTTTCAGGTCTTTCTAACCAACGAGTAACAATTGTATAAGAGTTCAGACATAGAGGGACGAGAGTTGATGTAGCATATGTTTTTACTTTACCTAAATTTACATTCATAATTTCTATAGTTTTCCCTTTGGAATTACTTCCAAAAATTTCTTCGATAGACATGACTCTGACTCTGATACCACCCAAAATATTTCTGATCATTTGTTGATAATCCTGAAGGTCCCATACAAAATAATCGGTTATATTCACCATTTACTATTACTCTGATATTATTTTCGTACGAATTTGATTTACGAAAAAAAATATAACTAAACAACTATGCCGATGGATATGTGCGTCGCATACATTATCGAACAAAGACTTCAGGAATCTATGAAGAAAGAACGGGAAAACAGAGAAAGACAACTGATCAATATCACTCAAAATGCGAATCCCCAAACCATCATTAAACAAGTTGTAAATGACTGCGCAGTGTGTGGTCAAAATCAGGTATGGTGTGTGTGTAATTATTCTGCGATGGACTAGAGTAACATAATATTTATCTCTTTGAGCCTTTACCTCTTCTAGTTTTCTTTATTACTAATTATAAGGCATTATAAATAAAATTTGATTAATAAATTAAATTAAAAATTAACTAAAATGAACAAACAAATGAACGAAATCTTTTACACATTCTGTATTATTATCTTTATTCTATCCACTCTGAATTGCTGCTTGAGGATAAAGATACTTGACAAAATGAATAACAAAAGATTAAACAGTTATCAAAAACAATGGTCGCAAATAGAAATGAATGAATACAACATAACACAACTTAACTAGAAATTTTTAATCAATCGTAACAATCTCCCGATCATTCTGTATTTCAACGATTTTAATTACACCGGTTTTATCAGAACACATAAATACATCTCCTATATTCGTGTGTAATGAAGATTCTGAATTATTATGCATCAGGATATTCATTAATTTCAGGTCTTTTAATTGTGCCTCATAAGTGCCGATATGTTTTGGTTTAAAATAGATGTCAATTTTTTTATGAGTATGATTGATAAATTTAACCGACGCAGTTAGTTTTTTTGGACGCCCTGAACGACTATGCACAGCCTGGTTCGGAGGATTGAGAGGGTCGCTCGCAGGTGAATTGGTCATTCGTGTTACTGACCTATACATAGATGAATAATGTTTCATTAATGGTGATTTCTTATCATTAATCGTAATAGTAATGACACCCTGTATCGAATATGTGTTATTCTTGACTTTACTATATTGTTGAGTATTATCAACATTATCTACAATTGTATCATAATGAAAATCAGATTTAGGCATTTTATTCAAAATACCACTACTGTTTCCTTTCATAATATTGCCTACATGAACCTTGCATAGTATGATATACTTTTTTAAATTACCTCTTTCAGAATAATTACAAGCGAGAGAAACACTATCCGTGAAATAGATTCCTTTTCCTAACCGAGTCCCGTGTTTAGATTGGTTTGTTAGGGAAAAGTCGTCATCAAGGATTAATTTAATAGTTTTTTCGTCGGTTCCGTGCATCAATAGTTTCTCACCATGTTCTCCTAGAGATTTAGTATTTTCATAAACATATTCCTTATATCTACGATAATTTTCATCCCTGTAGATGTGTTCGTGTGGTGTGAACTCTATGTTAGAACACGGATATTCAGCTTTCATTTGTTTGATGAATTGTTCCAGTTCCTCATCTGTAGCTCTAGGGATAAATAGTGAGTCAAGGGGGTTAGATGGCTCTGTTACTGGATCATCTGGTTCTGTTGCTGTTGCTGATTCGGGTTCTGTTTCTGTTACTGTTGCTGATTCGGGTTCTGGTTCCGCGAAAGTATTGTTCCTATCACTCCTAATCTTTTCAAGTTTAGTCACAGCTATCATTTGTTCTAACTGAATCCGCTCTAATTCATCTCCCAGAGATTCTTTTTTCTGTCCATTACTATCGACATTCTCAGCATTCTTGCTGATTATCGCGTTTCTTTCAGTATCCAATTCTAACTGCTGAATAAATCCGTAATCACGAATCCCCCTAAAGCATTTCTTCAACGCTTCAATCTTAGTAATATGAGTAATCAGTTCATCTTTTGATTTATTTGAGAAATTAGCAATATTATTCTTTTTACAGTAATCGATCAGATCCTGCTTTTTCTTTCCTTCAAATATCATTTTATACAATCAATAATAAATAAACTAATCAAATTTATTTTAAATCAATTTTTAATTCTTCTTTTTCTTACTTTTCTTACCTTTCTTTCTAGTCAATGCCCCTCTATTCCGTTTAGAATTTTGAACAGGTCCCAAATCCATTTGATCTAATTTCCTAACTGCTTTATCAACTTTTTTAGCTTTCTCCACGCGTTCTTCTTTTTCTTCAATATCATCAAAGATTCTCCACATTTCATCATCTAATTCTTCTATCTTTTTATCAGCTATATTAATGCGTGAATTAATTTTAGATATACTTGCTTGATATTTTCTCATAGAACTTTCTTTCATTGGTTTAGAAGATAATGATTTAAAATCGGTCGCTTTAGTATTCTTCAGTTGTTTAATCTCATCATCTAAATCACACAATTTATCTAATTGTTCGTCTAATTCATCTACCTGAAAATCTACTTCCATAGAGGCGGCGGTTACCAACTCCGATTTAAATATTTCGGCCCACTGAGGACAAGAATCAATCATAAATGGGATCACATTACCGATGGATCCGTGATCAGAAAATTCTTGTGGTGATAAGCAATGTGACCCGTGTATGTTAATGAGCAATTTATTCGCATCAGGATCAATATCTTTTAATATTCCAGGATACTGAATATGTTTCGTATTGGACCAAGGACTACCTGTAGCTTTAGCGCTTTTTAAAACTGGCTTCGTTGTTCCATTGAACAAAGCATTTAATAATGATTCATCGGTCTTTTCATTTGAATAGGAGTGAAAATAACCTTCGCGTTCCATAGTATAAGAACACCCGGTATATCTGATTGGATTATCATCATCATCGGCGACAACGATTAATTCTTTAGATTCATTTCTTACTAATTCTAATAATCCTACCTCAAAATTTGCGATGTAATAGAACTCAATATTGGGTAGATTAATAACTATTCTTTTATCGGCGTCAAAAAAGATGTCTTTTCTCTTTCCAAATTTGGTATACAGTTGATGGACGTGACCGATATTTCCGGGATAACCGAATACTTTCATTACGATGTAATCATGATATTGACGAGGTTTAAATTCCACATTTTTAGGATCAGCGGAAAAATCCTTATCTACATCAGTTTCTACGACCTGTCCTTGTTCTCCTCTGATTTTGAGATGAATCTCTACAGACAAACCTTCAGGAACTCCTATAATTGGATCAACAAAAGGAATACTTTCTAATTCTACTTTATGTTTTAAAAAGAGTTCATCTAATTCACCCTTGTGATATCCCTTTGTTTTCAGAAATGCCAACATTTGCGAATAACTTAAATCAAATAATTCTTTATCTTTTGGAAAGATAGATCCCAAATACTTATGAATAATGTATTTATGAGGTCTGTCTTTATCAACCAGAAGATTGTGTAATGTCGTTTGACCGTGACAACTGTGATGATAAAAAAAAGACTGCTTTTGACTGCTTCTTTTCGTGCCCTCCATTTATAAATAACTTATATTTTATTTACTGGTAACGAGAACTTTTTTCTCCCGGTTTAGGTAATCTTCTAGGGGCAACTTGATCTTCAATAAATCCTTCTTCCATTAATAGCTTATTTAGTTCTTTTTTTCTTTCTTTTTCTATTTTGTACTGAACCCTTAGATCTTGATATATATTCGGCGCCCGAACTTTGAGAAAATCAACGTCACGATGTTTTAATTTATTAATTTCAATAATAAGTTCTAATTCTGGTGGTGGTTCTATATAGTCTCTAACCCAGATATGTTTATTTAAGGGGCAATTATTCTTACATAGGGGATGACATATTCCGGGACATGTATACGGTGGCATCATCGTTTACTATTATTTACATTAAGGATTTATAATATTATCAAATTTGATTTAATAAATAATATCTATTTATCATATAATGGAAGAGATCCTAAAAGAAGTTCTGATGGAAAAGGAAGAACTTAGACTCAAAAATATAGAATTAGAAAAAGATCTAGAATTTTATAAATCAATACTAGAAATGAGGAATTCATGTATATTCAATTTACACGAAAAAACAAAGAAAGGTGAGAGAGTATGGATTGATATAATCAATGCCGAAACAAAAGAACTATTAGAACTGGATATGGATGATGAAATTAAGGAATGGTTAAAACCGATTAAATGTGAAAAGTAAGTCTCTTAATAGATTATTCCCACATAAATCACATAAAATTTTTTGTCATTATTTCAGTAGCTAAAACTGTTTGCTTCATTAGCATTGCAATAGTCATCGGTCCGACCCCACCTGGAACGGGGGTGATATAACTAACTTTATATTTCACAGAATCAAAATCCACATCACCCACAATTTTTCTTTTACCGTTATCAGAAATCGTATTAAAACCTATATCAATGATAATCGTATCCTGTTTGATCCAGTCTTCCTTCACCAAAAGAGGAGCCCCACAACAAGCGATAATCATATCGGCGTCCTTAGTCATTTCTTTAGTATCCTTAGTATCAATATGACAAATAGTGATAGTAGCTCCTCTTCTAAGCAATAATAGAGATAAAGGTAATCCCACGATATTACTACATCCTATAATCGTAACATTGAGTCCCTTTACATCTATTTGATAATGATCCAATAATTCAATACATCCTAGAGGAGTACAAGGAACAAACTGAATATCTCTATTCTGAAACAATTTACCAGAATTCATAACATGAAAACCATCCACATCTTTTTTATGAGAAATACCATTCATAATCAGATCTACATCCAAGTGTTTGGGTAAAGGTAATTGAACTAAAATACCGTGAATCGTATTATCATTATTTAAATTATGAATTGTTTCTATAATTTCATCTTGTGTAACAGATTCTTGAAAACGATATACTTTACTCGTAATCTGTAATTTATGACACATTTTTATTTTCATAGAAACATATGCTTCTGAATCGGGATTATCTCCTACTAGGATAACAGATAAGCAAGGTCTATGACCAGACTGGATTAATGTATCAATTATCGGTTTAAGTTCATCAATTATTTTAGATGAAACTAATTTCCCGTCTAGTATCATTTATTAATAATTGATTTATTAATTCTTAAATCATTATAATGACCACGACCATTGAAACTTCATGAAGTTTTCTATCGACGCATTCCTTGTTTTTTTCAATGATCCTGTAACATTTTCGCGAAGCTTGGGTGAAAGCCCAGGTAATTTAGTTTCTTGATTTATCACCTGATTTATCCCTTGATTTATCCCTTGATTTATCCCTTCTTTATTCTGTTCCATTAATGGTTCGGAAACTATCGGTGACTTAAGGACTAATCTGAATACATTTAATTCTGGCATCTTATACACTAAGATAGAAAATAATTCTTAAACTATTCCTTTTGATGATTTTGTTATGAATTTGATATAAAACTATTCTAAATTTTGAATAACAGAATCCTTTGAGATGAGCGCAATGCGTCATATTATGAAAGGAACCCAGCGATCGGTTAACCGATCTATTCATCAGATGAACATGAGTGACATCTACCCGTGTCATAAACATATCTGTTTGTGTGTGGAATATCTGGATTTTGGAAAGAGTAAAGACAGGGACAGATACAAGCACTGCTTCATCACAGCAGATAATAACGCGAAGTATGAACACATATCTTATCAGAACAATCTCCCAGATTTCTAGGAACGAAATCAAGCATACATTTAAATTAAAGTTCTTCAGATAAAGATCCATCATCCATACATTCTTTCGCTTTAATGTAATAACCTAACCCAAATGATACTAAAGATGTAGTCACCCATAACACTGTTAAACTACAGCAGATACATTTTCTGGAGCATTTGCGTGTTGTTTTGTAATCAGCGTCGGCATTCAGTAATAGTGAATCAGTTTTGGTTTCAGTAGGATGTAACATTTATAGTATTATTATTTAGATTTTTTTTAAATAATTTAAAGAAGTAATCTGATAATAATAAAAATGATTGACGTAGATATTATTCAGAGAATAAAAGTAGCGGGGATATTCAGCTTACAAGTATACAAGGTTCTAACCGGAACTCTTTTAGCATTATTTATTCCTCAAAGTTGTGGAGAACAGATATGTACTCTTACTGAAAATCTAGAGAATAGTGATCCCTATCACAAAACAGTCCTATCAGTAAATATGTTCACCGGATTATTGTTTATCATGTATTACATAATTGAACTACGGAGAGAAGAATGGTCAATCAAATACTTAGACATCGACAATAATAAATCTGATAATGCTTTAAAAGAAGTAATCATTAAACATCCTAAATTAGATAAGAAGATGGATAGACTCAATAAATACTACTACAATACATTACTAGTGACAAGTTTATTTTATTTTATCAATATGTTACTATCGGCTAAATTAGTAAAAGACAAATATCATAGTATGTCTTCTGTTTCATGTTTCTTTAGTTTCTCTCTATTGGTTATGATGAAGTTATATAATTCATTTGTTGTTGCGAAACAGTCCGTCAAGAATGATAAAATGATGAGTGCATATATGAGTGAGTTTGTTTCTTATAATGTGTTAGACTCCGATTATTTAGATTCATTGCCAGATAAAGGAGAAGGGGAAGGAAAGGGAAAAGTAGAGGAAGAAGTAGGGGAAGAAGAGGAAGAGCCAATCGTCCCAGAAGAGAATAGTGGAACAAACCAAATAGTTCAGTTAGATGATATTGCAATAGAGAAAAAGATGGTAAAGGTAAATAAAATCTAATGTATTCTATAGATGCCTGATATTGTAGTTGATGATCCCGAATATAATCAATTAACAAACAACCAAAAGCAGTTACTACAAGAGCTTGTGAAACCTGAAGCAGATGCTTTACAAGAATTTTATGAGAGTGAATTAGCAGAAATGGGTAAGTTAGAAGATTTAGATCACAAACATTCTAAAAAAACATTTGTTACTGTTAGTAAATTATTGAGTAGTGGTTTATCAAAAGCACAAATTAAATCATTAATAACTATCTTAAATATTGAAAAAGTAGATGAAATAGTAGATGAAATAGAAGGCAACGATTTGTTTGACATTGATGACATTGATGAAGATGAAGTATCTCAAACAAGTTTAGATAGGGTCGGGTTTGATTGTAATCGTTTTCACTGGACTCTTAGGTGCGTTGATGAATTAGATGAATATATGGTGACATTAATTCAGAGTAAAACCAGAGGTAATCAATCTCGTTTAAAATCTAAAGCTGAGGGTAGAATTACTATGAGACAAAAATTAGCAGATGAATCTAAAGTAAAAGACCAGTTAAGGAGAGCAGGTTTCGGGGAAGAAGAAATAGAATATCATTATCAAAATCATTATCTAAAAGGTTCTTTAAAAAAGAGGAAACAGAAGGGGAAAAGGAAGGGAAAAAAGAAGGAACTGAAAACAAAAGGAATACATAAAATGAGAAGAACCGCCATAACTGCTAGAAGAGGTGTTAGACGTGTCGCTAGATCCGCTAGAAGGACTGGTAGAAGAGTTAGAAGTAGAACTCGTCGCAGAGCTAGAACCGGTCGCGCCAAACCTAAGCGAACAAGGAGCAATCGCAAGAAGACTAAGCGTATAAGGAAAAAGCACATGGTCGGTGGCGATCTACATGATAAGTTGTGGATGAATTGGCTAAGATCTATTAAGCACGGCAACTCATCGATGGACGAGGATAAACGAAAACTGGTCTGTAGACGGATAATAACACAAGCTAAGATCGACGCCGAAGATCCGAAGATAACTGCGATGGCAAACATTGCGAACTACGGCCAAGAAAAACGGAGGAAAAAATTTGTGGAGCGCTTTATCCAAGACACCGAACCCGTCACCAGCTACTGGGGAACCTTTAACGAAGCCGATGTCAGTCCCGTTGCGGTCAACGGATACCTAAAAGAACTAGGTTACGGGAAAGGTACCGGTTCTCCCGATTTTGAAAATTTTTGGGACAACATACGCCCCCTCACTAAGAATGCGTGGGGTTAATTGTAGTGAGGAATATAGCGCATAATAATAAGGAATGATATCTTGTTCTTAAATTTATTTAGGAAAAAAGATAAAGGGAAGAACAAAATAACTGTTAATCCTAAATTAAAATCTATGTTATTATAAAATGAGAAGATCCACCAGAACTGCTAGAAGAAGTGTTAGAAGGGGTGTTAGACGTGTTGCTAGATCCGCTAGAAGATCCGCTAGAAGAGCTGGTAAAAGAGTTAGAAGCAGAACTAGAAGTAGAAATAGAAGTAGAAGAAGTAGAGCATCTAAGAAATGCACTTGTGATGCTGCGTGTAAAAAATGCAAGGAATTATGTTGCAAGAAGTGTGATATTGAATGTGAATGTCCTCCGAAAAGAGGGAGAAGAGGTAACCGATCAAGAAGTCCTAGAAGAGGTAGATCTACTAGAAGAGGTAGATCTACTAGAAGAGGTAGGAGCAGAAGCAGAGGAAGAAGAACTGGAGGGGGCGATATAGGAGGCTACGAAGTTCACTCTCACGAAGGTTACGCTTCTTTTTAATCAATCATAAAACAAGTTCATCGCAAATGAATCCATTAAGTTATCGTAAGATTCAGCATCCTTAAAATCATTAAACATATCCAACACTTCATTTAAGTAATTAAGTTGTTCTTCTTGAATTTCATTTTGACCATTATCATTTGACTGATTGTCAAGTTGTAGATCATGCTGTATATCATGCTGTAGATCATTTCTTTCCCGAATTAACTCTATGTAAAGAGTCATCTGCATCCAATGCATAAAATGATTGACATCAAATGGTTTCTGGATATTATTTCCCAAATAATTAATATTGATTTCACAATCTTCAAAATCTTCTGGTGCTTCTTCATCACCGTCATCTCTGATAAGTGTGAACTCAAAAACACCTTCCAACAGAATCTGTAAGTATTTCGCCAAATGAAGACTTAAGTTTAAATTCAGATAATCCAGATCATTTCCATCGAGGCGTCTCACTTGGATATTCTGAATTTTACTCGCCCACATTTTATACTACTCTTTTATTTAATTCTGTAGAATAAACATCAAATTTGATTCTGTTGTTAAAGAATTCTTATAAAAACATTCCCAAAACTAACAGGAGATCTATCAAAGAGGAGTATGAGTAAAGGATGCGTCCAGATACAACAGATACAACAGGGTTACGCCCTTACTCACTATCAACAGATATCGTTGATAATGATTCGGTTCCTGAAATCTCCAGACTTAGTTCGGGATTTCATCGGACATCTTAGACAAAAAGAATTCTTTTCCGCACAGCAAGAACACATCGATATGCGTAAAGATAAATTCTATTTGAACACGGGAGTTCCGTATTCTTTCCCTGTCCCAATCACTACACATTTATGGTTAGTATCCCGCGATATACAATTGGATATTAAATGCTTGATCGATGGTTTCCTGTATATGATGACAGAACGAGAAGTCAATATCAATGATCAACTCGTTCATTTCTCTGAAAAAGAGGATATTAGATTGAATGAGAAGATTCAATTATTGAATCGGTTGTATCATCTTAAAAAAAAGGTGGATACAGAATACAAGGATATTGATATCCGATTTTCTTTAAATGGTCATATTAAATCTCTAAACGGTCTTCTGGGAGATTCAGACTACGGTGGGATATATTTGGATAATATAAGTGAACATAAAGAAACCAAAGATATGGAAATCATTGTATTGTAAATTTAGATTTAGATTTAGATTTAGGTTCATTCGTCGGTTATAAGTGACCGATCACTATCACATATTTGGATCACTAGGAACCTCAAATATACCAGATTTTTTATCCTTTTCAGGAATGTCTAAATTAAATGTCACACAGAACTCTTTTATCTGTGATTGACTCATATTCATTTCAACTAAATCGGTATATTCAACAAACTCAAAGTCATCGTTATTCTTCGCTCCTAGTCTGACGAAATCATTATAATAATACTCACATTTCATTTTTCTTAAGATTTCATATAAAACAGTGTTAATATGAAAATCTGGATCTACTTTATGAGTGTTTTCAGTCAATTCACAGGTTTTTTTAAATTCGATAGTAATTACTCGTTGACGTTTCCAAATATATTTAATTCTGGATAAATTCTCCTCGAATGTTGATGAACGAACGTTATGACCGTTGATCCTTAGGACTATTAAATCTGGTTCCAATAACTCAAATTCAGCAGATAATGTATTCTCGGTGATAGTTACGACATACATTTGTCGGGTTTTTTTATTATAGCCAAAATTGATACCAAGAGGTCCATCTCCTTCGAGTTCAATCGCAAATATTTTTTCAACCATCGGTTTTCCCTCGCTCGTTTTAATATCGTGTATATCAAAATCAGTTCTCTCTATGTTAGATAGGAGTGGGTTACTGTTTGACTGATTCATAGTTTTACTAAGAGTGTTGTCGAAGTTAAAGAAATTACCAACGCTAACACTCTTTCTCATCATATTTAGTTTATTATAAACAAACAATTTAAAAAAATATCAAATTCTTAATAAGATATGGATAATTATATAGTTGATATGAATAATGAAACGATGGAAGAAAATCCACAGTTTATATATGATAAGGATGATAATTACCAATCATTGACGACAGATGGAGAGATTAAACTAATATTAAGTGAAATATTACATGAACCATATTTGTGTAAAAAAATAGTGAAACTGAAAAATCAAATAGAAGAAGACGAAGCTAGGGAATATCATTCAGGGATGTGGTCATTGATTGCATCTGAATATTTTAAAGGGGCTGACCGGAGGCAGATGTGCCCTCATTCAATTCGCATGAGAGATGATACTTCATATGTTTTGAATTTGGCGAGTAATAACACTCAATATTTCGTATGCAAGGATATAATACGAGGATATTACAATCTAACAAATATTTCGTATCAAGTTAGAGCTCTATTAATGACACTAATCAAAGAATATACAACTGATATGCTAGTTGGTAAGATAAGTAATGAAGAACGCCTTCAATGGATGGTGTTCGATGATAAATATTATGGGATCCTAGCAAAGAAGATAATGGATGCGATGAGAGAATAGTATTCTTTATTTTAAATTTGATTTAGGAAAAAAGTTCTTTTTATAAACAACTAGGAAAGAACTAAGAAAAACAAAGTAGGACAATGAAGAGTAACTCAACTCATGAACAGATCCCCTCCGACGAGAGCGCCACTGACCAGAGGGTGGTGGTAGAACTGGATGACGACATCGAGAACAATCTATCGGGAGAGGAAGAGGAAGAGGAAGATAAACTCATCCATTTCAAACCATTCAATCTTGAGGACGATCCAGAGTTCAAGCGTCACAAAAAAATTAATGACTGCGTAACATTGCTCTTTTTCGTAGTTTCTTTCCTAGCGATCATGAAGCTAATCTTCGGCGACTTCTATATGGAAGATACTACGATGAAAAAGGTTACCTATAACCTCAACAATGAATCTTTGACCGACCCGATGATGCTTGGAGCGAGTCTTCACAGCAGAGGCGCATACTACAGGAGACATAATAACGAACCTATCAAATCACCCAAATGTGAAGACTACGAATATGGTTGCTGTGAGATCTACGATGTATGTGGTTTGGACGGTGATAATGGTTTAGATGGTGAAAACAGTTCATTCTATTCTCAAGGGATTCACATTGATCCGAGAGTCGTTCATAAGCACGATGTTCTGGGAACGAACTGTCCCA
>Ga0206130_10006176_pt1 | contig 13811 bp, 8 predicted proteins | sample Helgoland_Spring_9_FD_148637 | JGI IMG/M metagenome (GOLD analysis project Ga0206130, IMG submission 148637) | Pelagic subsurface seawater microbial communities from Kabeltonne, Helgoland, North Sea - Helgoland_Spring_Bloom_20160512_1 | ecosystem: Environmental > Aquatic > Marine > Epipelagic ... | reverse complement strand
AAACCTGCGAAATCCATAACTGCGTTTACCCGGATTTTTTCGATGAAAAATCGCTCAGCTCCGTTGAACATGCAGTACAGAGCGAACAATGTGCCAGGGGTTTTGAAGCGCTTTCGAACGGACCAGAGCACGCAGAAGATTCCAGTTGCCATGAGGGTTTCGTAAAAAGCGGTCGGGTAAACACCGGGGTCCAAATAGGTGCCGTAACCTTCAAAAATGGGCCAGGGATCTGAGGGGCCAATGAGCTTCCCCGTGTAGCCGGCCAATCGCTCGCCAAATACTCCATTCACATTGTTGGGGAATGAATACGACCACATCCAGTCCGGCAGCCAACTGAGCCAATCGGGCAGTGGATTGGAATTTGGGATGCCCCAGTCACCGTCGCCACTGATTTGGCATCCAATGCGTCCGACGCCATACCCGAGCATCAATCCGGGAGCAACGGAGTCAGCCAAATGCAAGAAGTGAATGCCATTTTTCCTTGTGTAAGCATAAACCGCAAGTCCACCAACAATCAACCCGCCGTAGATGGTTAGGCCACCAAGGAAATTGGAAAGAGAAGGGTCGGTGAAAAATCGAACCAATTCGTCAGGGTACTCAAACAGGTGGAATAGCTTGGCACCTGCAACGCCTCCAATAGCCGCTGCAGCTACAATTCCACCGACATGGGTATGGGCTGGAACCTCTAGTTTTTCGGTTTTTACGGGCTTCGAACGGGTTGCGCGGGTTTCCCACCATTTCCATCCAATCATTAGGCCGGCGCAAGCAATTCCGAGTCCGATACTACCTTCGAAACTAAACAAATGGGACTGAGGTAAGCCACTGGAAAATAACTCTTTAGAGTTGTAAAATAAATAAATAAATTTCCAACCGATGAGGAATCCAATGAGTCCCTGCGTCAGCCATTCGACAGGCGATACAGGCCCGCCGCTTTGAACGGTCACGGTGGAAGCTTCGAAAATTCCTAGCTTTTGTTTGCGGTCCATCTCCCGTTTGAGGGTGGCTGCAGCGGTGACGAAGGCCAGTGCGACGAAAAGACCAAATGAGTTGATCAACTTGAGCGCAGGCAATTCCCATCCAAAGAGGTCAAAGAAGGCGTGGTAGAGCGTTGGATACATTGAATCGGTGGCGTTAATGGCGATGGCCTTGCATGAAACCAGCTGCGCGAATGGTTTGTAGGTGAATTTCCGCGATTTCGTTGGCGGCTACTTCTGCAGCGTCAACACCCACGCGGACATATTCGGGCGTGTATCCGAATCGCAGTCCGTCTTCGACAGAATCTTCAAAAAGCACTTCACGCGATTGCGACAGGAATTGTTCGTAGTGGGCGCGTTGTTTTTTCAAAGAAAGAGTTCGCAATATTTTCGTGCGCTCTTTTCGAATGTTCACGGGAACGGACTCTTCCAAACGCACAGCCGTGGTTTTTTCACGTTCCGAGTAGGTGAAGACGTGAAGGTAGCTGATGGGCAGCCCTTGGAGGAATTCGTATGTCTCTTGAAATGCGTCTTCGTCTTCCCCAGGAAAGCCAGTGATGACGTCAACTCCGATGCTTGCGAGTGGCATATTTTGACGAATACGAGTGATGCGTTCCGCGTATAAATCCGTCCGATAACGCCGGCGCATCGATTTTAAGATGCGATCCGATCCACTTTGCAACGGGATGTGAAAATGTGGCTGGAAGCGTTCACTTTTGCTGACATAGTCAATGATGGCTTCATCCAAAAGGTTGGGTTCAATGCTGCTGATTCGCATGCGAGGAACAGCGATGGCATGATCAAGTTCTTGCACTAAATCCAAAAAAGTCTCCCCAGTACTTTTTCCAAAATCGCCAATATTCACGCCGGTCAAAACGATTTCCTTCGCACCTGAATCCAATGCTTTGCCAGCCATCCGAAGGGTTTCCGCAACCGTTGCATTCCGTGACCTGCCGCGTGCGAGTGGAATGGTGCAAAAGGAGCAAAAATAATCGCAGCCATCTTGAACCTTTAAAAATGCACGCGTTCGATCATTGCTCGAAAATCCAGGGACAAAAGCCTTTACTTCCTTGATGGGATTGACTTCAATGGCAGCGGGATCATCCGGCTGCATCTTGATCAGATGCTTCGCTAGGTTGAATTTTTCCTGCGCACCGAGGACGAGGTTAACGCCCTCAATTTGACTGATTTCCTGAGGTTTGAGCTGCGCATAGCAGCCAACTACGGCAACAAATGCATGGGGATTTCCATTGCGTGCTCTCCGCACTGCGTTTCGGCATTTGGCGTCAGCTTGATCGGTAACGCTGCAGGTGTTAATCACGACAACGTCAGGAGCATCATCAATTCCGACGCGCGCATAACCGGCGTCTGCCAAATCACGGGCTATCGTCGATGTTTCGCTAAAATTCAGCTTGCATCCAAGGGTGTGAAATGCCGCTGTTCCTCCGGGTGTCATGCAGCGAATTTAAACCAGAATTGAGGTGCTCATTCCCTAAATTGACGGCTCATTTTGAATTTTTGCAACCATTTGCGGAATTCGCTGTTATATTGCAAGATCTGAATTCTGAAACCAATTCTCATGCGTAATTTTTTATTTGGTGCATTAGCACTCTTGTTTGCGTTAACATCTAACGCTCAGACCTTCTCCAACGCTTCTTCGTCTTTGCCCGACAGTTACAACAGCGGCAACTGTGTCGGCTTCACCGACATGGACAACGATGGATATGACGACATCGTCGTTTTGGATGGATCTACAACGGTAAAAGTTCTGTACCAGAATGGTTCGGGCGAATTTACCGAAGTAAATTACGGGGATGTTTCAAACAATAACCAGTGGGGCATGACCATTGGGGATTATGACAACGATGGACACAAAGACGTTTTTTCGGGCGGTTCATATGATGGCGTGCACGTTAAGCACATCGACGCGGTAGGGCAGTGGTCAGACTTCGACCTCGAAAATGGTTCAATGTTCATGCAAGCCTGCAATTTTGCGGACATTGACAACGATGGTCAGCTTGATGTTTTTGGATGCCATGATGATGCGCTCTCGCGCATTTGGAAAGGAAATGGTTCGGCATTGGATTTCGATGCAGACCTCATTGACCTCACAAATTATGATTACAGCGACTATCCATCCACCGACCACAGTGGAAACTACGGAACGGTTTTCTGTGATTTCGATCACGATGGCGATTTGGATCTAACCATTGCCAAATGCCGACAATTTGTTTCGGACCCGAATGACCCACGCCGCATCAACCAAATCTGGATGAATAACGGCGATGGTACATGGTCAGAAGTTGCTGAGGAGCGAGGTTTGGTGTTGAATGAGCAGAGCTGGACCGTGGATTATGCGGATTATGACAACGATGGTGACTTTGATTGTTACCTGACCAACCACTCCACCACGATGAAGCTATTGCAAAACGATGGCAGTGGATACTTCACCGACGTCACGGACGAGGCGGGCTTGGGGGCCAGTGGTTTTGTGTTGCAAGCAAAGATGACTGACTTTGACAACGATGGATTTGTTGATGTTCTGATCTCAGGAGGTTTCCATTCATATTTTCACAACAATGGCGACGGTACATTCACAGAGGTAAATACCTTCGTTGCCGGCGATACCATGCACAGCTTTGCTGTTGGAGACGTCAACCGAGATGGCTTTGCAGATTTGTACGCGAGCTACGGCAATGGATACAATAGTCCTGATAACAACAACGATGACATTTTGTGGTTGAATCAGGGCAATGCCAATCATTGGATCGCTTTCGATTTGGAAGGCATTGAATCCAACAAAGACGCTGTAGGCGCAACCGTAGTGATTACAGGCGACTTCGGCACGCAAATCCGAGAGATTCGTGCAGGTGAGAGCTATGGCATCACTAACACATTTGCGTGTATGTTTGGTCTGGGAGAAAATGACACAGTCGAGACGGCAACGATCAGCTGGCCAAGTGGCATGGTGACAATCATTGAGAATCCGAGCATCGACCAATACCACAACTTGCTCGAAGCACCGTGCATGACGGATTTGATTCTGACGGTTAGCGGAGAGACATCCATTTGCCCGGGAGAAACGGTTGATTTGATTGTAGAAGGCGAGTTCGCCAGCTACGCGTGGTCCAATGGAACTACGGAGTCTACTTTGGCAGTAGGTGAAACAGGAAACTATAGCGTAACCGCATACGACGCAGATGGATGTGCAGCTGTATCAACAGTGGTGTCGGTGCAGGTTGTAACAGCTGAGGCTCCAGTCGTGAATGCACTGGGAGAATTAAGTTTCTGTGAAGGCGGTTCTGTTGATTTGGTTTCAGAGAGTTCAGGAGACTGGACATGGTCCAATGGGGAGGAAACACAAAGCATTAACGTCACAGAGTCCGGCACGTATTTTTTGACGGTCACGGATGTCTGTGGAAATGCGAACCCATCGGCGGAATTCATCGTGCTCGTGTTGGAAGCACCTGAGACACCGGTAATCACAGGACCTTCTGAATTAGACGGGCCGCAAGTCATCACATTGGAGTCCTCTTCTGAGACAACCCATTGGTATGATTCCGAGACTGCGACGGAAGCAATGGCTGTAGGAGCAACGTACGAGTTGGATGCACAGTCGTCAACCACGGTATGGGTCGAGGACATTTCAGCTCAAGATATGGTCGAAGGAGCAGGAGGCCGTGCTGAAACAGGCGAAGGTCAATACCACGACAACAGCATTCGTTGGTTGCTTTTTGATGCATACGAGGACATCGTGATTCGCAGCGTTGACGTATACGCGAATGGAGCGGGAGACCGTGAAATTGGCGTTGTTGATTCCGAAGGCAACGTGGTAGCGTCTGCTGTTTTTGAAGTTGCTGATGGAATGAATACACTTGAGTTGGATTTTGAGTTGGAGCAGGGCAATGATTATGGCTTGCGCAGTTTGGATAATGATCCCCAGCTGTGGCGTGACGCTCCTGATACGGATATGGCTTATCCGTATGCTATCGGAGACTTGGCTTCAATCACACAGAGCACAGCCGGTGGAAACAATGCCTACAACTACTATTATTTCTTCTACAATTGGGTGGTCCAGACTCCATCGATTGCCTGCGCATCCGAACGCATTCCTTTCACCATCAATGTGACCGGAATTTCAGAAGCGTTGGGGATGACATTGGATTTGTACCCGAATCCATCCAATGGACGGGTGCAGTTGAATTCGAATGAAATGTCAAACACGCCATTCGAATGGAGTTTGATGTCGACTACCGGAGCGCTTGTTGACCAGGGCATGGCGTCATCAGGAGAATGGTTGGATTGGTCAGGATTGGCCAAAGGCACATATGTGTTCCGATTGAATTCAGAAGAAGGCACCATCATCAAGCAGGTGATTTTGCAATAAAACGGTGAGCTTCGCATGAAAAGAAAACAGCGGCCTTCTGGCTGCTGTTTTTTTTTGATCATAGGCCAAGGGTTGGGGTTGCCCTTATTGGATTCGGTCAATGGCCGTGCCGAATATTCCCTGGGATGCGCGTTCAAAGGCGTCGGCTTGTCCCCGTCTGATTTCCACGATGATGGTGCAGGATTCCAAAAATATTTGTTCTTTGGGCTTTGCCTGCCATTTATCGAGGTGATTCATAATGGTTCCCATTAAATCATACGGAAACGAAACCTTGAAGGAAGCCAAAATGATTTCTTCTTTTATTTCTGCGGCCTCAAGTGCGCAGCGCGTAGCCGTGCGATAGGCTTCAATTAGCCCGCCAACGCCGAGCTTAGTTCCTCCGAAATATCGAATTACGACTCCGAGGCAGTTGGTGACGTTCATGCTTTTGAACGCTCCTAATATGGGTGGACCTGCGCTGTTGCTGGGCTCGCCGTCGTCAGAGGTCCGCCACGTATCGCCATTCATCCCAAGCCGATAGGCATATGCGTGGTGTCGGGCATCGTGGTACTTTTTTCTGAGGCTTGTCAAATGACCTTCGACTTCATCTTCAGTTTTGATCGGAAATACATGGCCAAAATGCTTGGACCCTTTGACTTTATGCATTCCGGACGCTGGCTCTGCCAATGTCAGAAATGAGTCTTGAGGTTGCGTGTTTTCCGACATTATTGGGCGGTAGCTTTTACCCGTTTTGGCTGGAACTGTATTCGGGAATGAGCGCGTGCAAAAGTGATAGTGTCTCTGGATGTGCGCCTTTAGTTTGAGACAAGACAATGATGCGTTCGAGGTCCGCGGCCTTCAAGGAAGGTGGGGTATTGGCGCGCATGATTTTTGGATGGTGCGTAGGCAAGAGGGACTCGCGGTTTGAGAGCAATTCCTCGTGCATCTTTTCGCCAGGCCGCAATCCGGTGATGGCGACTTTAATATCTTTTCCTTCTTCCATTCCGGCCAAGGCGATCATTTTCTTAGCAAGGTCCATGATCTTGATGGATTGGCCCATATCAAAGACAAACACATCGTCTTGCTTTCCGATGGCTGCAGCTTCAAGCACGAGAGAGACGGCTTCGGGTATGGTCATGAAATAGCGCGTGACTTCCTTGTCTGTTACTGTGATGGGGCCGCCGGCTTCGATTTGCTTTTTGAAAAGTGGAATGACGGATCCGTTGCTGCCCAGCACGTTGCCAAAACGGGTGATGACACACTGGGTTTTGGAAGTCGATGCACGTTGAAGCACTAAGAGTTCAGCGAGACGTTTCGTGGCTCCCATCACGCTTGTGGGATTCACTGCTTTGTCGGTGGAGATGAAGACAAACCGTGGACACCCCGATGCTTCAGCCGCCATTAGTACGTTTAGGCTTCCCATGGCATTGGTGTCGAACGCCTGCCAAGGCTGCTTTTCCATCATTGGCACATGCTTGTATGCGGCCGCATGAAACACCACATCCGGTTGGAAAGACTGCAGCGTAGCAAGGATCTGTTCTGCATCGCGGACGTCGCCAATTTGTAGATCCACCATTTCCTCAACTCCCAACTGTACGAGTTCCAAATGGAGGTCGTGCATCGGGGTTTCCGCTTGGTCAATCGCAAGGAGTACAGAAGGTTGGTAACCAAGTAGTTGACGAACCAATTCAGAGCCGATGGAACCTGCGGCACCCGTGACGACCACCCGTTTTCCCTGCATGTTTTCAAGAATGGGATGGGAATTCAATTCTATGGGTTCCCTTCCCAATAAATCCTCGATGCGCAGCTCCTTTATTTGTCCAAATGATAAGGCGCCATTGATCCAGCGTTCCACTGGAGGTACGTCCAAAGGACGAACGCCATGACGCAGTGCCATATCGACCATCACGCGCCGCTTTTCTTTGTCGAGGTTTTGGATTGAGAGGATCATTTGATCCACGCGGCCATCGGCAAACAGCATCTCGGCCTGGTGGGCATTGAGGATGTCAATGCCTTCGATTTTCTTGCCGATTTTATTGCGGTCATCGTCGATGAAGGCAATCAATTTCATGCCTGACTCACCCAATTCTCGATCAATGGCCTCTTTTGCCAAAAGGCCCGCTTCGCCTGCGCCATAAATGGCAATTTGGGTCTTAACCCCTGGATGCCTCTTGTTTTGGAGGTAAAGCCATTTGACGGCCCAGCGACTGGAAACCATAATTGCCGTGGTCAAAATCCACTCAATGCCTAGAATGCTGAATGGAATCCAGTAGGGGGCATTTCCCATTTGAGCTGCGATCAGGTTGGCGCTGGCGAAGACAATTGTGACCGCGCTCGTGCACATTGCAATTCGTTTGACATCTTCTAACCCCGTGTGCCTGATGATTCCGGCGGATGTACTGAAGAGTAAAAATGCTGCCAGTCTTGCTGTGATGAAAACAGGCAGAAAAGCCTTCCAAATCAGCCATTCTGCTTCGGGGATTCGAAATTCAAATCGGAGCAGAGCAGCGGTGTAGAGTGCAAGAATGCTCACACTGATATCCACGACGGTCACCATCCAGCGCGGTGCATGTCTTTTGGGCAGGAGAGCGTTCAGCATTTTAGCATCATCCTTCGAAACACAATGACAGAATGAAGGAGCGCGTTTTCAGTCCGTCCAAAGGGGCCGAAAATTCGGATTCGTCTTGGATCAAGATGTTTCTGCGGCCCATTTCAAATTTGCCTTCAATGCTGAATTTGAAGAAAGGCAGAAAAAAATCAACCCCTGCACCAATGTCAATGGATGAGTTGCCCGATTCCAAGCGTAAAATGTATTCGCTCTGCAATTGCTGATTCGTTTCTTCTTGCGATTGCATGTCCTTGCTGAGCTTCCCACCGACTAGTGCAAAAGCAGCCATATTTCCGATTCGATCCGTGCGTAGCTTGAGAAGCAAGGGGAAGTCAAGGTAAACGGCTTCGGTTCGTCTGCTTTTTATGGACACATCATCTTCTTCCTGGAAATGGTATTCCAACGTGCGATCTTGAAAGGATAGTCCGGGTAAAAAGCGCAAGCGAACATTTTTAGTCATGTTCCATGAGGCAACCAAGGCGAGATTGAAACCGGCTTGGGGTTGGTTCACCAATTGAACTAAGCTGTCCGAAAATGTAAAATCAGGACGCTGGATAATGTTGAAATCACTTTGGTTTCCTGCCAAGCAGAATCCGAAATGGTATTTCTTGGCATCAAATGCGGCAAGATTTTTCCGCCCATCTTGTGCTTGGCTTGCCCACGAAATAAGGAATATGAAACCACACAATGTCGCCGTCCTTGTCATGCTGCGCATGACGGTGTTTTGGGAAGGTTCGAAAGGAGTTGGCTGCATGCGTTGGAAGCGAGATGTGAGTTACAAAGCTATAACGGAGTGAACGAAGAAAAAATTGGATACGTGCTAATTTAGGTGGCCCAAATTTTAGGCCAGATAAAGGCGAAGATTGCAGCAACGAAGAGTCCGGTAAACGACCAAGCCATTGCTGCCATGCCGAGATAAAAAACGGGGGAGAAGAACACTTCGATATTTGATTGTTGCCGCTGTACAATGCTCGCGCGATCAGATTCCAGTAACACCGGGTTATCCCCCGCCAACTTTTCAAAGCTCTCATCGTTTAGGATTTGAGCTTCGACTTGCTGCATTTTTTGGGTTTTACGCGCTTCCAATGCATCCGAGGCAATTCCGTAGTACCAAAGGCCCAACCCCAGGGGAAGCAACAAGGCGAAAGAAAGTGTTTTTCGGGAAGCGTGCTTCCACCGTTCCAAAAAGTCATTGCCATACCGTTGGTAAGCCTCGTGTGTTCCAAAGGCTGCAACGGAGGTTAGTAAGGCTAGATTTAGGAGGATGCCATATTGGGTAGAGTCCTCCCACGTCCAAGTGCCCAGTGCATAGTATTTCAGCGCGAGCCATGCCAACGGCCCGCCGAAATAGAAAAGCCGGAGCTTATCCATTCATAGAGGATAAGAAGTCCTCATTGCTCCGTGTCTGTTCCATGCGGTCTTTCATGAATTCCATCGCTTCGACGGAGTTCATGTCAGCGAGGTGCTTGCGCAATATCCAAATGCGTTGCAAGGTCTCCTTGTCCATGAGCAAATCCTCGCGCCGGGTTCCGGATGAGAGGATGTCGATGGCCGGGTAGATTCTACGATTGGAGATGCGCCGATCAAGCTGAAGCTCCATGTTTCCGGTGCCTTTGAATTCTTCAAAGATCACTTCGTCCATTTTCGAACCGGTCTCCGTCAGGGCCGTCGAAATGATGGACAAGGATCCACCGTTTTCTATATTACGGGCAGCTCCGAAGAAGCGTTTGGGCTTTTGCAAGGCATTGGCCTCGACACCACCACTCAAGATCTTACCGGAACTCGGAGAAACGGTGTTATAAGCACGGGCCAAACGCGTAATCGAGTCGAGTAAGATGCAGACATCGTGTCCGCACTCCACCATACGCTTGGCCTTTTCCAAGACCAAATTGGCGATACGGACGTGGCGATCTGCAGGCTCATCGAATGTTGACGCGATCACTTCCGCATTCACACTTCGCTTCATATCGGTCACTTCTTCCGGACGCTCGTCAATCAACAAGATGAGCAAGTATACTTCTGGGTGGTTCAACGCGATTGCATTTGCCACATCCTTGAGCAAGGTGGTCTTTCCTGTCTTAGGCTGCGATACAAGCATTCCACGTTGGCCTTTGCCAATGGGAGCAAAGAGGTCCATGAGGCGAGTACTGATGTTTCCGCCACGCGTGCTCAACTTGAATTTCTCTTGTGGGAACAGTGGCGTCAGGAATTTGAAAGGAATTCGGTCCCGCACCCATTCGGGTGACCTTCCGTTCACGCTCATGACGTCAATTAAAGGATAGAATTTTTCTCCAAGTCGCGGAGGGCGCACTTTGGCTATGACGGTGTCGCCTGTTTGGAGGGAGAACTGTTTGATCTGCCGAGAGGTGATGTAAACATCGTCCGGTGAATTCAAATAGTTGTAGTCCGCGGATCGCAAGAAACCAAATCCCTCTTGCTGGATTTCCAGCACTCCTTCTGCTGTGATGATGCCATCAAAGTTGAAGCCATGTTCTTCCGGCTCGCTCAAATACCGGTCCTTCTTATCGTTCCGTCCATTTTTGCGATCGTTTCCGCGTCGGTCATTGCCGCGTCGATCGCTGTCGCGTCGATCGTTGTCGCGTCGATCGTTGTCGCGTCGATCGTTGTCGCGTCGATCGTTGTCGCGTCGATCGTTATTGCGTCGATCATTGCCGCGTCGGTCATTATTGCCTCGATCATTGTTCCGTCGTTCGCCGCGCTCATCGTTTTGCTTGTCATCTACGCGCTTGTCGTCACCGCGTTTGTCGTCACCGCGTTTGTCGTCACCGCGTTTGTCGTCTCCGCGCTTGTCTTCGCCTCTCTTATCATCTCGGCGCTTGTCATTTCGTTCTTTGTCGTTGGACCGTTTTTCAGATGAGCTTGAGCCTGCTTTCGTTTCTGCCGTTCCGTCTTCTTTTTTCGCATTAGAAGAAGGAGCGTCCTCCGCTGTGGCATTTTTCTTGGCTCGGCGCTCGCGAATGGCATCACCGGGTTGGCGCTTGCCTTTGGATTCGTCACGCGCTGTAGATTCGGCCTCTTTGGAATTTGTGGCTCCTTTTTTGGCTGGACGTGGAGTTCGGGAAGTCTTTGGCTTCTCCTGTTCTTCACTTGCTCCTTGAGCGGTGGATTTTGTGGACCGGGTGGCGGCTGTTTTGGGCTTCGATTCAGCCTTTTTGTTTTCGCCTGGCCGCAATGCCTGTTCGTCTAAAATGCTGTAAACAAGATCTTGTTTCTTCAGTTTTTCGAGTCGGCTGATTCCGAGTTTTTTTGCGATTTCCTTGAGTTCAAGGACCTTCTTCGCATTGAGTTCAATGATGTCGTACATCAATTATTGTATCAATAGTATGTTAAATGCTTGTGGGGTGTGTCCTTCTTCTAGGACCGGAGCTTTGTCAAAAGCCCTTTTGTTTTCAAATATGAAAGTGGTAGAACGAATCTAGAATATTCGCGCATTCGTTGAATGCTTCCTAATGAGGACAATGCAATGATACGGAAAAAAGATTAAACTCGCTGTCTTCTCATTCGATCGCCTAGTTCGACCACCTTCATGTCGTGCAATGCTCCTTTCTTGATTTCGAATTTTATGAGGGTTCTTTTCTGATGGAATCCCTGCATGCCGCAGGCGCCAGGATTCATATACAAGCCGCCCCAACTTTCGTCCTGCTTCACAAGCAAGAGATGGCTGTGTCCGCAAATGAAAACGTTTGGTCTGTGACTGAGCAAAGACTGGCGCACACCTTTCGCATAACGCCCAGGCCTGCCACCGATGTGTGTCATGAAAAATTTGATGCCTTCAATTTCCCAGCGCAATTCTTCCGCGGATTCAGATCGAATTACATGGTTATCAATGTTGCCAAATACAATTCGAGCTTTTTGAGGTTGTAGGGCTTTGATGGCATCGATGACTTCGAGGGATCCGATATCGCCAGCGTGCCAGATTTCATCGCAATCTTCGAGGTGGTGGTTGAGTCGTTCATCCCAATAACCGTGATTGTCGGATAGGAGTCCAATCGTCATTCTTCAACTGATTTCGATGATTGTATCATGATTTGAGCTTAATTTCGTGACTTTCGGCTAAATAAAACAAGATGAGCGTGCATTCAATACAGCCCAAGGTCCTCATGTTTTTCTTTTTGATCTTCTGTCTTCAGAGAAGTGATGCTTTGGCTCAATCAAATGAAAAAAAGGCTACCAAACGATACAACGAAGCTACACAATTTTACAGCGAGGGATTGCGCATGGAGGCCTTGACGAAGTTGGATGAAGCAATTCGCATCGATGCGGAGTTTTTTGACGCCTTCATGCTGAAAGGTCAAATTTTTGCAGAGTTGAAAGAATGGCAGAATGGAGTTGGCGCGTTGAATCGGGCATTTGAAATTGCGCCCATGGAGCGGGCGCGTTGGCAAGAATTATTGATCTCAATGTGCCACCGAGGCGGGATGCATAAAGAAGCCTATCATGCACTCGAAGTGGGCGAAGAGCTGAGCGGTTGGCAGATGCAGAGCGATCTTCTGGAAAGCTCCGTTCGATTTGCCAATGCTGCTATCGATGCGCCATCTGAATTTCACCCTACCGCGCTTTTGGGGGACGTCAATTCGAAACTGTCCGAGTATTACCCCGCCTTGTATTCCAGCGGTGACCGCATGGTATTTACCCGAGAATTAGTCAATGGCAATCAACCTTTTGGTCAGGAAGACTTTTTCGAAGCAAGAAAGGAGGGCGAGGAATGGTGGACCGTGCGCTCCATTGGTGAAATCAATACGCTACGAAATGAAGGGGCTCCCTCCATTCGTGGAGATGGACGGCTCCTAGTATTTACCGCTTGCGCTGGAGTTGATGGTTCATATGGATCCAGGACAGGTGCGGGTTCGTGCGATTTGTTTCAAAGCGACTACAATGTTCGATCATCTTCGTACAACGATGCGATAAACTTGGATGAATTGAATTCATCGAAATGGGAAAGCCAACCGGCACTTAGCGCAGATGGTCAGTTTTTGTTTTTTGTGCGTGCTTTTCGTTCATCGGATACTGGCGAGGTAGTCCAGGATATATACATGAGTCAACGTGGCGATGAAGGCGATTGGTTGCCAGCTGTTGCTTTGCCGGGTGTCATTAATTCCAAAGGAAGAGAGGAGAATCCGTTTCTTCATTCGGATGGTGTTTCCCTGTATTTCGCCTCTGACGGATTGCCAGGGATGGGGGGCATGGACTTGTTTGTCAGCCGAAAGCAGGATGATGGCACGTGGTCGGAACCAGAAAATTTGGGCTATCCCATCAATACGCATGGAGACGAAAATAGCTTGCAAGTTTTCGCGGACGGCAGTCACGCCATCTTCGCAACCGATCGGAATGAGCCAGGAAATTTGGACCTGTGGGAATTTGACTTGCCCGTGGAAGTAAGCGCCGAGCCGGTGGCCTTATGGACAGGAGAAGTCCGCGATAAGTCGGGCGAGGCCATTGAGGCTAAGGTTCAAGTCCTGGATTTATCAGGAAGATTGTTAAGCACCCAGAATTCAGATCCGATTGACGGCCAATTCACTTTGTCGTTCACGACGGGTGAGGACGTTGTAATTCAAATTGAACATCCAGATTTTGCCTTTTTCAGCACTACGCTTTCACCCGATTCTGAGTTGGATCCGTTTATGTCCATTGACCTTCAAAAATTGGAAGTAGGCATCACGATGACGTTGCGCGATGTGCGTTTTGAAAAGTCATCGGCAGAGCTAGACGGAAGCTTTCAACCCGAACTAGAGCAATTGGCTAAAACCATGTTGCAGTCCGAGATTCGCATTGAGATCTTGGGCCACACAGATTCCGATGGCACGGCAGAAATTAACCTTGCGTTAAGCGAATTGCGGGCAGA
>Ga0206130_10006175_pt1 | contig 13813 bp, 4 predicted proteins | sample Helgoland_Spring_9_FD_148637 | JGI IMG/M metagenome (GOLD analysis project Ga0206130, IMG submission 148637) | Pelagic subsurface seawater microbial communities from Kabeltonne, Helgoland, North Sea - Helgoland_Spring_Bloom_20160512_1 | ecosystem: Environmental > Aquatic > Marine > Epipelagic ... | reverse complement strand
TTGACCTAGATTTATCACAGGGCCTGGTTGAGTAACAAATGTCAAGGTACTGTTTTTATTGTGGTATCTTGTGATTGGATTCTCCGATACTCGGAGTTGCTTCCATGTTGAGTATCCGTATGGGCCATTACGATGAGTATTTAGGGCGACCAATTGGTTCGTACTTGAAACCGAACCAACAAAGCCAGTGACCAATGCACTAACAGGTGAATCGGTTGTTAGGCCGTCCCTTAGGATAACCTCGCTCGTTGAGGATGTTAAATTGGTACCAATTGTGCCTCCGGATGACAACAATGTTGTTCCAGATCCAATTGATTCTCCTGTCTGTGTAGAATAGAATTGCGGCTCATTTCCCAATAACCAGAAATCAAGCATATTTGATGAGTATAGTGGTGCACTATTTTTCGGGATGCCAGAGTTATACAGCGAAGATGCGGCTACACCTGTTGGGCCGGCAAGTCCTGAAAAGATTGCAAAAGATTGCAGTGTGCCTTGGAGCTCATATGCTGGATCGGACAATGGATGGTCAAATAACCTAATGCCATCCGGAGCCAAACGAGTTGTTCCAGTGGCACTTCCAGCAGAGGTCGCTGGCCCAAGGGTTGCAGCATTCACATAAACATCTGGATCGCTCGAGAAGTTTCCGGTCCAACTTATATATATGTGTTTCCATGTACCCACTAAGGATGCGGCAGTCAAAGCATAATTCCAGCTTTTGGAGCTACTGCTGTCTTTAGCAGAAAAATAAATTCTATCGTTAAAGAGATAGAGTTGGTTTGAGTAACTAGATGCATTAGCGGCGTACATGATATACTTGGTAGCAGTACTATCGTTATCCAAATTGATCCAAAAAGAAAATCCCAATTGACCAGTTGTAGGATAGCCGGTTAATCCAGTTGCAACGAGAGAAGGGTTGTTTGATGTGCTAGCTGCGACACCTAGTGACGAGTCCCTAGTAGTATCTCTGTTGACTATCGGGCCTCTCGTATTCGTGCTTCCAGTGATTTCCTCACTTATAAGCGTATTCAACCCTACATGGTCAACAAATAAAGACATTTAGAACTCCTATCTAGCGAATATACTTGACGCACTTGGAAAAACAATTGCCTCAACAAATCCCGCAGAAGAAGAGACGATTCCATCTCTTGGTGCGTATCCTAAAATGTGTTGCTCCGGTGCATCCGAGCCAGAAGTGGCATTGTGGATCCATGAATATTGCAGCTCGCTTCTAGGAATTGGACTATTGATATGCATATTGTCAAAAGCGCTACCAGTAATTAGTTCGACGCCTGAGTTTCCTACATCTGTGCTTCCGTTCCACTCCATTCTATTGCTTGTATTGCGATGTTGCTTGCCGAATGAACCGCTTGTAGGATAATCCGCAGAACTAATCAATCCATAGTCAGAGTCAATTCCAAATTGTCCCATATGGAGAGCTCTAAGGGTCTTCAGGCCTCGTCTAAGCCCAAGGTGGTCTTCTACCCTTATGGTACCCTCTTCACCGCTTCCAGAGCCCAATACGGACAGATTACGGAATGGCATAGCATTGTGTACCGAATAGGTTTGAGAATAAGCATCTAAATAGCTTAGTGTTTGGATCTCAATACCTCCGGGCGCAGAAAAACGCGTATTGATATTTCTTTCAGATGATTTTCCAGATTCACTTGTTGGAGACAATATGATGTTGTAAAAATCAGGAGATATTGGTGAAGATCCGCCAAGTGTCGGTGTTGGATTTCCCGAAACTACCGTCACTCCTCCAGACGAAGTTAGGTGATTAAGGTTTCCATAGCTTGATGAGACAATTTGGCCATTTACAATTTCATCACCAAGAGATATCCCAGCTAAGTCGTTTCCTAAATACCAGAAATCCAACAGGTCACCTGTATCTTCAGGTGTATCTAGTGTAATTCCAGAATTATAAATATTCTCAACGACAGGTGCAGTTAAAGATACATCATAAATACCAAAGTTTTGTAAAGAACCTCGGAGTTCGTGGTTGGCATTATCAGTACGGAAGTCAAATAAGTATAATTTTTGCATTAGGACAATTGCAGTTCCGGTGGCGGTTCCCACTGTACTATCTGGGACACCTTCGTCTACGTTGTTGATATATAAATTAGGGTTACTAGCTTGGTCTCCGTTCCAAACGATAGCCACATGTTTCCATGTGTCAACAAAATCACTAGTTGTTACGTTCCACTTAAAATTCTTATTTCCGGAGTCTGTAGTAGTTGTAAAGAAGTTTATTTCATTACTCTGGAACCACATTCTAATTGAGTCTACGTTGGAGTTTGATGTAGACGAAAAAACATATTGAGGAGCAGACCCGCCATCTTCATCTAGATTTATCCAAAATGAAAAAGACTTATCTCCAGTTGCTAAGTATCCAGCTGCAGTAGTGGTTGCTAATTCGCTCTCTGGTAGGGACCCAGTCTCAGCTACATTCAAAGCAAAAGATGGTGGCTGATTTATACCGGTTACCTGCCTGTTGTTAACAATCGTTCCAAAAATATTTCCAACATCAGATGGATATCTTGTGGCAAGGGTTTGATAGTGCGTAGTTTCTGGTAGAGATGCGGTTAGTGACTGTGGTAAGATGTCGATATTTGGGTCATCATAAGCTCTTTTTGCCCAAGATTTTTGATGCTCTGGTGCTACGGAAAATATCTCAATCTCATTTTTATAGTTACCAGCTTTTTGAGAGCCTGATAGCGTCTTGATGTTTCTAGTGTTTATCGGCCTCTTTGCATGCTCATCTCGGTACCTAGTGGCTTTGGCATAATAGGGATATGGATATGGAGTACCATAGTCTGCTCCAACAAATCCAAATGCGCCGTCTACCTCACCTTCTTGAATGTGTGGCTTAAAGAGCATTCCCCAACCTTCTGGTCTTTGTCCTTGATGATCCAAGTGCACATCTATTGAAGATCCAGGTGATGCTGCAGTACCTCCAGCAAAACCAGAGGCGGTAATGAAGTTGTTCGAGTCTGTTTGTATCGTATCATTGTAAAAAGATCCGGAGGTGCTTTGAGTCACTTCCAATATCGAGAGAGACTGTTCGTTGGTTTCAACGTCAAGCTTTTGAGATATCAAATAAGATAATTCGCTAATCGTCGACCATTGGCCATCGACAAAGTCATAAAAAGGAGCGTAAGAAAAGGTCTCTCTTGATCCGTCTGCATCTCTAAGTCTAACCCACGAGCCAGTTCCTTCATTATATTTGGCATCCAATACTGCAATATCGAATTCGATTGTGCCCGTTGGGTACTGGGATATAGTGATGGGAGTGATTTGAAATGTCTTGTTTTCGTCAAACTTATTGACATCTATGTGTCGATATTGTAAACCACCAACATGAGTATCCGTGAAAGGTCCCTGCATTGGTCTATCGTTTGTTCGACCTGTTATGTCGTGATGGAGATTTGTAAACACTACACCATACTTAAACATTTCTTTGACGACCTTATTGTATCCAGTGTGGACCGTTCCAGACATCATGTTCATTGGCAAGACATAATTTGACTTTAAAATTGCAGCATAATCATCATCTGCATATTTTTGTATATTTGCTGTAGCTTCAAGCTTCTTTTTTAACGGGGCATTATCTTCATTTCGAACTTCGTCAATTATTCCAGTCCCATCGCCGAGACCCACTGTGATGATATTGCTTGGGATTCCATCGGCATCAACGGCGCCACCAGGCAAAACAGCATTATTAAACAAGTGAATATTTTTATTTCTCGAGAAGTTAGTTCCAGCATGTAATGTGGATTGAGTTACAATCGAGAGATCATAAGTCTTCGAGAATCGCCTAACAGCATATGTATCACTGATTCTTGTGGAGCCATCAATTTCTTTCCTTATGAGACCTGAGGATTGTAGAGAGTGATTGTTTCTCGTCAACCTTAATGTTTCTCTCAAACCTTCTTTCTCTTTTCTCTCTGATTGCCACAACACATTGTGTTGCTCTTCTTCAGGATATGTTGGCGCATGCCCATGCTTCCAATCATACCTCATCTCAGAGATACCCTTAATTGACCCTTCTGTTGATTCAAAGGTTGTTAAGATAGGAAGTTGGTGAACATATTTGTTTCGCTCCAACGCATGACTCTCGATTACATTATTAATTTTCTCGGAGAACCTTGCTGAGGCTGGGATTAGTTGTTGCAACGCAGTCGATATTGAGTCATCAATCCATTTATAGAATGAAGTGAACTTTTCGATATCTGGTTCATTTTCAACATCTTCATAGAATCGATCTCTCAAGAAATCCATCATATTGTAGCGATGATGATATTTTTGATTTGGTTGTCCAATTAGATTGTTTAAGTCTAGAGCTGTCGAGAACATGTTCATCATTTCGTCAGAGATGACGCCATACATAGATTTCTCAAAAGAATAGAAGTTGTCAGATACATCTTCGTCAACGAAAAACTGTTCCGTCTCGTCTGTTTTAATTGTTGTTAAATCTGAAGACATTAAGTTATCTGCTAAGCGCTTTCTTGCGACATGCAAAAAGTTCTTATCGATTGCCTTAGGGTCGTCTGCATTAAACTCGATACCCTTGGCACCATTGTATTGACCTATGGTACTAGCCAAAGATCCATAGCGAGTTGGGCTTGCCGATCCAGACGATAGATCCGGAATAATCATTTCCTTGGAAGAATTAGAGCCAGTTAGCGTGTCGAAACCCCAATATAAAGCAAGGGTTTTTTCCCTGGGAATTTCGATTGGGTATGTGTCAACAAGGTCGCTTTGTTGTGGATTGTTAGATCCAAATGTTTCTGGGTCAAAACCGTGCTGGTCGATTGCATCATTTGACAAATAACTATGCCAATAGCGAACAGATCCAAGTCTAATATCTGTATTATGCAATATAGATCCAGAATAGTTTGTTCTCTCAGCACCAGCGTACATTATCTTGTCTGAGCTGAAATAATCTCTCGCTACAGATGAGGCAGTAAGGTGAAAATAGTTTCTCTTTGTATTGCCGTCTGCTTCAACTCCATAGAAGTCAACAATAAAATCATCTTCAATACTTCCGGTTATGTTGCCATGTGGATAAGTAGCGTGTCGCATTCTCACCGCGAGGTTCCACTTATTGTTCTCGTATTGATATGAAATCTCATCAGATGTTAGTTCGCCGAATGCACCAGTCAACATAAATCTTACAGTTTGACTCTCGTCGTTATACAGTCCGGACTCCAATGTGTTTTTAAGCACATAGACTGACATACCTAAGTCGTTGGATGTTGGAAAGTCAAATGCCGAACCTGTCGAGTGAAAACCGCCGACAGATGAGGTCAAACTAGGAAAAGCAAAATAGCCGACTTCGTTTCTTCTCTGCTTTCTTGGCAATATAAGCTCAGACTCCACAGTAAACGATCCTAAATACTCTTTGTCTCCAGGAATATAATAATCACCATTACTTGAAGACTGATATAGGGTGGCTCCGGAGTGACCTTCCCTATTAAAGTTTACAAAGTTTTTCTCCAAAGATTTGTATTGATAATTGTCTCGAAGGACAAAAGTTGAGTCATCAGCATACATGTTCAGCTTTACAAGATCTTGACTGATTCCAATAGATCTGAAGAAGTTGCGGAATGACTTCTCCGTACCTTTTGACTTATATATTGTCTCGAGATTGTTATATATGTTGTGATAAATTGTGTTACGAACTTCGTTGACTTCTTTCTCATAAACTTCATTGTCGTCTTTGTCAAGAAGATTTTCAACAATTGTCGCATCAACAAATAAGTCGGGCATAACAAAACCACGATCGTACAGTAGTTTTTGCGCAAATGGGACTGGCTTGTCTGATCCACTTATATAGTGATGATCGTGAACCTTGTCTACGAAATCAATTTGGTGCCACAAAGTATCGAAGTATGATCCCATAACTTGAGATAAATATTTTAACTGCTTTCCTTGTTGCTCATCTTCTTCTTGCATCCAACCTGGAAAGTAAGAAAGAATCTGCGATGTGCTTGATAGATCTGATAAAGAGCCAGATGTTTTATATTCTGCTTTTTTAGATACAACATCTGGATGTGAAGAGTATATGATTGGGTCTAAAAACTCCGACTGATCTAGCTTTTCGGTGATTGCTGAGCCAGTGCTCCTGAAGGAAGAAGCGTACCCAACAACGGTACCATTATTTATTCTCCCTGAATAATCAAGGATTGACGCATCTATATTGCTATTCCCAGTAATCCCTTCGTTAAACTTAAAGTACAACCCTAGGTCTAGATTGGCATCGTTCTTATTGGTTCCACCGCCCACCTGAGTGAACCATGTATTATATATCTGCTCTGGTGTTCTTTTGGTCTTCCAGAAACGAAACTCATCCAACGATCCAGACAATTCAACACCACCACCGACGGTGCTTCCGATAGACATCTTCATCCCACTACTGACAGCAGTAATGTCTAGTATTTCTTTTGGAGAAGCGCCGAGGAAAACTCCCGTTGTACTTATAAAGTGTCCGTCCTTAAAACTAGATACATTCGTTTGACTGTTTTCGTTGTAAATCGAAAAAGCATAATGATGCCAGTCACCATCTACCGCATTTGTCATGATTTCTGTTCGGGTTGTTGTGGTTGATCCGCTTTGCATGTGAAGCTGCATTAGATTGTCTGTAACGGTCTTCAAATAGTCTATTTGAAAGGTTGTTCCAGATTCCCCATTTGTTATGTCAACAATACGATGTCTTGTGACACTAGCAGGTTCTGTCTTTTTAAGCCAAAATTCTATAGTGCAACCATATTCTGCTTTATACTCGAAAGCGACATCTCTTCTCTTGCTTTCATCATATACCACTGAGGAATCGAACGTGGACTCAAGTGGAAGACCAGCCATTCCAGATGATGCAGTATGTGGGCCACCGAACACTTCAATTCTCTGATTAGTGTCGAAGTTGACATACCCATTTGTTCGGGGATATAAATTGTCAAATACATACTTATCTAGATAAGAAGAGGAGTTCTCAAACTCAACCTTTTCCGCCAATGTTCCATCGTATGGATAGTAATTGTGAATTCTCTCGAAAGCCTTTTCGTAATAAAGCTCGGCTGAACCAAACTTCGCAAAATTAGAAGGATCAGAGAAGTCAATCGGAGGAATGAACTGTTCGTGCTCTACCCTCTTTGCTTCTACAAAATCAGAAGATTCTACGGTTTCGACCAACTCATCCGAGGTTACCGACTTTTGTATTTTGGCTGGTCCTTTATTGTCGAATAAATCTTTAATGCTCATTAATTCACCACTCTAAACTTAAATTTATACGGTTGTTCTTCCCAGCCGTTTTCCTCATCATAAAACGAGTATTGTATATCATATAAATATCCCGCTTCTAGATAAGTTGTATCTAAGTCAAAGTAGTTTCCTGATACATCGAAAGATAGTCCAGTATGCATTGTAGAACCTGTTCCGTAAGGTACAACCACATAGTCATCTATGCTTCGTCGAATTTGATAAGACGAACTTTCGAACACAAGAGAAGGAATGCTAGATTGCACTGCTCGAGTATAAATGTTTGGAGACCAGTTTTTAGCTCTCGCATAAAGATTAAGTCTATGTGTTTGATTTTTTCTATACTCCGATCTCAAGCCTGGCATGGACAACACATAAGTGTTCTCGGGACTATAATCAGATGATCCGAATTGCTCTACCGAAATTGTTCCCGTATGATATTGTGTTGAGCCCGAGAACCATACATCGTAAATTGTAGATCCTGTTGTGTCAATCTGAACATCGCATTTATATACACCTGTTGCATCTGCAGAACCAGTGAATGAGCCTGTAAGTTTTGTTCCACCAATAGAATCATATAGGTCAACATAAATATCGTTGCTACCCAATGAAGGAATGTCTCTCAGGCGGCCTCTAATGCTGTTATAGAGATATAAAGAGTTTAAGTTATCCAAAGCAGGGGCAAGTGAAGAAGATGCGTAGAAATTGCCTCTATCGTCCTTTCTCGCGCTATCCCATCTTGCTTCGATAACAGGTCTTGCAAAAAAGAATTCAGAGTCTCGGCCAAAAAACTTCTTTCGAAAGAATGATCGATTAGTTGCCTCGAACGCATCAGCAAGTTTGATACCAAAGCCATCATTGTCTTTTGTACCAGCTAACCACTGCTCAACCAAAGATGTAACATCAACTTCCAAGTCTTCCAATCCGGTTGAGAATGTTTGAGCAAATGCTGGAGAGGCATGATAATCTCCACCTTGCGTTGTCCAAGTGGTTCCGGAGGCGGCATTGATCCAATTTGAGCCAATCCCATCTCTTGTGATATCTTCATAGAAATCCATATCCAAACCATAACCCTCTTCCCATGATTGAGAAACGGCTGAGATTGTCAGGTCAAAGTTGGATGGTGTTGTTTGTGAGTGAGGGGCATTGTAAAGTTTTAGAAAAAAGGACACATTCCCCGCAGAAGGTAGTTTCGAGGCTGTTCTATCTGAGTCTAACTCATCTGTATCAAATTGTATCAAAAATCGTGTAAGCTCTACGGACGCACTAGATGCTTGGCCATATATCGAAAAAGTCTCAAGAATATCGGAAGCGCCCATGTTGGAGCCAGTCCCTCTAGTTTGAAGATTTTCATTGAAAGCGTTTGTTATGGTGTTGTCTTTTGTTGCATAATATCTTCTAATCATATCGCTGCTCCTCTTATATCTGTGTTAAAGTTTTTGATCTCAAATATGACATTCCTAGGAGCCTTTATATATGTTCCATCAGGTGATTTCATTTCATCTATCGAAACAGGTGCAGAAGAATAGCCGATGCCAGTCTTAAGTTCAGGGATCACTCTAGTCGTATCTACGACACCATCGACTTTATTTATAACATTATACACATTTGTAATGTAGAATGGTTCTCCAATATACATCTTGTTGGACATCTCTCTCCTTATAGCTTGATTAACCAAGTTGAGAACTTGTGTTTTATCTTTAGCTGGGTGGACAATTATCTCATAGTTAAAACCAATATTTAAAATTCGAGCATCATAAATGTCAATATTATCATTTAACATCTTATTTTTGTTGAGCCAGACTTTAACATTCTCTTTTATGGTCGAGTTTGAAGTTACCAAGTTGCCATCAGAATCTTCTGATGCGACATAGACAGACAATCTTCGATTAGAAGAAGATGGATCGTTTACAACTGAGGCTCTTTTAATTGACCCAAAGTTCGAAGGCATCATGTAAATATAGGCCTCGTAGTCATTCCGAGTCACAGAGCGTTGTTGGGCAGCTCTTGCAGCATAAGATCGATAACGGATCTCCTCTGATGTTGGAAGGCTTGTGTTGCCGATAATAGGCGTATCATTTGACACCTCCAAAGAAGACCTAACTCCATTTTGAGCAAAATCAGTTATTCCATTTTGGCCCGGAAAAGTGAACGAAGAAATCATGACACTGCTTAAGTTTCCTTGCGCAACATTTACTACATCTGTATCATTCTGATAAAATAATATGGTTAAAGTTGTGTTGGATGGAGCAACGCCCAAAGTATTTGAGTCCAAAAGCTTTGTTGGATCAAAGGCTGAGTCTGTAATGTATGGCTTTCCGGACATCTGTAATGTTACTTGTGATGGTTCAGCAATATCGGTTACGGTATTCTCCTCAATACTTCCATATCCAAACTGCAAGAACGTTCCATTTGAGTCTTGCTCTAAAACAAATCGCCTCGGAACTATTTTAGGTTTGATAATCTGTGGAACGCCATCTGAAGCTGCATTGGGATTCGTTGTGTTTATATACACCACATCTTGAGATAAATGATCTACTTGATAATACTCATGTCCATCACTGTCTACTACGGATTTTATGTCCGATATTGACGATGGGCCGATGTTTACTCTTCTAAATCTAGTAAAGTCGCCAACATCTATCGTTGTTCTATATAACACTGTTGATCTAACTTGTCCTTGTGCTCTAATCGCATAACTAGAAGGCTTACCAGTTGTGCCATCAAATCTAGATGCAACAATTTCGTTTTTTGGATTATTAAAGTCAACATCTTCGGTCAAAACAAATGTTGTACCAGTTGTTGCTCTGAGTTCAGATCCTGTTTTTAATATTGGGATCAAAGACCTATCAGGTCCCAAGCCGGACTGATTGGCTGGTACTATTATGTAAAAGGTCGCAATACCAAATGCAGCCGGGCGACCAGTAAATTTGTAGCCAGTATTTTTTGCCAAGCGTCTAACATTGTCATACTCAACCGCAGTCTCAAGAAAAGACTCGTTGACCTTGTAGTCAAGATAGAAGGACAGCATGTCTCCAACGTACGACACAGTATCCAAGACATAAGATCCAAATGAATTTTCAGAAAAATCACGATATGTATCAGGATAATATCTCCTAGCGTGCGACTCAAGATCGCTCTTAATAGAGTTAAAGTCTCTATTTGTGTAATTGATTAAAATTTTCTTATTTGACATTAGTAGAATCCTATTGTTGTGTCTGGAGTTAGATCTAGCTCAAAAACCTGCTGGCTTACATCGTTTGGTACAGTGTATACAATTCTAACATACATAGAGTTGGCATCGATTTCTTGCGATGAAGCACCTACTTGAATATCGACGACCGATAGATATGAAAGATAAATTGCTATTTGTGTCGAGATTCGTGTGGCTATTGAGGATCGTATTGACTCAACATTTTGTTCAAATAAAAACTGTCTTATACCTACTCCATAGTTTTGATCACTGATGTTCTCTCCCGGCGAGGTCATAAGAAGATTCTTCAAATAGAAGTTGATCTGCTGGTTTAGATCCTCGTACATCTCCCACACATCTTTATTACCTGACTTTAAAGGCCATTCTGGTCCATACAAGGGCATAATCTTTCTCCTTTACGAATAATTAGTGGTCATTGCAAATCTTTTTCAGGATCTGCACACTCTTGACCATTCGCATCGTATATTTTCGTCTTCATTCTCCTCTTCATCCACCAAGGTAGCTTCACTGATGGCATAGATAGGAAATCAAAAGGATTATTAAGCTGGAATAGGTTAGCAAATGACATTTTGTCATCATCATCGTCATCTGATTGACCATCCTCTGTTTCGGAAAGATACAGAGACTTAAACTCTCTTCTTAAGAAGTTCTTTCCAAATTTATTGACTGTTCTATCCCAATCGTCTACATCTGGATTTGGCTCTAGAAACTCTCTTTCCGATTCATCTCGGCCAATTGACGCCGGTAGTGTCTCCATGCAATAGATTGCCAACATAGAAGATGCTTGACGGAAGTTCATTAATTTATCAAACATGACTGTGAAAGACGGATCTTCTACAATCTTGTTTATCAAACACTCTAAATCATAAGGCTCAGTTCCATAAAATGGATCAAAGTCTTCGAACTTAGCGTCTATGACATCTATTTCAGCTGTAGATAGTGGCATCATAAATGCACCATCGTCAAATAAGAATGCTTTTTCTTGTTTTGACTTGCTCATGAACTCAGGATCTTGCTTTAGTCTCTCGATGTCCAATGCGGGTATTGTTCCCTGCGGCAATACGATAGATACTCTCAATCCATATTTGACTCCTGTAGACCCTACTGTCCCTGTTGGTTCAGGTGTTTCTCCAGGTAGAAGAAATGATTCATCATATATTACATCGAAATCATCAAATTCTCTAATTCCAACGTATGATTTGAACGCACTTGTCAACATAGCTATGGTTACTTCGGTATCCTTGTTTAGTTTTGTCAATCTAGTAATGTGTTCTTGAGTCGCAAAGCCCTTATTCATTAGCTCCTTAAAGGAGCCAGTGTATGTGAATGAAAGATTTCCAAAATAATCAGACAAGCTCTTGCCCTCAAGTCTATCTAAGTTTTCATTTATAAACTGAGACATGTCTGTTGTCGAAACAGCACCTAGATATCTAGTCTGTCTAGATCTGATAAAATCTGGAATATCTGCTTGTTCTCGCTCTTCTAGTCTCACATAACTCTCAATCACATATTGTGGTTCAGATGTTGGCTGAAGAGGAGAGGAGAGGTTAGAGCTCTTAATTGTTGGAATTGACCCTGCATCTGGTTTACCAGTTTGCTTACTTAGATAGTAAGAATTTAAACCAACACGGGATGTTGATTCTGGGAAGAATGACTTCATTCCAAAGAAGGATTTGTATAAGTCAAAATAGTGAGGCTTGTCGGTTGGCCCATCTATGACCAATTCAGACATTCTATTGAGTTCATCTCGAACAAATTCAGACATTACTAACAACGCTTCTTTCTCAAAAAGCTTGATGAAGTAAATCTTCTGGAAGAATTGAAGTTTTTTGAGGTTTGCGTATCTTATTGTTCTGCCTTTAATCTTCTCTTCTACGGCACCATTGAAGAAGTTCTCTCTTTCTTCCTCAGATGCTAGACGGAAAGCTACAGCCATAGCAAGATTGTATCTTGGTCCTTTTGCTATCTCAACTAGAGGATCATAGTTAGCTGCTGGGCGGACTAGATTTATTTCATCAACTTCTTTTCTTAGCTTCTTTTTCATCTCTTTGTCGACTGTACGGTATCTATCTAAACCAAGTTGGATCTTGTTTAGAGCGTCAAATACTGCTTCTGGTGGTTCGATCTTATCAACATCTATCATTCTTTGATATGCTTCTACGCATTGTTCCAGAAATGTGTACCAATATCTTTCGCGAACAATTCTTACTTTTTTATTGGAAGTGAATGCTCCCAAGTCTTGCATTTCCATTTGCATCTTTTTCGATATATATGAGGAAAGTGATGCATCGAAATTATCCGGCCTGATTTGCAAGTTCGAGAAAAGCCCATAGCCCTTCATAAAGAACTCTGCTATATAAGTTCTAATAGTTGTGCGAATAACGCCGTCAAGGACTGCTTTACTTTTACTATTTAAAAGAAGGTGAAATGGCTTGTTTGAAATACAATCTCGAGGCTTTGAGAGTCTTGGATCAGTCACTAAAGACGAATCTAAATTCTTAGTCCTTTCTTTGATATCCATAAAAGACAATAGAGGTGGAGTCTTAGGGTCGCAACCATCTTGGCTCTCAAAGGCTGTGGTTGCCAGCTCAAGCCACCCTGTGAACTTACGAGGCTCAACATAGTATGGAGGATTAGAATAGCGTCCACCGTAAATCTTGGGATCCAACGCTATGATTCTGTCGCTTTTGAAAGTTCCCAGTTCGTCCTCATTTTCAGATGGTGTATACTCAAACGAATCTTCCGTGAGTGTATCGCTGACATATCCGTACCTATATCCTACTGGTAAACCCCCTATGGTTTCATCATTTGTCAATAGAGACTTAACCATATTCTTATTTGATGTTTCGAATAATTTTTCGAAAAGTGTAGAAAAGTCTACCGAGATTGGAATTTCACTTTGCAATATCTTTTGAAAGGCTTCTTTGCGGATATCTTGCTTTTCATTGTTTTTATATTGGAATCCTTTTGACTCCATGAACTTATCCTCGCCTTCCAAAATTGGCACGGGAGTGTTTATGTTTATTTCTACTTGTGGACCCTCATCGTCAATATTTTCTGTTACTTGCAAGTTGTACCCAAATGTCTTCTTTGGTCGTCGCAAATTGGACACTGCAACTTTTTGTTTATAAGAAAATCTACTTTGAACATCTATGTATCGATACACAACATTTCTTGATGAAAGCAAGCCTTCTTTGACCCTGTCAAAGTCGTATATCATTCCGCCTTCTAGAATCTCTTTTCTTTGCTTGATAGCTACTGTGTCTGGATATCTACCCTGCACATCAGCCACGTCATCGCCATTTTCATCTTGACCCAAGTCCATTATGAATTTTGTTGGAAATG
>Ga0206130_10006174_pt1 | contig 13816 bp, 17 predicted proteins | sample Helgoland_Spring_9_FD_148637 | JGI IMG/M metagenome (GOLD analysis project Ga0206130, IMG submission 148637) | Pelagic subsurface seawater microbial communities from Kabeltonne, Helgoland, North Sea - Helgoland_Spring_Bloom_20160512_1 | ecosystem: Environmental > Aquatic > Marine > Epipelagic ... | reverse complement strand
ATTGCTACAATTGAGCTTGGTCACATTAACGAACTTCTAGGGCTAGTAGTGGGTCTTGGTTCTCAGAAAATCCCTAATATAAATAAATTTTAAGGTAACACGTTGCTACTTTAAATAAGTGCGCTAATTATATGTGTAAGTAATAAATATTTTAAATGGCAAAGTGTGACATAACTCCAATTTCTGCATTCCAGAGCACGAACTTAAACAGTAAGATTGACAATTTTAATCGATTAAGTGATAGAATACTACGCTCTCTAGGGTATCCGTTTATAAACGTCGAGATACATCGAGATACTTTATATGAAAATATTAGTATATCTTGCGAGATGTTTGCAAAATTTGCTGGATATACTCAAGAATATTTACTATTCGATAGCAATCTCTATGTTAAAAACCAAGGCATTCGTTTAGATCACTTATTCTCTTTACAGAATTCAGATTCCTTACAGCAACAAGTTGAATTTAATAATGAAAGTAAGGACTTTTCTAACTACATGCAAGAAAATGAAACTCTTTATGTAGCTAATAGTGCTATACCTGGTACATATTTCTCTACAATATCTGCGTTATCAGCATCTCTAAAAGATGGTACTTTCGCGAATCAGATATTTAGTAAAGATGTATATAGCGTTATAACTGATTCGTCTAGTACTATATTATCTGGATTATCTACCTACTTTACACCTAGCTTTAAGCAAAATTTTACTACTGAAGGTACTATTACTGGTAAGCGAGAGAAGTTTATGAATAGCTTTGATTATGATATATTGGACTACAGAAAGGTTATCGCTGTTCAAGATTTTGAAGAAGGCTCTTCAACCGGTATCAACACATTATTTACAATTGAACAAACAATGGCTCAGCAAACATATTTTAGTTATGCTATGGGTAATTATGGTTTTGATCTAGTGAGCTGGTATGTGCTTAAGGATTGGATGGAGATGAGAGAGAAGTTATTAGCTACTAAGCGTAGTTATACATTCGATGATAGGACGCAGATGCTAAGAATGTACCCACAGCCGCGCTCCGGAGGATCTTCTGCTGCTAGATTTTATGGGGTAGTAAGCTGTTATATAGAGAGACCTATTAGAGATATTATAAAGGAGCATTGGGTATATCAATATTCATTAGCTCTTACAAAGATAGCCGTAGCTAATATTAGAGGTAAATACGGCTCTGTAACTTTATTTGGCGGTGGTAGTCTTAATTCAAGTGATCTTATGACACAAGGCTTAAGTGAAAAAGAGAAGTTAGAAACTGCATTATATGAAAGCGCTCCTGGCTTAGGAGATGCTGAACCTCCTATGTTCTTCGTCGGGTAATGAATAGAGAGGCTGGTTATAACTACCTAGATACCTCATATACAGGTACTAGCGCGGCTTATCTATCTGGATTAGGTGATAGTGACCCTTATAATGTCTTTAAAATTATAGGTAACGGTGATATGGGGATGGCAAGATCTACTGCTGTAGGAGAGCTCGGACCTTTTATTTAACGTTAAAGACTTCTATTAGCTTACTAATTACGCTGCTAGCATCTGTAACATCCACTGATTTACTTTTTACAGCTGTATTTAATGTTTTTGTTACCGGTGTATCTGCTTCGTAGTCTCCGTATATATCATCTACATTATCATCTATAGATAGGTCAATCTCAACTTCTTCTTCTATTCCCTCGCTGCTATTTACTATACTATCAACTTGCGCTGAACCTATATCAGTTAAAATAATATTTAAAAGCTGGCTAGTGTTCTTTTCTTCCTTAGATCTGCCAACAAAATCTATTATTTCAGATTGCGTAAATTTACCTCTTAAATCCTTTAAAGGGTTTTTATATGAACCGTAACATAGATGCGCTAGATACTGTATAGTAATCTCTGAAGCGTCTTTAATTAAAAAGTAAGCTCCTTTTTTTAAAATCTTCACCCCAGTGTCTGGCTTATCAAAAGCTACTTTAGCTGGTCTCATTAAATTTTTTTGTCTAATATCTGAATTAGTAATTAATTTTTCTTCAAATGTCATAATTATATTTATAAGATGAAAAAGGATAAACGATATAGACAGGGTATATTCAAGCCTATTAACAGTAAAAAATATATCGGTAAAGGTGATCCTATATATAGATCAAGCTGGGAGTTAAAGTTTTTTAGATGGGCAGATTTAAATGAAAATATACTAGCATGGGGGAGTGAAAATATTATAATACCATATCTAAGTCCTATCGATAACAAGGTGCATAGATATTTTGTGGATAACTTTATTGTATTTTTAGATAGAAATAAAAATAAAAAGAAATTTTTAATAGAAATAAAACCCAGTAAGCAAGTTGTTAAACCGGTAACTACTAAAGGTAAAAGAAGAACAACTATATTATACGAGCAAAAAACTTGGGTGGTTAACCAAGCTAAATGGGAAGCAGCAAAAAAATGGGCAAGCAAAAAAGGTTATGAATTTTTAATTTTAACTGAAAAAGAATTAGGTATATAATTTTTTATTAGTAAATCTGATAAAATGTTGGAAATTGTTTAATTTTATATAAATATTGTTACATGAGTTTAAATCTGATAGTTGAAACGCCAGCTCCTAAGGAAGAGTTTGAATATATCGTTGAAGAAGGTAGTTCAAAGGGATCGCAAAATTTCTTTATTAAAGGACCATATATGATGGCCGAAGGTGTTAATCGTAATAAGAGGATCTACCCTCTTAACGAAATGGAGAAAGAAGTTAAACGCTATCAAGAGTCAATGGTAAAGACTGGTAGAGCAATGGGTGAATTAAATCACCCATCTACAGCTGATGTTGATCTCGAGAGAGCTTGTCATTTAGTTACTGAGATGTCTCAAGACGGTAATGTATTTTACGGTAAGAGTAAAGTTCTTTCGACCCCGACTGGTTTAATTGTTAGGTCACTTATTAATGATGGTGTAAGAGTCGGTATGAGCTCTAGAGCTTTAGGCCAGTTAATTCCAGAATCAGGTCAAGATGGTGTTAACCGTGTTCAAGACTTTAAATTAGTAGCTATTGATTGTGTAGCTGATCCATCGTTTCCGAAAGCTTTTGTAAATGGCATTTTAGAGAGTAAGCAATACGTTGTTAATGCATATGGTCAGTTTGAAGAAGCGTACGATAATTTAGAAAAAACAATCGCTACAATGCCTTTAAAGAATAAAGATCAATTTTTACGCAAACATATGTTGCAATTTATTAAGTCTCTATAAATAATAATATGAACGATAATATAAGTAAAACTAATACACATATTAAGGACTTTATTAACAATGTTATTAATAAGCAGTATAAGAATGCTCATTCAAAATTATCTCATGCTGTTGACCAGAAAATTAAGCAGCAAATCATAAATAATAATATAAATCTATTTTAATATGTCTATTTCAAAAATACTAAAAGAAGCAACTAACGGTGCAGTCGATGAGACTGTCTTAAGTGAAATCGAATCTGCATTCGAAAAACGTTTAACTGAGAAGACTCAGTTACATGTAGATAAGGCCTTACTTGAGCAAGATGAACTTTATACTTCTAAGCTAGAGCAGCTTTTAGAAGCGATCGATACTGATCATTCAGAAAAGCTTAATAAGGTCGTCGAAGCTATCGAAGTTGATAGAGCGGCTAAGCTTAAGGCTGTTGTTTCGAAGTATGAAAGCGTATTAACAGAAGATGCTAAGGTATTTAAAGAAGAGTTGGTTGAATCTATCTCCTCTTACCTTGATGCATATCTACAAGAAACAATTCCAGCTGCTGATATCCAAGAAGCAGTTAAAAACAAAAAAGCAATTAAAGTGCTTGAAGGAATTCGTAACCATTTAGCCGTCGACGGCGCTCTTCAAAAAGAAAGCATTAAAGATGCTGTTATTGATGGGCATAATCAAATTAATGAAGCTACTACAAAGCTTGAGTCTGCACTTCAAGAGAAGTCTGTTATCGAAGAAGAACTTAATACAATTAAGTCTAATCTTCTTATCGAACAAAAAACAGCCAATCTCGATGAAAGAAGCGCGAAGTATATAAAGAAAATGTTTGAGGGTAAGCCATCTGAGTTTATTACTGAAAACTTTGACTATACTTTGAAGCTCTTTAATAAAAAAGAAGATAGCAGACTTGAGGGCTTAAAAGTAGAAGCTTTGAAGGAAACTGTAAAGGTTGATCGTGTTATAAAGGAGAAGGTCGAAACACCTACTCTACCTAGCCCGTACCTTACAGAACTTTCAAAGTACTAATTTCTAAAATTAATTAGGCTTTCCTGAGTTACCTGGGTTAAAACCCTTGGGGTCGAACAAAAAAATAAAGGAAAAAATACAAATTATGAATACAATTAAACCTTCACAGGCATATATTGATGAATCGAGAGCTTCTGCTCTATTAGAAAAGTGGGCTCCAGTTCTGGATTACACTTCTAAGAGCGTTGCAGCAATTGAGGATTCGCATACTCGTTTGAATACAGCGATGTTACTTGAAAATCAAGAAGCATGGTGCATTCAAGAAGCAGGACCGAACTACGTCGGCGACGGAAACGTTGCTGGTAATGGCGGTGCAATCGGAAATCAGTTTGGGACTAACGGACGCCAAGCGACCGGTACTCCTGGAACAGACTCCTATGCTGCTGGCGATTATCGTCTACCAAAGATCTTGATTCCAATGATTAGACGTACTTTTCCCGAGTTAATTACAAATGAAATCGTTGGTGTACAACCAATGGCAGGTCCAGTTGGTCTCGCATTTGCTCTTCGCTACCGCTACACAGGGGAAACCCTGGGTCAAGGTATTGATGGCAAACAGCAATCAAATGTTGAGGCAAAGGCTCCTGTAGGTCAACCAGGTGTTCTTGCTGGCGCAGCCGGTGAAGAAGCTGGTTACAACTACTTGAACACTGCTTATACTGGCACCTCAGCAGCTTACCTCTCAGGTACCGGTTCAACAGATTACGGAGTTGATAAGCTCATCTCTGCATCTGATAACGGTGTTGCTGCTCTCCTTAAGAATTTCGAAGTTACAGGTAATATTCCTTCCTTCGAAGTATCTTTTGAAAAGACAGCAGTTGAAGCTGGCACACGTCGCTTAGGCGCACGTTGGTCAGTAGAACTTGAGCAGGACCTTAAAAACATGAATGGTATCGATATCGATACTGAATTGACAAACGCTATGTCGTATGAAATTCAGGCCGAAATCGACCGTGAAATGTTAGTCAGAATGATCCAAGTCTCCCTCAATGCAGGGCAAGGCGCAGGTTATACTGTATGGGCTCCTCAGTCAGCTGATGGCCGTTGGTTAGTAGAACGTAATCGTGATTTCTATCAAAGACTTATTATCGAAGCAAACCGCATCGCTGTTCGTAATCGTCGTGGAGCAGCCAACTTTGTTGTTGCAACTCCTCGCGTTTGCGCTATCCTTGAAATGCTCCCTGAATTCCAGTGGGTACCTGTTCAAGGCAATGTTAACACACAGCCTGTTGGTGTAGCGAAGATTGGTAATCTTGGTGGTCGCTTTAACGTCTACCGTGACACACGTACAGAAGGTAACAATGTTAATGACGCAGAGCGTCCTGAATATGCGTTACTTGGTTATAAGGGTCCAGAGTTTTATGACACTGGTCTTATCTATTGCCCGTACATCCCCGTTATGGTACAACGTACTATTGGTCCTAATGACTTCGCTCCACGTGTAGGCTTGCTTACACGTTATGGTGTTGTTGATAATATCTTTGGTGCTAACCTCTACTATCACGTCATTCTTGTAACTGGACTCGGAACAGCATTTACACCTGCTACGCAGAGTGTTTACTTCTAAGCCGAATTAAACGCGGATTAATCCGCTATCTGGTTAACAGATACAATCTTGAGACCTAGTTCATTTTTGAGCTAGGTCTCTTTTTGTGTACATTAAAAAGCCGATAACTTTCGCTATCGGCTTTTATATTATTGCTTACTGGTTTTGATATGGACCATCTCAGGATCAACAAGCGGTTTAGCAAACCGTTTAATTAGATCATTGCTTGATGCTCTAACTGGATTAATATCAATACCGCCTCTACGCGCATATAGGCACATTACTAGGAGTTCGCTCGGATCGAACGCATCCTGTAAGCGTTTATATATACACTCGCAAATTTCTTCATGAAAGTGACACTCATCTCTAAATGATATAATATACTTTAATATACTATGTGCATCAACTGTATTCTTAGATTTAATATGAATGAATACATCGCCCCAATCTGGCTGAGAGGTAACACGACAATTACTTTTCAATAACCCAGAGTAAAACTTTTGCTCTAAATCTCTACTACGACTCACCGCTTCTAGTAGACTTGGATCTTCAGTGTATTGAGTGTATACAACATCTTTAGAATCATCTAAAAGATCAACATTTAAATACTGTTCAATAGCCCATTCACTACCCGGGCTACTAGTCTTCTTATTTACACGTACTCCACTATGAAATGATATTTTAACATCGGTCTGGAGTAGTTCGCTTAAATCTCTAGCAGAAATTTCTTCGAAGTTCTTAACTGCTTCATTATTACCGTCACCCATTTTAGTCATATTAAAAGAGTTAAAGTATAGTTTAATACTCTTACTTTCAACAATGTACTTACTACTGCATGGATATACACATTTAACTACACCTGTTATAGGCCGACCATTCTTTAAAAGGAATGAGCATTCATATGCATTCCACGTATCTGAACCAACGAATGGTAAAGCATCATCAAAAATATTGAGATACTCTCTGTTATTACTTCGGGGTTCTCTCACCAGTAAACCTTTATCATACGTACTCTTATACTGAGACGATTGACCAAGATGCTTACTAATATTGCTGTTATCTAATTTACTGTTTGCCATAATTATCAAATGTATTATATATTGTTTCTAACCGTTGTTCAACTGTACCACTTAACCTCACTACATCAATTCCATAATGATCGATAGCAGTCTCAAATAGGTTAATAATTGTTTCTCTAAATATCTTATCGTTACTTCTCTCACCGTCATCAACTAACGGGATATCTGGTTCTGTATAGAATATAACATCCACCTTATGTACCAGTTTCTTAAAGAGATACTCGCAGTAAAGCATAGTCTCAGGATCTGCCTTACCGCTGTGATACTGATATGTAGTATATACTAAACCGTCTAGTATACATCTGTCCATAACTGCATCTTTACCTCTAGTTTTTAAATAATTCTCTAAATGTGCATTTAAAATAGCTAGCTGAGTCATTACATCCCCCTCTTCATTAATATTTAACTTATACCTTTTCTTCACTAACCGTGTAACTTCAGGCACAAAATTAAACTTATGAAATCGTTCATCTAATTGAATTGCTTTTAGTAGAGTAGTCTTGCCTGTACTCTGCGCTCCTGTAAAACTAATAACCATGACCTATAATACTCTTAAATTGTTTAACATTATAATTTATATTCTCTTGCTCCGTATCAGTAACTTTATGATCAATTAGATCAGCTAACATAATCGACGGCTTTTCATTTAATCCTAGATCACCATTATATCTAAGTTCCTTAATACCCGCAACAACTGGATTAGATGTATCTACCGATCTAATAGACGCGTCTCCGACGTAACTCTTAAATTCCTTAGCTAGGGAACAACCTAAGAGATGGTGAGGCTTATCTTTATTCCAAATACCGTCAGACTTTAACTGCGCAATTAATCGACGTCGACCATCGCACCATCGTTCGAGCTTAGTTCTACCTCTACCAGTTACGATATAGTAGCTAAAGTCAAAACTAATTGCAATGTAGTCGGCATAATCTGACATATACTTGTAACAATCTACAATCTCATCATATGTCTTACCTTGAACAGCCCCGATCTTCAATCCAGGTAAGTCTGGGTGTTTAGCAGTAAATTCTGAAAAGCTCTTAATCGTTGCATATCCATCTTCTAATACATCAGGCACGATATAAAAACTAGGACTTAATTCTTTAGCATATTTGGCAAACTTTTCAGAATCAAAAGATTCACCAAGTTCAAAGATGCTATTATCTAATAGTACTTGCCGACCCAGTTTGATGGAATCTTTAAAAAACTGGTAGTATTTCGGATGAGTTTCAAATAGATGAACTAGCGCATAATCATAATCATTATATGATCGTGATTCCTCTAGAAACGATATAGGACTTTCGTGGGATACATACATACGTATATTATATATTATAAAACTGCATTTTCAAGTTAAATATATATATATGGCATGTAAAAAATTTAATATTGATCCTCTCTCGCAGGAACTGAAAGGCGCTATACCGTCAGCATTTACAGGTATACCGGATAAGATTAAAAATTTTAATATTAATAAGACTTTTGATGTCGCATTGCCTGATATACGTGGAAAAGTAGCGAGTGCGGTAGATAATTTTAAAAATATAAAAACCGGCTCTTTACCTTCTTTTAATTTGCCAGAATTTGACCCAGCTGGTTTTTTCGAAAAGATAGATAATAAAGTAGACGCTGCTTTAACATCATTGACTGATATTAGAAGCAAACTTATTGCCGAAAAAAATAAAGCTAAAAGTATTATTAGCGCGCAACTTGATTGTATTACCGAATCTGCTACATCGTTAGACGAGGTAGCAGTATCTCAGGGAGATATATTTGCTAATATTAAAGGAGACGTCGGTAATCTCACTAATAATCAATTACGAGATTTTAATTTAAGTGCCGATAATCAACTTGCTACTGTAAATGATATAACTACAAAGGTAGTAGATCAGGGTAAATCTGCAGCAGCTAAAGGCGTTACTAACGCTGCTAAAGCGGAGGTTCAAACTGATACTTTAAATAAACTAGGTACTCTCGTTGATATCAAAACAGTAACATTTAAATAGTATAGTATGAAAAAATATTACGGTAATCATGTAGGTATAGTTATACAAAATAACGACCCAGATAAGGCAGGTAAGATTAAAGTTTTTGTACCACATATATCTTCAACGGTATATAATAACTGGGTTAAATCTAGTACAAATAAAAAGATTAAATTTATAGGTAATAATATAGATGAAGATCTGACAGAAATAATACATGATCTAAAACGTATAACACCATGGGCTGATTGTGCTGCCCCGCTCGCTGGTGAAAATAGTAGTGGTCGATTTAATAATTTTAATTTAACTGGTAGTGTTTCGGATAGTAATTTTTATAATACAGTTACTAGCTCTACTTCAGCTTTAACGGGGATAGGAGGTGCTCCAAGTAATTTTTACGATGAAACTATAAGAGTTAGCGATGCTTTTGTTAAAGCAGATAATAACGTTAATAGACCAAATCCGCTAGCTTATGAATATAAGCCGAACGCTTATTCTAATGAAGCTAAGGGATCGTTCTGTATACCAGCTGTAGGTGCTCATGTTTGGGTATTTTTTAGAGAAGGTAATCCTAACTTCCCAGTATACTTTGCTGCTAGTTTCGGTCAGTCTGATTGGCAGGGTATATACGAGAGTCAAGTCGAACCGGGCTTAGACTACCCCGATACATATGAAAACAAGAACGCTGGTATAACGGAGTATGATCATAATGTTGAAGCGTATAGAAATAAGTATGTTATTAACCAAAAAGGCGGTTCTTTAGAGTTCGTTAATAGCGATCTAAATGAAAAGATGAGATTAACTCATTATTCAGGCTCATTTAAAGAGATGAATAACCAATCAACAGTTGAGTTATCTAGTAAGAATAAACAGAATTTAGTTCTTAATGATTCATACGATACTGTTAGAGGTTTCAAGAATGAATATACGGGTAAGAATTTAGATGAAATCGTTTATAGAGACAAATATAAAAAGGTTGGATCTTTAAATGCAGAATATTTTGACAAGTGGAAAGACGTTGTTGCGGGTATTCAAGAGTTTAAACAGCTGTTTGAAATAAAGCGTACAAATGATAATAGTGTTAAAAATGATGACGGTATAACAGTATTAAAAAGAAATAGCTTATTACAGGAAAGAGATGGTACATTTGCATCATACCCTGTAACGGATGGTAGTATTAAATATAATGCTTTAGCTAATGCTAATCCATGGCCATCTAATACAAACCCAGCTTATTCATCTATAGCTAATTCGCAAGGAGATGGGCCGCAAGATTGGCAAGAGTCTCAACTAAGCCCTCCCAGTAATGCTAATCCCGCTAGCGGCAGCTGGCCAAGTCAAAGTGGTAAATCATGGGGACCAGGTGGGGCAGGTAAGAGTGTATCTACTCAAGACGGAGCGTGGGTACCTGATGAAAATAAGGATAAGCTGAAAGAGTTAATCGAAGCTAGTTTACCTGAATTAACAGAGATTGAAAATGAGTTAGGTATAGGTGGTAGTGAAATTATTCAAATAACTAAGCATAAGATGGAGACTATCGGAATGCTAATGAATGATTTTGGTAGTATACGCTTAGATAATATTGGGAAGCTAGTTAATAATGAAGTATTAGTTGATAGTACTTCAGTGTATATGAATAAAGTTGATAGTCCTTTACTAGAATATGTACATGTACAGGACTTACCAGGTGGTAACTATACATTAAATGTATGTAATCGTTATAATGTTATGGTTGGTGCAGGGGGATTAAATTTAAAATCTTACGGCGCAGTAAATCTAACCGGGACAATAACTAATATAGCCGGGGAGCAAGTTAATATAGCTTCTGAAAATGAAGTTAATATCGATGCTGGTACAATTAATATAAGTGCTGATATACTTAGATTACGTAATAAGAGACAGCGTCAAATTCTTATCGAAAATAGTTTAGGGGTTAATCAGAACGTTATTATTGGCGGCGGCTTACATGTAGAAGGAGAAACTTATTTACAGCACGTTACTGCTCCTGTAGAATGGCAAAAGACTAAGCCAACTGTTGCGTATAGTAAATTACTTAAAGATCTAAGCTTCGATGTGGATGCGAGTTGGGATAATACTAGCCATACTCAAGGTACTATAACGCTAAGAGACAATAGTAACGATAATAAGGTTATTGGTTATGAACATTCTCATGCGTTTCCTAACTTACCATTAACATTACTCAATTCTAACAGTGATGTGAGGTCTGCCGCTGGCGGTCTGAATAATACAGCAAGAGATGTAGCAGAGCCTCAACATAACGAAGGCAAATAAGGTTTTAAAAATATCTGTTTAATCTAATGATTTCAATTAGATTCTCTAATAAATCTCTTAAATATAAACATATATATGGACTCTAGAGAAAAAACTCGTCTCGATAGAATTGAAGAAAAGATTGATAAGATGGCAGAAGCTGTCGTATCTTTGGCCCGTGCTGAAGAAAAAATTGTTAGTCTCAACACTACAACGCACGTTATATTAAAGCGGCTTGTTGAATATGAGACCCGTATGAGAGAAGTTGAACAAAAAGCAGCTGAATCAGAATCAAAACTTAAATCAATTACAACATTTATATGGACTGTGGTTACAGCTGTAACAGCGGCTATAGTTAGTGGAATTGCTTGGTTTAATGGTAATAATTAGTATTATTTTTTAGATAAACTATTAACCCATTTCGATCTGTAGTTTTTCGTCCACAAAAAAACCGCTCTATTTTCTCCAATATCGCGGCCTACCTTTTCTGATTCAATCCATTTTAATTTTTCAATCTCTTGCTGCTCTTGCTTAAGAAATCGGTAATAGCTTGAATTACTAAAATTGGTATTAGACATTACACTAGTATTTAATCTATTTCGATACATAAAATATACAATCATCATGGTTAAACTACATGAAGCACCAAATATATAATTTGTTAATAATATAACATTAATGCCTATTGTATCTATAGTATATATACAGGCGCAAATATATCCAGCTAAAGATAGTATAAAGAGTGATATACTTATATCATCTACTCGTTTTGTTCGTATAGACTTAACTATCTGCGGAATATAACAGATCGCAAAGCATATAGTATATACCCAACCTATAATATGCATTATTATATTTATATACTAACGTATTTATCTATAATTGACTTAAGTTCTTTACCGATAATTATACCTTTTAACCTATCCAACTCAACATTATTTTTTGTTATAATTGTTGTTGGTATAGATATAATGTCATATTTTTTTGCTATATCAGCATCATCATCTATATCTACTTCCTTTACAGTTATATCAGAGTATTCAGATATAACATCATCAAAAATAATTTTATATGTCTTGCAAGGACCACACCATTTTGCTGAGAATTTAATAATTTCCATATATCAATACTTAGTTGGTATACAGAGATTATCAATTTTTAAAACGCTAAACCCCACCATCCATCCCCTATTTAGCGTTTAGTTATGCTCCGGCCTATTTTTATTTATATTTATATGGTGTATTTCTTAATGTATTCCTCTTTTTTTCTGCGTGGAGCATTAACTTCTAACATACCATCTTCATAATTAAACTTAATCTTTTTAAGATCATAGTCTCTACCTACTGAAAACGAGCGATTGAGTGTTAGTTGTTTTTCACTATCATTATTTTTGACAGTGCGTTTAGCTTTAATGTAAACATCTCTGGTGTCAGAATCAACACTCAGATCAAGATCTTCTTTTTTACAACCTGGTATGTCGATTTGTACTGCGAGACCATCATCACCTTGTGAAAAGCGGACAGTATCACCTGTAAAGTATACTTCTTCCAGGTTATGGAAGACAGGAGTTAAATTGAACATGTTTTCTAATGCAGATTCAATGTTTGTTATTGGGTTTGTACCTCTATATGTAGTTAGTTTAGTCATAGAATATTATTTATTATACCGGTTTATTTTTCCAACTGCTACATCATACCCATAGGATTCATCGGAGCTGGAGCTTCTTGGCTATCTGAAGGATTATCAACGATTAGACACTCTGTCGTTAATAACATTCCCGCTACAGAGCCTGCATTCTGCAATGCGCATCGCGTTACCTTAGTTGGGTCAATAACACCAGCTGATAGTAAGTCTACATACTCATCAGTAGCCACATTATAACCTAATTTATTCTCATAGATCTTTAATATAACTTGCGAAGCATCTACACCAGCATTTTCACATAACTGACGAATAGGTGCTTCAATTGACTTTTCAACTAATCTTGCTCCGAGAGCTTCATCACCTTCAAGCGTATCAACAACATCTGCAATTGCACATTTTGCTTGTAATAAAGCAGTACCACCACCAGGTACAATACCTTCTTCAACTGCCGCTCTTGTAGCTGCTAGTGCATCATCGACTCTATCTTTCTTTTCCTTCATTTCAGGTTCAGTCTGAGCGCCGACACTAATAACTCCGATACCACCTGATAGTTTAGCTAAGCGTGTTTGGAATGAATCACGGTCATAATCAGAACTGCATTCAGCAATAAGACTTCTTAATACATCAACTCTAGCAGCAATTTCATCTGCTGATCCTTTACCTTCAACAATTGTAGTAGCTTCCTTTGTAACAGTAACTTTCTTAGCCTGTCCGAGATTTTCAAGCTTAACATTTTCAAGCTTTAAAGTATCATCTCCAGTTACAATAGAACCGCCAGTTAATACTGCAATATCCTTTAACATCTCACGACGTCGATCACCGAAACCAGGAGACTTAACTGCTGCAACATTAAGCGTACCTCGTAACTTATTAACAACAAGAGCTGATAGAGCTTCGCCTTCTACATCTTCTGCGATGATAAGTAAAGGCTTATTCTTCTTAGCTACAATCTGTAGTAATGGAAGTAATTCATTCAGGTTAGTAATCTTCTTATCACATAAGAGAATCAACGCATTATCGAATGTTGCTTCTGTACTTGCATCATTAGTTACA
>Ga0206130_10006165_pt1 | contig 13830 bp, 15 predicted proteins | sample Helgoland_Spring_9_FD_148637 | JGI IMG/M metagenome (GOLD analysis project Ga0206130, IMG submission 148637) | Pelagic subsurface seawater microbial communities from Kabeltonne, Helgoland, North Sea - Helgoland_Spring_Bloom_20160512_1 | ecosystem: Environmental > Aquatic > Marine > Epipelagic ... | reverse complement strand
GATCCATTGATTAAAGCCATTGCCGATAACCCCGAGGACAAGAGGCATCATTTTAGGCTACTGCGCAAAGTGCTGACCCTATGGACTCAGGACAGGGTAGAGAATGTGCCAGAGACCTGGGTACAGTTTAAGGGCAGGGTGCTGGATGCCCAGCAGCAGATTATGGCGATGTCTACCAGTGGCAACCGTATTTTAGCGATTGGCTCTGGTGGGTCCATAAGTACCTTTGTGGGTATTGTGTTGGGGATTCCTGATGAGACTATTTTTGATCTAAACCTGCAGTATAAAAATACGGCGATTAGCCATTTTTTCTTTAATCAGCACAAGATGAATTTGACGGGGTTTAATGGCATACCCCATTTGGATACGAATGAGATGGAGCAGTATGTGACTTATGGATAGTTGGCTTTGTGGTTGTTAGATCTGTGGCCAACTTTTACAAGCTGAACCACCAGTCTAGCATCCTGAATTTCATAGGTTATTCGATAGAGCCTAACACGCACTCGGTATTGCTGCTTATTTGAAAGTGACTTTATATTTTGCCATGCTTTTTCAAGTCATTAAGTAGCGTTTCATAGCTCATCTCAGTTTCGTTCACTCTGTCGGTAAACGCCTGAAGATCTTCCTGGTCTTCAGCTAGATGAACTCGCACTGCTTCATGGACCAAATCTGACACAGACGGTGTGTCGAAGCGGCTTTGAGCCTTAATGCTTGGTGGATAGCAGGGTCAAAATAGACTGTCGATCTTTTGGATAAATTACTCATGGCGCAATCTTCGTCTAAAAACATGCATTTTAACGTTATAACGTCAAAAAGATTCTTTTCACTCAGATGGCTTTATAAGAAAATTTCTCGATTCGAGTTCTCTGGGCGTCTTAGCGCCGACGCAAGAACCCAACAGTCCCATTCCCTCTAGTTGCCCAGCCCCCCACGGGTTAAACTACCGCCCAGAAAATAGAATCAATAACAATGAATAACTGACTATTAAGGAATCGAACAGTGACTACAGAATTTGATGTGAGCGGCAAAGTGGCCATGGTAACCGGCGCATCCAGTGGGTTTGGGGTGCATTTTGCAAAGATTATGGCGGCGCGCGGGGCCAAGGTAGTGGTGGCGGCCCGCCGTGTTGAGCGGCTCGAGGCGCTGGTAGCTGAAATTAAAGCTGATGGTGGTGAGGCTCTGGCTGTGCCCATGGATGTGACTGATTCGGCCTCTATTATCGCGGCTTTTGATCTGGCTGAGGCGGCGTTCGGTACTGTGACTATGCTGGCGAATAATGCTGGTGTAGCAGATGTTCGCAGTGCACTGAAGATTGGTGAGGATGACTGGGACAAGATGATCGACACTAACCTTAAGGGCGTTTGGATTGCGGGTCAGCAGGCGGCTAAGCGGATGATTGAGGCTGGTGTGAGTGGCAGTATTGTTAACACTGCGTCTATTTTGGGTTTGCGTGTGGCTTTTGGTCAGGCGAGCTACAGTGCCTCTAAAGCGGCGGTGATTCAGCTGACTAAGTCTATGGCGCTGGAGTGGGCTGGTAAGGGTGTGCGTGTAAATGCGCTGTGTCCGGGTTACTTTTTAACTGAGATGACGGCGGCGGCTTTTGACTCGCCAGAAGCTCAGGCTTACTTGAACTCGTCCCCTGCGGGTCGTCCTGGTGGTATGGATGAGATGACGGCGCCATTTTTGCTATTGGCTAGTGATGCGGGGTCCTATCTGCATGGTGTTGCATTGCCGGTGGATGGCGGGCAATCTATAGGCCGTATGTAACTTGGTTAAATCTGCACCCATGGAAATGCTATGAGTCTTGAAGATAATCGCAGGGAATACGATTACGGGAAGCTTTCTCGGGAGTCTTTGCGGGATGATCCCTTTGATCAGTTTACGCTGTGGATGAATCAGGCGATTGAGGCTGGTGTGCAAGATCCTACGGCCATGTCTGTGGCAACTGTCTCTGCCGAGGGCAAGCCTTGGCAACGCATGGTGTTGCTCAAGGGCTTTGATGCGCAAGGCTTTGTGTTTTACACCAATCTGGGCAGTCGCAAGGCGCAAGAGATTGAGGCTAACGCGCAGGTGAGTTTGCATTTTCCCTGGCTGCAGTTGGACCGTCAGGTGATTGTGGGTGGCTGCGCTGAGCTGTTATCCACGGTTGAGGTGATGAAGTATTTTCTAAGTCGCCCTAAAGATAGCCAGCTGGCGGCTTGGGCGTCCAAGCAGAGCAGCCGCATTAATTCCCGTCAGGCGCTGGAAACTCAGTTTGCTCAGATTAAACAGAAGTTCGCCAAGGGTGAAATTCCTCTGCCGGACTTTTGGGGTGGCTATCGGGTGGTGCCTGCGGAGATTGAGTTTTGGCAGGGGGGTGAGAGCCGCCTGCATGATCGCTTTTGTTTTAAGCGTAATGATGACGAGTGGGATATTGCGCGGTTGTCGCCCTGACTGATTTAAGCAGCAGGCCAGAGTGGGATCTCTGGCCTTATGTCACCAATATTATAGATTCACAATGTAGGCTCGTTTGGATGCCACTGCGATCATAATATCTTTAACATGCTCATTCTCGACGCCAGCATCCAGCAGTACTCTTCTGAGCAGTTCTGCAACCCGCAAATAATGAGTTTCGCTGATTTTCCTGTTTTTATGGCCTCTCTCTAGCCATTCATCTTTATATTCTTCTGCGGGCTTGCCCATGGCATAGGCAAAGAATTTACATTGATGCTGGATAAGGTCACCAAGGTCGGTGCCTGCAAAGTAGGTTTTTAATTCAGGCCGTGCATAGACTTGTGCGTAGAACTCTTTGATAAGCTCGCGCATCACCTCAATACCACCGTATTTATCAAATAAATTTTCCATTTTACTTCCGTATATAAGCTTGTTACCTGTTGTTTGTGTTAAGTCGTTTATGGATAAATGCAGAGGCTCTCTCTGACAAGAAATTTTGCAGAAATGCATATATTTTGCAATTCATTTTTGCATATAATAATTGAATGGGGCTTTAGGGGTTTTATAGGCCTATGGCTAGCCCACGCAGGGCCTAGGTTTATTAAAGGTGGTGCGGTTATACGCCTTGTGAGAGGCTCTAAACCAGACTCTAGTACTTGATAGCGGTCACAATAAAACAGCGGTCTCCAGTTGGTGTTTTGACATTGGCGTCATCGTCGATTGATTTACCAATCAATGCCTGAGCCATGGGTGAATCAATGCTGATCCACTTGAGTTTGGGGTCTATTTCATCGGAGCCTACCAGCCTGTAGGTATGCTCTTCGCCGGTTTCTTCATCTTCTACGGTCACCCAGGCGGCAAAGAATACTTTGGAGGGGTCTCGGGGTTTGTCTTCGACTATGGTGGCGTCTTCCAGTCGTTTGCTGAGGTAGCGCACGCGGCTGTCGATTTCGCGCAGTCGGCGCTTGCCGTAAATATAGTCGCCGTTTTCTGAGCGGTCGCCATTTTTGGCGGCTTCATGGACAACCTGGGTGACTTGGGGCCGTTCGACTTTCCAAAGTTCGCGGAGTTCGGCGCGCATCTTTGCCGCGCCCTCGGCAGTGATATAGGGAGAGCTTTTGGGCCTTGATGGGCGATAGCGACCCATGGTTAAGCCGTGCCCGCCAGATCAAACACGTCGCGATAAAAAGCCAGTTCAGATTCCATGGCGCGAATAATATTGCTGGCTTTCCTAAAGCCATGGCCTTCGTCGGGGAAGGTCACATATTCCACTTGAATGCCTTTTTCTTGCAGCAGCTTCACCATCATCTCGGCTTGGTTGGGAGGCACAACTTTATCTTCTAAACCCTGCAAAAAGATCACCGGGCAGTTAAGTCCCTCCGCATGATGAATTGGTGAGCGCGCCAGATAGATATCTCTGCGCTCCGGGTAGGGGCCAATCAGGCTATCCAGATAGCGTGATTCAAACTTGTGGGTATCGGTGGCCAGAGTTTCCAGATCACCAATGCCATAGAGGCTGGCGCCGGCTTTAAAGGTATCGCTGAATGTGAGGGCCGATAGCACGGTATAGCCCCCGGCACTGCCGCCGCGAATCAGGCAGCGCTGTGGGTCGATTTTTTGTTGCTCGGCCAGATAGCGAATGGCGTATTGGGTGTCTTCTACATCCTTTATGCCCCAGGCATTGGTCAGGGCTTGCCGGTACTCTCTGCCAAACCCTGTGCTGCCCCGGTAGTTAATATCTATAATGGCAAAGCCGCGGCTGGTCCAGTACTGAATTTTCAGGTTTAGGCCACTGTCGGTGGCGCCGGTTGGACCACCATGACAGAGAGCAATAACCGGCGGTAACGTATTGTCGGCGCCCTGATACTGTGCACTGGTAGGCGGGTAGAAAAAGCCATGCACCTGTTCGCCATTGCCGCTGGGGAAAAACACTGATTCTGGCTGGGCTATATCTGCACTGTCTAAATCTAAAGTCGATGGGGCGTAGCTGGATGTGACTCTTCCATTCGGCCCATTAAAGCTATTTGAATCGTCCGGTTTAATACCAATAATTTGATTGGCCAGGGCGGCGGCGCCAGCGACCAAATACAGCTGGCCCTGATGGCAGCAGGCTGCGGCAAGGCTGCTGTACTGGCTCTCTGTGGCGCTGAGCTCGCCTGTGGCGATATTGATAAACCCGCTGTGCCACAGCCCTTGTTGGGTCCACAGGCAGCCAATGGTATTGCTATCGATAAAGTCATAGGTGCGCATGCCAAATTGCCACAATGGGGTGGCAAATTCTGCATCTTTGCTCAGCACTGGCTCGCCATTGGCGCGGCAGATATTCCACCAGTTGTTCTTATCGGATACATAGTAGAGCTGGTTATCCGGTGCCCAGCTGGGCTGGAAGATGGCTTCATTATTATCCGCCCCGGCCACTATTTTTTTATCATTCAGGTCAGCTGCTGTGAGTTTGGCACACCAGAGCTGAGTGCTGTCCCAAGGCATGTTGGGATGTTGCCATTGGATCCAGCAAAGCTGTTGCCCATCTGGGCTAATACGCGGGTAGGCGTAGAAGTCGGCGCCGCTTGCTAATATGCTGATATCTCCGGCGGCTATATTGATGGCGGCAATAAAATTTTCTGGCTCGCGATCATCATGGTGTTTTTCGCCCACGGCGATCAGTCGTTGGTGGGCTGTATCAATCACCAGATCAGCAAAGCGCAACCCCGGGCTGGTAATGGCTTTGGGTGTATCGTCGGAATTTAGATCCAGCTGATAAACACATTGATCGGCGGCATTTACAAAGTACAGGTGGGCCTGGTCTGCGGCATAGGCCATGCCGCCATATTCATGGACTTTGCTGTAATGGCTAAAGGGGCTGGGGAGTAGGTCTTTTATATTGCCTGCACTATCCCGGGACATAATTACGCTGCGTCCTGCATCCCAGGGGCGGCCTTCAACCCAGTATAGATTGTCGCTCTGGGATTGAATAAAGTTAAGGCTGGGGGCGGCTTTGGTGATTAGCTCTGCGCTAATGGGTGAGGGCCAGGTACCAAAGGCTTGGCTTGTTTTGGTCATATTAGCCTCCTGCCAGTTTAACGGTATGGCCGAGCTTTTCTAATTCTATTTTAAGCTTGTCGCGATGGTCGCCCTGTATTTCTATCACTCCATCTTTTACTGTGCCGCCCGTTGAGCATTTCTGTTTAAGCTGCTTGGCCAGTGTTTTTAGCGCTGCAGTATCAAGATCGAAGCCAGTGATGGTGGTTACGCCTTTGCCTTTGCGGCCACTGGTTTCCCGGCGAATACGTACAATGCCATCGCCATCGTAGTGGTGGGTTGGGGCGTCGGTTTCTTTAATGCGGCCAGTCTCGGTGGAATACACCAGTCGGGAATCTTTTTTGTTCATCATATCTCTGGGTTAATTCTCTAAAATAATTTTGCCAATATGTTGATTGGTTTCCATCAGGGCATGGCCTTTGCTGGCCTCTGCCAATGGAAAGCTGCTGTGGATAATGGGCTTAAATTGCCCGCTGGCGATCAGTGGCCATATCTGATCTTTTACGTCGGCGGCAATCCGGGCCTTATTCTCCAGAGGTTGGGCGCGCAATGTAGAACCTGTCAGCACCAGCTGTTTTAACATTAATGGCATAAGATCCACTTCAGCTTTGGAGCCGCGCAAAAAGGCGATATTGACGATTCTGGCTTTCGGGGCGCAGGCGGCAAAGTTCTTTTGTACATAGTCACCGCCCACCATATCCAGTATCACATTGACGCCAGCGCCGGTAAGCTCCTGGCAGGCTGCGACAAAGTCCTGCTGATTATAGTTAATCGCTCTCGCTGCACCCAATTCTTCACAGGCGGCACATTTTTCATCGTTACCTGCTGTGGCAATAACATTCGCACCCATAGCACTGGCCATCTGAATAGCGGTGGTGCCAATACCACTGGACCCGCCATGGACTAGCAACCATTCGCCAGCCTTTAACTCAGCGCGCTCAAACAGGTTGTGCCACACGGTAAAGCAGGTTTCGGGCAGAGCGGCGGCATGCGCTAAGGGAAGGCTATTGGGTGCCGGCAAGCACAGGGCTTCTTCAGCAATGGCGTATTCGGCATAGCCACCGCCGGCCAAAAGTGCACAGACCTTATCACCCACAGACCAGCTGGTGACTCCATTTCCAATGGCTACCACTGTGCCACTGACTTCCAGCCCGGGAATATCGGTGACGCCTGGAGGTGGAGGATAAAAGCCCATACGCTGAAAGACATCGGGGCGGTTGATCCCTGCGGCTGCGACCTGAATAAGTACCTCTTTTTCTGCGAGCTGAGGTACTGGTCTGTCTGCGGCCTTTAAGACCTCCGGGGCGCCGGGTTCGGTTATTTCAATACTGGTTTGGCTTGTTGGTAAGCTCATTATTATGTTACTCAAGATAAGGTTGTCTGTGGTGATCCGATCCGGGAAATTATCGTCTAAGTCTAGCCCAAAGTCGCCCATCAATTATTGCTAGCCCCAGGCCAATACAGGCCATACCAATAAAATGCTTGGTCTGGAGCTGTTCACCGAGAATTAGCCAGCTAAAAAAGCTTGCCGTGACTGGCGCGAGAAAGGTTACCAGCACCACATTGGTGGCACCGGACGAGGAGAGGATGCGGAAGAATAATATATAGGCGAATGCGGTTGAGAATATGGCCAGAGCTAAAATGGCTAACCATACCTGCACACTGGGATTGGCCAGCTGAAGGGGCTTATCAATAAACCATACCACCGGTAATAAAATAATGGTTGATGCAGTGACTTGGCCCACGGCGGTATCAAAAGGACTGATGCCCATAGCTTTGAACCGTCGGCCAAAAACGGTGGCGCAGCTGTAGGAGACGGCGGCGCCGATAACTGCCAGTTGGGCCATGGTGTTGGTCCCCAGCTCTAGCAGGGCCGGTGGGCCGATTAGCACGATAACCCCTATTAATCCGGCGCTCATCCCGAGTACCTTTTTGGGGGTGATATGTTCATCAGACAAAAAGGTACCAGCTATCAGTATGGTAAAGATGGGCGTTGTCGCATTAATAATTGATGCCAGCCCGGCACCAATATGGATCTGCCCCCAGGCTATCAGAGAGAAGGGCAGCGCATTGCCAAGCAAGCCCATTATCATAAATGCCCGCCAGACCTCGGGGGATTTGGGGACAGGGTAGCCAGAGATCAGCAATACCAGCCACAGGGTTACGGCCGCTAGCCCAACCCGCATGGTGACCAGAGTAAAAGGTGGCAGTTCCGAGACGGCGATACTTATGAACAAAAATGACCCGCCCCACAGAAACGAGAGCAGTAGTAACATTGCCCAGTCTTTGGCAACCATGCTTTGGTTTATCATTTGGTCATTCCTATTATTGTATTTATTTGGGGCTCTAGCTCGTTCTGCTGACTAAAACCTTGATACCCAAGAGCAGCATGGCGCCGCCGGCAACTCGATCAATCCAATGGCCCAGAGCCTGAAATCTATCTGTGACCATGGGTCTGGAAAGCAGCAGGGTTAAAAAAGAGAACCAGGCAAACTGAAGCACCATCATCCAGATACCGTAGATCAGCAGATGTTGGGCTGGGGTATTCTGAGACAGCACTATGGTAAACAGCGATATAAAGTAGATGGGTGCTTTGGGGTTGAGGGCATTGCATAAAAATCCCAGGCCTATGGTTTTAAGGGCTGTCTGATTTGCCACTGCTGTTGTGGCTTCACCGCTGCGAGCTTTGGCTCTAAGTCCGTTTATCCCCAGATAGATCAGGTAGCTGCCGCCTAGCAGTTTAATAAGCCACAGGGCTGAGGAAGAGTTGGCAATCACCGCGGCGAGGCCAAAGGCGGAGTAGAGAATATGCACGGACAGGCCCAGTGCAATACCAATGCTGCACAGCAGGCCTGCGCGCTTGCCGTTGGATAATGTTTGCTGAGAGACCAGCACAAAATCCGGGCCCGGGGAGGCGGCGGCCAGCAGGTGGACTGAGGTGATAATAATTAAGCCTTGGGCAAGGTCCATTTTGTGCTCTGTTTAAGTTGGTGGATACATAATAGTCAATTGCAGGATTACTGCATACAATAACCTTATGTGGTCAGTTTGCAGGCGGGCGTAATGGTTGAGTTATCGTTGAGAGAAAAAATCTATCAAGTGATTTTCGGCACTGACACGCCAGCGGGTCAGTATTTTGATATTGCGCTGATCTATCTGATTCTGCTGAGTGTGCTGGCGATTATTCTCGATTCTATTGAAGTGGTTAACAGTCAGTATGGGTTTTGGCTGTTTCGTCTGGAATGGTTTTTTACTCTGCTGTTTTCAGTGGAATATCTGGCACGAATCTATTCGTCGCCAAAACCATTGCGCTATATTTTCAGTTTTTATGGCCTGGTGGATCTACTTTCTGTGCTGCCCACTTATCTGGCCCTGTTCTTCCCGGGCGCTAATTACTGGCTGGTGATTCGCTTGCTGCGGGTGTTGCGTATTTTTCGGGTGCTCAAGTTGGTGCGCTATCTGTCTGAAGCCAATATTTTATTGCGCTCTATGTATGCCTCGCGGCGCAAGGTGTTTGTGTTTTTCACAGTGGTGTTGGTGCTCAGTGTGATCTTTGGCAGCCTGATGTTTTTTGTTGAGGGGCCGGAGCATGGTTTTACCAGTATTCCTCGCAGTATCTATTGGACTATTGTGACCATTACCACGGTTGGCTACGGGGATATTACACCGCAGACGGCGATGGGGCAGGTGATTGCGACTCTGGCGATGCTGACGGGTTATTCGATAATTGCTATACCCACTGGTATATTTACTGCGGAGATTGCCCGTGAGATTCATTCGGAAACCAGCAATCGCCGCTGTAATGTCTGTGAGCGCACTGGCCATCATCCGGAGGCTGAGTATTGCTATCACTGCGGAGTGACTTTGCCGGACAGTGCTATTTAGTATTGGGCTGTACTGTTGATCTAAAGCTCAGTGCTTCCTGGTATTGGTCTATTCCTGGAGTTTCCAGTTCACTCAAATCTGCAATGGTGCGAGCGACTTTAAGTACTCGATAAAAACCTCTGGCGGATAGGCCGAAGCGATTTACGGCTTGATCCATCAGGTCCCGCTCCGCTTTTTTGAGTGGGCAATACTGCTTTAATTGCTGGCTTGTCAGTTGGCTATTTATCACGGCCTGCCGCCCTAGTTGAATCTCTCTTGCGGTGCAGATGCGCTGCTGAATTATCTGATTACTCTCTCCCGCTGGCTGTTCTTGTGGGTTCAATAGCTGGTGGTTTTCAATAGCGCTGACCTGAACCTGCAGATCTATGCGATCCAGTAATGGTCCTGATATTTTGCTGCGGTAACGGTCGATCTGTGGGCTGGTGCAGATGCAGCGCTGGCTGCCCAGATAGCCGCAGGGGCAGGGGTTCATGGCGGCAATCAGCTGAAATCTGGCGGGGTAGGATGCCTGAGCTGAAGCTCTGGATATATTAATCTCCCCTGATTCCAGTGGTTCGCGCAATACTTCCAATACGCTGCGCTGAAATTCTGGTAGTTCATCAAGAAATAGCACACCCAGGTGGGCCAGTGATATTTCCCCCGGTCTAGGGGTGCTGCCACCGCCGACCATGGCCGCTGCGGACGCGCTGTGGTGTGGTGCTCTGAAGGGGCGATCTTGGCTGTATTGTCCCTGTGCTTTTCCTGCCACTGAATGGATGGAGGCGACGTCGAGGGCTTCCAGGTTGCTGAGTGGTGGCAGTAATCCGGGCAGACAGCTGGCTAACAGAGTTTTACCTGTGCCCGGGGGTCCATAGAACAATAAATGATGGCCACCAGCGGCGGCAATCTCCAGTGCGCGCTTGGCATGTTGCTGGCCGATAACATCCTGGAGTTGAGGTGTAGTTTGCTGGGACTCAATGCTGGCCCTTTGCCAGGCTGTAATAGTTTCTCGCTGGTGCAAATGGGCGGAGACTTCCAGCAGATGCTTGGCTGGCAGTACGGTTAAGGAGCCTACCAATGCAGCTTCGTCGGCATTGCCTTGGCTGATAATAAGCTGTTTGCCGCTGGCAGCGCAGCTTAGAGCAGAGGGTAGTACGGCTTCGACTGGGCGCAGCTCTGCTGACAATGCTAGTTCGCCGATAAATTCATACTGGTCTAGCAGTTCGCTGGGTATTTGATTGGAGGCGGCGAGTATGCCAATAGCGATGGCTAGGTCAAAGCGGCTGCCTTCTTTGGGTAGTTCGGCTGGTGCCAGGTTGATGGTGATGCGGCGCGCGGGGAATTCAAAGTGGGAGTTGATAATGGCGCTGCGCACGCGGTCTTTGCTTTCTTTGACGGCAGTTTCTGGCAGACCCACTATATGGAAAGAGGGAAGGCCATTTGAGAGATGGGCTTCAACTGAAACTGAGGGAGCCTGTATACCAAGCTTGGCTCGGGTTTGAACAGTTGCCAGTGACATCGCATATTGTCCTTTTTATGCGGGCGATTTTTCCTTGCCACGAACTGGGTGTCTCTCGTGCAGACAGCTGAATCTGTCGCTTAGGTTATTTGTCTGAGATTGCGGCCTCTAGCTCGGCTAGTAGTTGCCGCTCTAATATTTCGATTTTCTCCCTTGAGCGCATTAATACTGCACGCTGGGCATCAAATTCTTCTCTGGTGACCAGATCGAGCCGGCTAAAGGTACTCATCATGGCACTGCGAAGATGGTTCTGCACTTCGTCGCCAATAGCTTGCGCGCCAGCAAAGGTCTGGTTGAGTTGTTGCCATACTTGCTTGTGAAAATCTTCTGGGTTCATGGTTGGGCTCTACCTGCAACATTGCTTGTGTCCGCTACTTTAACAAATCTTTTTGCTCCAATCACAGTATGGGTCACATTAGTCCAAATTGGTGCGCACCGGTTTGGGCACTATTAAGTTAATGCACCATTTTGGTTCAAATTATCGGTTTTATCTCGGAAATAGCCTCTGTTTTTCGGTGATTTAAAGTTGGCACGCTAAATGCATTTCCGATAAGCGAAACATTAAAAAAATAGCCTTGTGCTACTAAATTAACTTTTTATTTTTAACTTTACGTCTTGGGAGATGTACCTATGAAAGCTTTAAAAACTGCAATTTTTGCTGCAACTATGATGTCTGGCGCTACTGCAATGGCTGCTGAAGTATCTGGAAACGTTGCAATTGGTTCTGACTATTTTTTCCGTGGTATCGATCAGGCTGGTGGTGAAGCGCTGTCTGGTGGTTTCGATGTAGCCTTTGAAAGTGGCTTCTATGTTGGTACCTGGGCTTCAAGCATCGACTTTAGTGGTGGTTTGGAATTGGATTACTACGCTGGATACGGCGGTTCGTTTTCTGAAGACGTAAGCTATGACATCGGTTACCTGTATTACGGCTACCCACAGGGCCCAAGTACTGAAGAGTTCGAAGAAATTTACGGTAGTGTGTCTTTCTCCGACCTGACTCTAGGTTTTGCTTACTCCGATGATTACTACGCATCTACTGGCGATTCAACTTATCTGTATGTTGATTACGGTATGGCTCTGAGCGAATCAGTTAGCCTAGGTTTTCACTTCGGAACTATGTCTGCTGATGATGATGCAAACGAAGCTGATGACTACTCAATCTCTTTGAGCACTGAAGCTGCTGGTCTTGGCTTTGACTTGAGCTGGATCGATTCTTCTGAAGACGGTGGCCTGTTCGCTGACAACGAGTTTGTCCTGACTGTTTCCAAGTCTCTGTAATTCTAACTGTAATTTGCTTATTCAAAGCGGGTGGCTACGGCCACCCCATGGAGAAATGTTATGAAATTAATAACTGCAATTGTAAAACCTTTCAAGCTCGATGAAGTGAGAGAGGCTCTTGGTGACCTGGGTGTCGCTGGAGTAACTGTAACTGAAGTTAAAGGCTTTGGTCGTCAGAAAGGCCACACAGAGCTGTATCGCGGCGCTGAATATGTTGTGGATTTTCTGCCCAAGGTTAAGTTAGAAATCGCGCTGGCGGACGAGATGGTAGACAGTGCTGTTGAAGCGATTACCAATGCAGCTCAAACGGGGAAAATCGGTGATGGCAAGATTTTCATTTCCACTCTTGAAGATGTTATTCGCATTCGCACCGGTGAAACCGGCGCTGAAGCGGTATAGGACGAGGATTAAACGATGACTGATATTTTCCAATTACAGTATGCGCTGGACACATTCTATTTCTTGATGTGCGGCGCGCTGGTTATGTGGATGGCAGCTGGTTTTGCCATGCTCGAAGCTGGTTTAGTTCGCGCTAAGAACACCACTGAAATTCTGACCAAAAATATTGCGCTGTTTGCTGTTGCCTGCACCATGTACATGGTTTGTGGTTACGCGGTGATGTACGGTGGCGACATTTTCCTGAGCAGCATTACTGGTGACGGCGCTACTGGGGCTGAAGAACCAGCTACCTATGCTCCATCTGCTGACTTCTACTTTCAGGTTGTATTCGTTGCTACTGCAATGTCTATTGTTTCTGGTGCTGTTGCTGAGCGCATGAAGCTATGGGCTTTCCTGGCCTTTGCTGTCGTTATGACTGGCTTTATCTACCCAATGGAAGGCGCCTGGACTTGGGGCGGAGCTTCTGTATTCGGTATGTACACTCTGGGTGACCTCGGTTTCTCTGACTTTGCTGGTTCCGGTATTGTTCACATGGCTGGCGCTTCTGCTGCTCTTGCTGGTGTGCTGCTGCTTGGCGCTCGTAAGGGCAAGTATGGCTCTAACGGTGAAGTGAATGCGATTCCTGGTGCTAACCTGCCTATGGCTACCCTGGGTACCTTTATCCTGTGGCTGGGTTGGTTCGGCTTTAACGGTGGTTCTGTACTGGCTACAGCTTCCGTTGAAAGTGCTAACGCTGTAGCTGTTGTGTTTATGAACACTAATGCTGCTGCCGCTGGCGGTCTGATTGCTGCTCTGCTGGTTGCCAAGGTACTGTTTGGCAAGGCTGATCTGACTATGACGCTGAATGGCGCTCTGGCTGGTCTGGTTGCTATTACTGCTGAGCCTTCTACTCCAACTGCACTTGAGGCGACTCTGTTTGGTGCTGCTGGTGGTATCCTGGTTGTATTCAGCATCCTGGCTCTGGACAAAATGAAGATTGATGATCCCGTCGGTGCTATCTCTGTCCACGGTGTAGTTGGTCTGCTGGGTCTGCTGTTAGTGCCTCTGACTAACGAAGGTTCTTCTTTCTCTGGCCAGCTGATTGGTGCTGCAACCATCTTTGTATGGGTGTTTGGTGCTAGCCTGGTTGCCTGGGGTATCTTGAAAGCTATTATGGGTCTTCGAGTCTCTGAAGAAGAAGAGTTCGCCGGGGTTGATATCGCAGAATGTGGTATGGAAGCCTATCCTGAGTTTGTTAGCTCTAAGGCTTAATACCTCTTCGACAATATAAAATCTTTTCGCAGTAAGTATAGCGGGGC
>Ga0206130_10006163_pt1 | contig 13831 bp, 21 predicted proteins | sample Helgoland_Spring_9_FD_148637 | JGI IMG/M metagenome (GOLD analysis project Ga0206130, IMG submission 148637) | Pelagic subsurface seawater microbial communities from Kabeltonne, Helgoland, North Sea - Helgoland_Spring_Bloom_20160512_1 | ecosystem: Environmental > Aquatic > Marine > Epipelagic ... | reverse complement strand
AGTTGCGTGGTATTAACTATCCTCAGATGGGTCACAGACCTACTTGCTTCGTTGAGAATCCGGGTCACTCTGACGACGAATTTGACGATGCTTACGTTCGTCTTGAGGAGGATATATCGCTGCCACCAAATTCATGGTCGGTAGAACAGGCGGAACGTAACCGTGATGCGGTAGAGGATAGATCACGGTTTGTGAATGATTTTCTGGAGGACGCACTAAATACAGGTAAGCGTCTTACTTGGGAAGGCGGTGTCCTAGGTTGGGAACCGTGTAAGTTGCCACTCAATCCCCCGTTCCACTTCATAGGTAGTTAAGAACAAGATTAACTCGTTCATTAGTAAATTTGATATAATTTTTTATGGATACTTTAACAAAGAATAGAAACAACCATGTTCACATGGAAAGAAACCGCCGCTGTATCAGTCATCGGTCTTTTAAAAGACCCCGAGTTGGTTAGATATTTCATGAGCATATTAATGCCTCTACGGGATAACTATATATTTGATGAAGCACAGAAATTCCACCAGTCACTTAGACTAGAACCTGGTGATAGATGGAAGGGCACTGAAGAACTTAAGAACAACGGGCAATATCATTTGATGAATTCATGCGTCCCAATAACGTGTAAGCTACCCTTTGATGGTTCAATGTGGCGGAATTCCCTGGCTACACTCAAATCAATCAAGTATTTTCGCGATGAATTTATACGCAGTAGTATCGTAACCACGCGGCGCTACGGCCTCCTCGGGCTCAATGGTGTGTATGAATTTCACCGCAACGCGTGTTTTTCAGACAAAATAGAAGCGGTCAACCTGATTACTGATGGAGGGATGAGAGGACAACGGTTTAGATCGCAATGGGAAACAGGTGATATCAACTTAGCCCTCGAAGATTTTATTAACCAAGAAGAAGCTGACTACGACAGTGAAGAATTTCCTTATATTCTCATAAAAACAGACCCTGATGCGAAATATCTGGACGTGAAATATCTGGATATTATCAATTAAATTAAGGTTAAATTTGATTAAATTTTTTATGATATAAATAAACAAACAAAATGAATAGTGAAAAGCAGACTGTCGCTATGGTGCCTGTGGTGACTAACATTACGTCTGATAATGGAGCAAAAGATTTCATCTCAAGCGTAGCAGATACCAAGAATATGGATGAAGTCAACAAAAAAGCGTTAGATGTTTTGATTAAGGGAACAGAAAAAGACTTCCTAAAACACGTGTTTACTAATCAAGAGACAGGGCAACAACGATCGTATGCTGAAATGAGGATGATGTATGGTTAAAAGGTATAATAAGTAAAAGATAAATAGTTAGAGAAATTATAATAATTTTTTATTCTGTTTAATGGTTTTATCTAAAATTTGATTTAAAGGGTTTGACTAATAATCAAACAAACAAACAAACAATAAAGAAGGGGTAAAAATAACACAACTTAGCATGGTTGACCTTCACGCGATTCTATACCTTAGTCGTGCTATGAAATATGTGATCCACCAAGAACAGACTAACCTGTTCTTTGCGCCCTGCGCCCATGCAAAGCGTCATATAATCTATATGGATCAAACTAACCACCCGATTAGCCGAAACGTCAAGATGCATAACAAGCGTTACAATCAGGTTCAGAACAGACGTAAGCACCAAATCAAGCAACCCGGTGTAGACGTCCAGCGTAAGAATATCTACAGAAAGGGTCGCAACTAAGAATAACCCGATAATAAAAAAGTTAATATTAAAACTTTACTTACCTTATTTTTTATCTTAAAATTTTTACTTACCGTAACCCACCTTAATATGTGGCGAGCATAGCGTGAACAAATGAATGACGCATGTGTTTGGGTAGATCACGTGACCAACTATAGGTAATCCAGATAGCGTATCGCTTCATACATAGTTCAGGTGTCATCTTATCCCAGACCCTGTCTGAGCTGTATTGCTGAAAGAACTCTTCCTTAGAAAGCCATACGTTGTTAATTTCATCATATCGATAAGGTTGGAAAGTGTTTGTATCAAGGTTATCCCAAGCATCATCTGAACCATAGTAGTCGTAGAACTGTCGCCTCGTGTACCAGTTACCATCAAGGTCTTGTCGCTTTTCATCATAGAATTCATTTAGCCATTCTTGATCAAACCGATCTTCATATACCTCACCTTCTTCTTCTTCATCTTCATCAGGAATATAATCCGAATCACTGTCATCTTCATCGTCGCTACCTTCAGTCATATCGTTAGGATCTTGTGCATATCCTCCTACAGATTCTTCTTCATGTACTTCATCATCATCTGCCTTAGCGCCGTCGAGTCCCGCGAGGCAGCGAGCGGTCCTCAGTTCAGGTAAAACGTTATGACTATTACTAACTAGATCTTCAACCGGGACTCCTAAAAGATACTTATGAAGGGGTGTTTTGATTACAAATCCAGATTCTTGTTCTTCTTCAGATGATCCGTCTTCATCTGATGAAGGGTCGGTAGCATTAATCATATCAAGGATCGTGTGCCCCTTACCAGTACCAGGAGTGCTATTAACGAAGGTGCTATTCCCGGCGAATGTATCCATGTAACCGACATCTAGATCGGGTGTACCAAACCACCTGTCAGATAGTGGTTCATATTCTGTATCCACTACTTCCCAAGCATGCATCCCACCAATAGTCTTTACCTGATCGGTTACGATGTTATGAAGAGTGAATGATGGGTTGTTAATGATTGTGAAATACTTTTCATCCGTAAAATTCATCGCATACCAATCTTCTTCACACTTCAGGAAAACCGGACCACTGACGGTCATCTTATTATAGAAGACATCTGAACCTTTTACGAAGAATGGTTCATGCTTTAGGTCTCCATTCTGGTATTGTTCAACTACAGCATCGGCGGGATTTTCGGTTTTTACCCATTCACTCATTGATGTGTTTGAAACATCAAACCTCATGAAGATTAGCTTAGATGGATCGTACCGTGTGAAACTGTAACCATCGTTAAATGGGTAACGGCGAACTAGAAGCATTGAACCATCGCGCAGAAGATCGGTCATATTACTCGCGTCACCCATATCGCTCATATCCAAGCCAATAACGTTCCCCGGAATAGTGCCGTGCTGGGTTGCTCCTGAAAACATGGTTTGTAGGAAGAGTTTTGTAGAAAGAGTTTTGAACGGAAGGGTACTTGAGAGGTTTATTAAACTCTGTGACTAAAGTAAGTTATTATTTGTTTGTTACTTTACTCTTTTCTCTATTTATGTTGTTGTTCTTTATAACTAGCAAATCAAATTTTTAAATAAGTATTAGTTAAGACCCTAAGGCTGGGAAATCATTTTGTGAGTTTAGATCAAATGTATCTACAAAATCCATCTGGGTTAAATTAGTATTGAACGTGGATTGACTGCTTTGGGGATGACTGAGTCCAACATCACCGCTCATACCCCCACCGATACCCCCACCGATGCCCCCACCGATACCCCTACCTCTGCCCCTGCCCCCAGAAATAAACATTTTTTTTGGTTTGTGTGGGTCATAATCAGTAACTTCGATTAGTTTTACGGGTAATTTATCCTTAAAAGCAAATTGATTTAATGTATACCTGTCGAATGTCCTACTTAGTTTCCCCGGTTCGATATTAAATTTACCCTCTATTCTCATAGGTCTATCTAAGCAACAGTCAAAATCAATGTAGCTACATGATAATTCTAATTCGTTCATAATAAATTGTTTGGCTTCTAGCATTGTTTTGTGTTCGGCCACAACATATGAAGTCCCATCTTCATCATATGACGAATCTTTCAGAACAAACGTGACCATCTATATTCAGAATACTATATATATTTTTAAGTTATTTATGATATATTAACTATATCTAAAGTTATATCACCTATTTTAAATTCCCATAAAGGTTTAGTGGGTACTTGTGCAGCGACATATATATTATAACCGTTTATACCGTGGTTTAACATGCTCATATTATTCGTAATACCAGGCACCTTCAATAAAAAAGAATGACCTTCATAAATAATTTCTTTATTTAAATTTTGTGTAATGTATCCTTGTTCTATTAAATCTTTTTTAGAATTTACTATTATTACTGAATCATTCATATAATAGTATAGTTATTTTATATTATTGATTGTAATCGTATAATCATTTATCTTTATTCGCCAAAGTGGGTCTCTTGGATAAACTTCTGTAGAATAAGAATATGTATTTGGATTGTTAATTCCTTCTCTAACTAATGTAAATTCTGTTTCTTCAAAAACTATTACAGATCCTACATTAATCTTATCATAACTTAGTTCTAAAAAGTGTTCATAATTTGTTGCTTCCATTTTATTTGCTAGATAGTAATTAGAATTGATATAGCAATTATCTATTAGATTTTCTATTATACCTTGTTCGCGTGGGATACGATACATTTTAAGATCACATTGTTCGCGTAATTTATCTTCTCTTTTCTGACAACTATACATGTATTCTTTCATTTCCATAAAAGTATTTTCTTTTGCTAAAGAATCATAACTTTTTGTTACTATGTCTAAAGAATAGGTTGTTAAAAACCACAGCGCTAATACTTTGAACATTTCTATTTAAATATATGGTTATCTTTTTATATATATAAAATGACACGTAAAATGACCATCCCTAAAAAGTTGAGGCAACAGTGCTGGGAAAATGTATGTGGTAAAGTATATTCACATAAATGCTATGTTTCGTGGTGCACTACGGACATTGATGTGTGGACGTTTGAGGTGGGGCATAATGTGGCCGAAGCTAACGGAGGTACTCTTGATCTGAGTAATTTATTTCCAATATGTTCGCTATGTAATAAAAGCATGGGCACCACCAGTATTAACGATTGGTCCAAAATGAATAGTAAAGAAAAGAAGAATAAATGTTATACAGGTTTTAGTTGTTTCAGTAGAAATTAAATCTATTTAATATAAATGGAATTTTGGTCAAAACATTCAAGGAAAATGTTTTTTTCATTACTAGTCGTATTACTTTACTTAGTTGTAGCTAACCCTGCAACCTATAAATTTGTTGGTTCTATCATAGGTTTAGATGAATATGATAATGCTAATAAAACGGATAGAGATACATTATTATATATTCATTCTGTTGTAATGGGCATATTGTGTTTCATAGCATTATTAATTTATAATCCAATGTATGCTCACATTTAAAAGCACATTTAAAAGCACATTTAAAACAAACCATGCCTGTAAATAAAATATTAAGTAGAGTATAAATGGAACAAAATATTTTGTTATTGTCGGTATTAACGCTGGTTTGTTATTTTATTGTAGGTAACCCTTACACATATGCTATTATGAGTAAAATTACCACCTTAAAAGTAAAAGATAAGAAACAACATATGTTATTAGTGGGTATCCACGCTGTAGTGATGACCCTACTAATGTATGGTGCCTATGTATTCTTAATTCAGGATAAAGAATGTCCTAAACCCAAGGTTTGTCCGCCTCCTAAGAAATGTCCGCCCCCCACCAAATGTCAAAAATGTGAACAATCTGACCCAACGCCCACTAAAGCACCTCAAGCTAAGGAATCAACCAGTTCCAAAACAGTTGAAGGATTTTCATTTTGATTTTGATTTTTTAGAATCTTTATTTAATAATGAATTTAATGTATCTGAATTTTTTAGTACTAATTCATATGTGTAGTAACCGATTATTAATAAAACTAATAATCCAATCGCCCAATATTCTTTCTTTTCAACTATATCACTAAACGGAAAATCATTTAGTGAAATATCTTCCATCGGTTTAATAACTTCTTTAATATTATTACCCAATGTACTGACTTCATCTAATGTAATCATAGGATCAAATACACCCTCGCTCATTTTATATATTAGTAAATATTATAGATAATGGTAAATAAACTTGTTGAAAGAACGATACGTATTTCATTATTAATACAGATTATAACTACGCTTATTTCTGCCGATGGATTTATAAGTCCAGTTAGTTCGGAACACGCTATATTGAAAGACATATTATATATCGAAACTATTGTTCAAGTTATTGAAGGTTTCTTTTATTCCCATATTATTAACGGACTCAGTGATATTAAACTAATGACCCCTCGTAGATACTTTGACTGGTTCATAACCACGCCCATCATGTTATTTTCGACCGTGTTATTCTTTAAGTATAGCGAACTCAAAGAAAGGAATACTTTAAAAGAATTTACAGCAAGAGAATTTTATGAAGAAAACAAAGAAAACGTCCATAAGATGATATTCTATAACGCCGTGATGTTAGTCTTCGGTTATCTAGGCGAAACAGGTAAAATAAATAAAGTGATAGCTATTCCGTTAGGTTTTGTATTCTTTTTCCTATCATTCAAGTTAATTTATGAACACTATGCTACAAAGAGTAAACTAGGACTAACATTATTTAAGATATTATTTGGTTTATGGTCATCATATGGTTTAGCAGCGGTGTTACCCGATGTCCCTAAAAATATTTGTTACAATACATTAGATATATTCTCTAAGAATTTCTATGGCCTATTCATCTACTATAAAATTAGGGAATTGAATAGCATAAACTAAATGACATAAACTATATTTATTATGGTTCTATTACATTTTCACCATTATAAACAATGGTAACGGGTGCGACGGGTCCTTGTAAAGCAAATATTAATTGTAACAAATAATATAAGTATCTATTCACATTAATGATTCGGGTAGATGTCAAATATTGTATATCCTGTTCTTTTAATTCTGATATGAACTGTGCCATCTTATAACAGTATTTAGGGTTTACGTAGCCCATACCACTCATATCAAATAAAAAAGTAAATTCCTTTTGATCTTCATACAAATTCCTCCATTGATCTATAAATAATGTAAAATCATTTTCATTATTTATCGAACCATCAAACGTTACTTTCACTTCTGGAAATTCAGTGTAATCGTAGTTAGCAAACATTTACTACTATAATCATTTATTTTTAAGAATTTTAATCTCATCTTCCAAATATTCAATTCTCTCTAATAACATGTAAGTCTCTACTAAATCACGGTTCTTATATCTATCATAGTAATCTAACATCTTAGTAAAGTAATAAATTATGGTTACAATGAAGATGTAGTACAGGATATCCATAAATTTGATTTGGTTTTGTTTCTTTTATTATTATAAACGTTAACTAAATCAAATTTAAACTAAACACTCTTAAACTAAAAAAAAACTAACTTAAAAACACTCTTAAAAAATGAAGGATAATTCTTTGTGTCATAAGTGCTCTAACTCTTTGCCTAATCCACCTTTGCAAGATATCCCTTTGCGCCTCAAGGATAAGCCTGATTATTCAAGTCTATTTTCTTTCGATTCCTGCGCCGTGGCCGTCCAGTATTGGGTTTTACGACCCCAAACGAAAGACAATTGTTGATTTCGGTAATTCAAGAGCATGTGGGTTAAATCACAACAAATCATCGATACACGCGGAACAACGTGCCATAGAATATTGTCGTAAAAATGATAAGAGAAATAAGTATAAAATTTATATTGGTAGATATGCTAAAGATGGACATTTAAAACCCGCATACTGCTGTCGCTCATGCACACAACTTGTTAAAAAATATAATTTTGAAGATAGAGTATTCACGCTAAATAATGATAACTTTGTATCGGCTGTAACCGATAATCCAACAGTATCACTTGCTTATCAAATTAAACGTGCTTAAAACTATTTATTTAAGATCTCTTGTAAATTACCATACCCGTCTTAGTCACCGCTCTTACATAGGTTGTACCGTTGTAAACGAAACTTTCGGCGCCTTTACCATTATTAGATTTTCTCGCTTTCTCTTTCGCTATCATATATTTATTCATTTTTTTCTTTTTAGTGTGTTTTTTCTTAGGTTGCTTCTGCTTCTGCTTAGTCTGTCTTTGTGTAGACTGTCTTTGCTTAGGTTGTCTTTTCTTAGAACGAACTTTACCGGGCATTTATAACCTACCATAGATTTTAATTTTATCTGTTTAGTTATTTTTTACTAATACTCTTCTTATCTTTACAACAATTTTGCATATCATAAGAACAATGACCGTATGCTCCTCTAACCTTTCTTAAGCGACCGTTTATTCTTAACATAATGACATTTACAACATTTTCCTTTTCTTTCTTTTATTTCATCTTTGAATGTTTTTTTAAAGGTGTTCATTTTTTTACGTCTTTGTTTATTACATTTCTTATAGGTTTTCTTCCATCGCTTATTGTATTGATCCATTTCTTTTTTATGTGTTTTTTTGAATGCTCTTCTGGATGCATCTATTGCTTTCCATCTTTCTTTTAAAGGAAGATTCTTTAAGGTAGGTGGTCTCGTGTATTTGTATTTTTTCCACACGCTTTTGCCTACTTTACCCACACATTCGCTATATTCCTTACTTATTTTTGATTCTTCTTTGTTGTAATTAACCTTTTTTCGTTTAGTCATTATACTATTTTATATTATTTACCTTTGATTTGTTTAGTCATTTGTTTGTCTTTCTTATTACCACAGTCTTCATATGCTTTTCTTGAACGCGCTTTAAAAGCATCAATTTGTTTTTTATTTTTTTTACGGTGTTCTTTTACTTTTCGATTAGTATATTTTACCCTTTCGTTTAATGACATTTTTTGAAATGCCTTACTGGTGTTATTGCGTGCCTTCATAGCGGGGTATTTACCTATTTTGTGCGATTTTATACACTTACCATAATCTTTGTTAATCTTATCAGATGGAATAAATCTACTTAATTCACTGATTAATTCTTTATCTGTTAATTTTTTAAAACCTTTCACTTTGTATAATTTAGCATATCCTTCTAAGGTTTCTCTATCTAATTTTTTTAATGTTGTTCTTTTTAATGTTGTTAAAACCCATTTAGAAAGTCTTCTTTTAGGTTTGCTTCGTTTGTTAGAACTACGCTTAGCCATATTTATACTATAATATATATTTAATTACAGGATAACTTGGATCCATAGCTATACCACATTGTCCTTCATTTGAATCTGAACCTTTCAATAATCTCATATATCCATTTTCACCCCAATCCGATGACCATGAATTTTTTATTTTCCAGTAATCTAAACCAGTATCACTATCAGCACCGTATCCAACTAACAAGACACCATGGTCTAATTGATCACCACAATCAGGATCGCTATATACACCTGATTTATATAATTGAAATGATCTTTTATTTGCTTGGATCGCCACTGAAACAGGTTGTTTCATTACTGCTCTTTGTAGTTGTTCTTCACTATTAGGTGGGACATTGTAGTATCCATCGATATGGAGTTTTTTACCGCACGTTGTATTTTGACACATACCTTGTTGGGCAGTGTATGAATAATTATTATCTAAGCATAGGCCGTTGCTAACCACGTATTTGAACGCGCTAGCCATCGATCCACCTTGACAACCTTTATTACCGAGATATGAAGAACAGTCAATTAGTTCTTGTTCTGAAAAATTGTATAGATTTCTTTTCTTAATATAGTATTCACCTTCAATTGCCTCAGCTGCTGAGAAGGCCCAGCAACCACCACAGTCTAATTGGTTTTTAACCGATGTCACTGCGCCTTTTTTGACCCAATCAACATCAAATAAACCATCGTTTAGGGATAATATGTTTACATTTTCCGTGTGTTTCGCTAGATAATCATCTAATGATGTAAACTCATCTGTAAATGTTTTATTCACAAACTGATTCGCTTCTAACTGATAACTATGATTTTCTGAATTGTGTTTATTGATATATTCAATGTTATCATTGTAGCTACCCTTTACCAACAAAACAATTTCTAATAACTTAACTAAATTCATTTTATATTATAGTTTATATTTTCTTTAATCCGTTTCATCTAAAGTAGATATATTATCTATTTTCTTATCTTCTATTTGTTTTATTTCATATGGATTATATACAAATGATACTACCCATGCCCCGTATAACCACATAGATCCCATAAACCAACTAAAAAAAGTATAGGTTATGTAGACACCGTGTATAGTCCTCATAGTCATGTATAGTTGCCACAGTGTGTAAGGATTATAAAGCATTAATTTACTAGATATTTTAAATGATGGTAAATAACGAACACTGTTTTGTTATCATAAAAAATTCATAAGATCTACTAGACTATCCTAAACCAATTCTAACCTCATACTAGGATAAGGAATTTCTGAGAAACAGTTCCATTCAGTGTGAACCAATAGATCTTCTTTGTATCCCATCTTTTCGTAAAATGCCATAAGACGGATCTTGCTTTGCTTTCCCTTCTTGTACCAGAACCCACCATATTCATACTCACCTGGTTCACTGCTCGGCGTTTCAACTTTTTCCTTGTCCATGTATTGCTCAGAGTCATAATACAGATATGACCACAGGATAGATTCCACATATTCTTTCTCGATATTGTAAGATACGTGACCCCGCTTGTCCTTTCTCACACACTTCTTCCAGAACTCGTCTGTCAAGATATCGATGACGCTTTCGTCGGGACACCAATTCTCCTCATCATCTGATTCATCGTCTGATTCCTCATCTGATTCATCGTCTGATTCCTCTTCATCATCTGATTCTTCAGCGTAGCCCGCATACTCATTCGCCACTTCCAGAATGATATCGGTGTATCCGGACAACTTAGCAAACTCTTCACTCAGTTTCATCAGATCTGAACCGACACCCTTCTTCTTTGAAAAGTGACTTGCGCATACCACCGAAATGGACAAGACGTTCTTCTCTTCAGGAATACAACGGTTAGTCTGTTTCGCGTGTACCAGATTAGCGTATCCGTGGATCCGATTGAGAGGATTTACGTACGACCACTGGTGCTTCAGCTTATCCCTTCGGAACTTCCCCGCCTTTCGAATCTTCTTCTTGATTTCCTCAGGTAAATGATCTTCACCATTGTCCACTAGACACAAGATCATACTATCACCCTCCACATCATCGGCCATCTCGCCTGCACCAAAATCTTCGTCATAGTAACCCTCTAGTTCTCCTCCATAGCGCTGAATGAATCCGCGGAGAGACATACAGACTAGACCATTACCGCTTGGTGCTGCTTCACAATCCACGGATTGAAGGGCATGACCGTGTGCCGGAATGAACTCCTTTACTGTTGTCGTTTGGATAGCGCCCTGAACCAGTTGCGTATGAATCTCTTTTGTAAGGGACATTATGTAACTCACGTAGACTCTTTCTTTGTTATAGAAGATCTTCTAACAAAAAATCAAATTTTGAAAAATACGAGCAACTAACTTATAAATTTTTGTCTTTTAATCATTTCATCATACATGCAAGACAATACTCTTTACCGTACCCTATATCACTCACCGAGTCACTTGTCAAATATCCTTTCCTAGATGTATAAATAGGTATCCCGGTTGCGATTAGAGCCGCATAAGCCCCGCCGTCCAACTCATTTTGTAGATGGAAAATCGCCTGACAAGTCGGATCATCGCAAGTGAATCCGTGGATATCCGGTATAAGGCGGTATGATTTATCTCCCTTTGACACCGTAGTAGGGAGCGACCCAATATCATGTAGAGATTTGAAATCATAGTCTGACTGAAGCGTTGTCATTCGTTTCCAATAATCCTTAATTATCTGATCCGTGATCTCAATGTCCATCCACGAATCATCGGGTGTTTCACTCATAGGGTTGTTGAAGTTACGTTCATCTTGTAACGCAACATAATCTTTACCCGCCATACCATACGGCCAGTATTTACCCGACGTAGGATCAACCAGAGAATCTATGTGATATGAAATCATGAAGGGACAAACCCAATCCTCTGATACGGGAACTTTACCGCCAAAAAGATCCTTCTCTCTTTGGATCGCTTCCGAACAAAGATGTTTCTGTTCCTTATACGAAGATTCGGTATCGTGGACGGGGATTGACTGGCGCCACGCCTCCTGTTTCTCTATGTTTTTACGACAGGAATGACAGGAAACATACTTGGAGTAAATATCACCGATCTCCTCTGAAAGAGGTTTAACGCAGCAACAGCAGAATTGATCAGGGGCGCACGACCTACACGAATCAGGGTCTACCTTGGATGCTGTCTTCAGAGCACCACCATCATCCGTGTGACCATTGATATCAGAGTGACACGTCTTACACACCCTGATAACAGATGTTTGTAGGGTATGACTCTTGTCCAGACGTAAACCATCGCTGCACCTAGCGATCCACCTTTCATCTTTATCTTCCTCAAAGAGAAAGATAGCCTCACCTGTCGTCTTCTTTACTCCGTCCTCTTCGTCGTATAGAAGTTCGGTCTTAATGGGTTGCGTTCGCCCCCAGATCCTGAGGGTCGTGTGTCCCTTAGACAGATGAAAGAGCAACTTGTCATACTTATGCGTTATCGGAAGACCCCTCATCAGGATAGCGAACCTCGGTCCAGCAACGTGTGCACCATCAGTATCGTTTAGAGAACTCATTATGTTGTTTTCTCTTAGTTTTGTTAGAAGACAATATAACAAAAATCAAATTTGTTTTTATGAACAAAAAACATTATTTTCTTTTTTCTTTTTTTCTTTTTAAACATTTTATTTCATATAGATCATAGTTCTTTGTCCCAAGAATATTCATTATAACCGAGTACCTCCGCATGTGAGCGCCGCTTAGTCGTCAGATCGGCAAACTTTGAAGAAGCAGCATAGGTGGTTTCGCCCGCATCCCAACTATAGTCGTCCCATCCTAAGTAGCGGGCAGATGACTTCTCAACCAGTGTCAGTTGACACCATTCCTTATCTTTACCACTTAGCGGACGTCCAGTCTCTCCCTTACTCATTTTACCGAGTGTCGATAATAACTCCTCGGGGATACCGACACCAACTCTTCTCGGGATGAGTGTGTAGACGCTCCCTATCTCATGTCCATCCTCAACAGCGTGGTAAGTGCTCATCGTGTAGGATCAGGTATATTGCTCCAGTTGTTCTCTTTGTTCTCTTTGTTTGTCTAAGGAAGGGTAACAAAAAATCAAATTTGTTTTTATGAACAAAAAAATTTAGTATATCCTCCAACAACGCTTGCAACACAGCGGTCTCCACTCTCCTGCCTCAATGTGCTCGGGAGTTTAGGCGACATGATTATCTCAATCTAGAACAGAGTATACTCTGAACCCCTTAAAGGGACTCACTTGAAGCGAGTTATTAGCTCCGGAGTTCATTCCCCGGTTTATCGTTGGTAGGTATTGTTTGATCAGGCAACCCTTAGGGCATCCCTCTCACACCATCATTTCCCGTTACCTTGTATACTAAGGTACTGCTCCGACCACCGCCAAAGGCGACAGGGCAATCGGTAATGACAATGCCTCGGCATCTTTTTATTCCACGGAGATTCAATATTAAGGTCACTGGCTAACCGGACCCATACTCAAGTGTTTAACCACGTCTCCCACTTGGCACCATATATACAAGGCGTCTAACTCTTTCATGTCACTGCATGGTCTCTAAACCATCTGTAAGTATATTGCAGTTGTCGTTGACCACCTAGACTCTTCTTTCAGAATGGGTTGACGGATACTGTCGGGATTGACGGTCCCTTACCCATGTTGTGAAGACGCCCGAAGGCTACAGCACGTCGTAGGCCATCAATGATTTAATATTTAGGGAGAGGTTTGTTCTCACAAAACTACTCCTTGTCGTCTGTTGTTGGTTGTTTGTTGTTGGTTGTTTGTTGATACGTTTGTGAATAAATAAATCAAATTTTTTAGGAGGTGAGGATAATTTAAAATGTTAAACTCTTGTTCCCAAAAAATTTGATTTATTTGTAGTCTTATTCAAGCTACTGAAAAGC
>Ga0206130_10006159_pt1 | contig 13855 bp, 13 predicted proteins | sample Helgoland_Spring_9_FD_148637 | JGI IMG/M metagenome (GOLD analysis project Ga0206130, IMG submission 148637) | Pelagic subsurface seawater microbial communities from Kabeltonne, Helgoland, North Sea - Helgoland_Spring_Bloom_20160512_1 | ecosystem: Environmental > Aquatic > Marine > Epipelagic ... | reverse complement strand
GATCCGAGAAGCCAAGGGACACGTGACAACTGGCTCGACAGTGCCACTCACGCGGCCACTTTGCAGTTGTTGGCAATAACTCTCGACGTAATAGAGACCGCAAATTCGATTGCTGCGCGTTTCGGCCCACGCCACAGCATGCGCCATTTCGGCGGCGATCCAGTCATCCGCGCCATGTGCGCTCAGCGCTTGGCGCGTGATTTCTTCGATCTCGTTTACAAAAATGTCTGGCATAGCGCACGTGTCCTTCGGCTGGTCTGGCCGGACGGTGCGCAAAGCATCCCTGCGCGTCAAGCGCTTTCCTGCTAGGTTAAGGGGCGCGCGTATCGACAAAACTGATAAGAGACGCATCCACCGCTTCGGTCAGGCCAGCAAGTTCAATCCGGCTGCCGTCAGAAAGCTCCAGAATGGCACCACCAGTGGCAATCGTTTGCCGCTCTAGCGTTGGTGGTTCGTCGCTTTGGTGTGACAACTACCACGTCCTCGCTGGTGTCAAAATCAGTGACCAAAGAACGTTCGCTCATCGTGGCAAGGCGTACGAACGTATCAGCCCCTGCGCCACCCGTCGCAACATCAGTGTTCTCTAGGTTCAAACGGTCATCGCCCTCGCCCCCTAGAAGCGTATCGGCTGCGCCATCGTCCTGACTATTGATCGTGCCACCAAAGAGCACATCGGCCCCTTCGCCACCCGAAATTTGGTCGGCTCCAAGCCCACCCTCAATAGTGTCATCACCCAAGCGTCCATCAATCGTATCATCGCCAGCTTCGCCATCGATCGTATCTGATTGCAATGAGCCAAAGATGCTTTGATTGCCCGTATCCGTCTCGTCAATGACTTCTACGCCGCTCTCTTCGTCACTTTCGGCAGCGTCTTCCGTCTCTTCCGAGCTGTCGTCCACAGTTTCTGTTTCTGTTTCAGTATCTGCTTCAGTGTCGGTTTCATCGCTTGGCGTCTCTTGCACGGCTTCATCGAGCGGATTATTGGCGTCCTCACCGGGCGCGACAGGGTCTGCTTCGGGAACGTCAGGCTCGGTTTCAGGTTCTTCGCCGACAGGATCAATCAAAATTGCGCCGAACAAAGTCAACGAACTCAACAAGATAATCATCATCGCGGACATGGCAGACCCCTCTTTCGCAAAATGCGTCAGAGCGGAATTACCCTTTCAAATTGTCGAAAATTGGACGAAATAACGCCCTAAAGCGTAACGAGAGCGCCATCATCCAAGCGCAGCTGACGATCCATCCGCGCTGCGAGATCAAGGTTATGGGTCGCAATCACCGCAGAAAGGCCCGTGCCACGCACCAGTTCCATCAAGGCTGCAAACACCTGATCAGAGGTCCCGGGATCAAGGTTACCAGTTGGTTCATCCGCCAGCAAAAGACGCGGGCTATTCGCTAAAGCACGACAAAATGCGACGCGTTGTTGTTCGCCTCCAGAAAGCGCCGCAGGACGGTGCGCGGCGCGGTGCGCGACACCCACGCGGGTCAGCAAATCTTGCGCATGCGCTTCAGCTTTTGCAGCAGCCACACCGTTGGCGAGTTGCGGCAACACGATGTTCTCAAGCGCTGTAAATTCAGGCAGCAAATGGTGGAACTGATACACAAAGCCTACATCCTCGCGCCGGATCGCCGTGCGTTTGCGATCACTGAGGCCTGTGACGTCCTGCCCTGCGATTTTGACCTGGCCTGTGTCAGGTGTGTCCAGCAGTCCGGCAATATGCAAAAGCGTCGATTTGCCCGCACCAGAGGGGGCCACAAGCGCGACGATTTCGCCTGCTTTGATTTTCAGGTCGACGCTGCGCAAAACGTTCACTTCATTCTCTTGGCCGACGTTATAATTCTTGGCAATATTGCTGAGTTCTAAGGTTAAATCACTCATAGCGCAGCGCCTCCACAGGGTTCATACGCGCCGCGCGGCGGGCGGGAAAAATGGTAACAATGAACGACAGGCCAAGCGAGAGCATAACAGCCGTCATTACATCCTCGAACCTGAGTTCAGCGGGCAAACGATAGAGACCGCGAATTTCGGGATCCCAGACACCACCACCCGCAATCGCGTTCACGAATGAAAAAATCGGATCGATATAGAGCGCAAAAAGGCAACCTAATATCACGCCCAGCGCGGTGCCAATAAGTCCTGTAAACGCACCACAAATAAAGAAAATGCGCAGGATCGAACCTTCGCTCAGACCCATTGTGCGCAAAATTCCAATGTCGCGCCCTTTGTTTTTTACCAACATAATCAAGCCGGACACAATATTCATTGCCGCGACCAGCACGAGGATCGATAGGATGATGAACATCACATTGTCTTCGATTTCGAGCGCGCGCAGGAACCCACCAGAGGCATCTGTCCACGTCCAAAGCTGCGTGCGATCCCCACCTGCGCGCAAAATGGCGAGTTGCAGGTCATCAATCGCCTCGGGTTGCTCAACCATAACTTCGATTTCGTCCGCGGCCCCTTCGCGGTTGAAGAAGCTTTGCGCTTGCGCAAGGGGCATGTAGACCCGCGTGCGGTCGATATCCGCGCGGCCCGCTTTGAAGATATACATGACCTCAAATGCTTTTATCCGCGGGCTGGTGCCAAAGGCCGTCTTTACACCGTTAGGAGAGATAAGTTTGATGCGATCCCCACTGGAAACGCCAAGTTCGCGCGCCACACCAGAGCCGATTGCGATCCCTTCCGCGAAGCGATTGATGTCACCAAATGCTTCTTCAGGATTGGCCACATTCGGGATGGTTTTCAGGTTCGCAGCAGTGATCCCGTAGATTTCAACACCCGCGTTGCGCCCACCTTTGTTGCCCATGACTTGCCCACGCACCAGCGGCGCGGCACGCGTCACCCCGTCCACACCGCGCAGACGTTCAGCCATCGCGTCATAGTCATATATTTTGCGATCAAGGCGGCCAAATTCATCCACCTCGGCGGATTTATAAACCGTCACATGCGCGTTGGTGCCAAGGATGGTTTGCACAAAATCGGTGCGAAACCCAGAGCGCACGGACAGCGTCGCAATCAGCGCGAATACAGCCAAGGTGATGCCGATCAAGCTAATCCAGGTCATCACGCTCACGCCGCCCTCGGCACGTTTCGCGCGCAGGTAGCGCCAGGCGATCATCCACTCGAAACGTGCGAAAGGCATGGGGGTTTTGGTTTTACTTGGTGTACTCACGGCTCGAGCCTCCCTTTGGTGGGATTGTTTATGCGTCAGAGGTGCGCTGGAACAGCACAAAAGGCAAGCGCAGCAGCCAAATCAGCGCAGAAAACAGCGCCAGACCGCTTAGAAATCCGACCAGAGCAAAGATAGCACCCTCGAAAGTCACCGGCATCGCAGGTTTGTAATTCTCCCAGACGCGTCCGGCCAATTCGCCATCGCTAAAGCGCGTGGCGTAACGCGCGCGGCTAAAGGGGCCAAGTCCTTGCATCTGCTCTAGATCGTTCGTGAAGCGTTCGTGCCGCTCAATCGTGCGCACCATCGTATCGGCGCGCGCGGCCCCCATCTGACCGCCTTGCGCAAGATCCACCAGCGCGGCTTCGCGGCTCAGATCTAGGCTTGCGGCGTCGGCGTCAAACTCATCCATGAAACGGGATAACTCATCCACTGCCCCACCAAGGCGCTGCACATATTGCTGCGAATACTCGGGAAATTGCGACACGCCAGCCGCGCCAGTCAAACCAGCGGTTAAGGCAAGCGCGCGCGTCAGCATCGGTTACAGCCCCTCGTAGATCGCCGCAATCTTGGCGATGGCCTGCTCAGGGCTCATCTCTTCACTCTCGCCTGTGCGGCGCGATGTGACTTCAACAACACCATTCTTGAGCCCACGTGGACCCACTGTGATGCGCCACGGCAAACCGATCAAATCCATCGTCGCGAACTTACCGCCTGCGCGCTCTTTGCGATCATCATAAAGCGGATCAAGGCCCAGCGCAGTGAGACTGTCATAGAGCGCGTTACATGCCCCGTCCGCTTCTTCGTCACCCTGCTTGAGGTTCACAATTCCGCAATGGAACGGCGTCACACCTTCGGGCCAAATAATGCCATTGTCGTCATGGGACGCTTCGATAATTGCACCCAAAAGGCGTGAAACACCAATACCGTGGCTGCCCATATGAAGCGGCACTCGCTGGCCTTCCTCATTCTGAACCATAGCGCCCATCTTTTCGGAATACTCAGTGCCAAAGTAGAAAATCTGCCCCACCTCGATCCCTCGCGCCACGCGGCGGCGTTCTTCCGGCACTTCGTTGAACGTGGCTTCATCATGGGTTTCGTCCGTGCGCGCATAGCGGCTGGTGAACTCTTCCATGACCGACTGACACGCAACCTTGTCATCGAAATCAATTGCGCGATCGCCAAAGCTGAGATCGGTAATCTCGCTGTCATAAAATACTTCGCTTTCGCCCGTATCCGCTAACACGAGGAACTCATGTGTGTAATCGCCACCAATCGGCCCACTGTCCGCGCGCATCGGGATGGCCTGCAGACCCATACGCTCATAGGTGCGCAGGTATGTAACCAAGTGACGGTTATACGCATGCAATGCGTCTTCCTTGGTTAAATCAAAGTTATAGCCGTCCTTCATCAGGAATTCGCGGCCCCGCATCACACCGAAGCGCGGACGCACTTCGTCGCGGAACTTCCACTGGATGTGATAGAGCGTCAAAGGCAAGGACTTATAACTGCCCACAAAATTGGCGACCATATCCGTGATCAGCTCTTCGTTTGTGGGACCATAGAGCATCTCACGATCATGACGGTCCTTAATGCGCAGCATCTCAGGGCCATAAGCATCATAGCGCCCGGACTTGCGCCACAAGTCAGCGGACTGCAAGGTGGGCATCAGCATCGGAATGTGCCCTGCGCGCTGCTGCTCTTCGTGCACAATATTTTCAATCTTGCGCAACACTTTGAACCCCAGAGGCAGCCATGAATATATCCCCGCAGAGGATTGCTTGATCATCCCTGCACGCAGCATCAAACGGTGGCTGACAATCTGCGCATCCGCAGGGTTTTCTTTCAGGATCGGCAAAAAATAACGGCTCAGGCGCATGGGATCTCTCTCGAGGTTAGCTCAGATTTCCACCCGTTTAGGCGTTCAAAGCAAAACCAGCAAGCCAAGCCCCTTCATCTTTCCAAATAAACTTCGGGGGAGTCTCAGCTTGCTGAGGCGGGGGCTGGCCCCATCTGCCCTTGAAACCCATGTCTGCATAGGCGATGTCTAGAAACACCAAATCAACAGAGGCGCGCATGGCACTTCCTGTCAAAGATCAGATGAAATACTGGGGCATTACCACCGCAATCTTTATGATAGTGTTGTGGTATTTAGGCGATGTGATCCTGCCCTTTATCCTTGGTGGCGCCATTGCTTACTTCCTTGATCCTGTTGCGGACAAGTTAGAGCGGCTTGGCTGCAGCCGCGTTGTTGCCACAACAATCATCACCTTGGTAGCGTTGGTCATTTTCGTGTTGATGGTTTTGCTCGTTGTTCCGACTTTGATCAACCAAGCCATTGCTTTGTTTGATATTGCCCCGCAACTTTTCCGAGACCTTCAGGCGTTTTTATCCGAGCGTTTTCCCGATTTGATGGATGAAGGCTCGACGCTGCGCCAATCTCTGACGGGGATCGGCGAGACGATCCAATCAAAGGGAGGCGAATTGCTGAGCACAGTGCTCTCGTCCGCGTCTTCGATCATCAATATCGTTGTGCTTTTCTTGATCGTACCGGTAGTCGCTTTCTATTTGCTGCTTGATTGGGACAATATGACTGCCCGCCTTGATACGTTGCTACCGCGCGATCATGCGCCCACAGTGCGCATTTTGGCAAAGCAAGTCGATCAAACCCTAGCGGCCTTCATCCGCGGCATGGGCACAGTCTGTCTCGTGCTAGGCACCTATTACGCCATCGCGCTGATGCTCGTCGGGCTGCAATTTGGTCTCGTTGTTGGCTTCATTGCAGGGTTGATCACCTTTATCCCATATGTTGGCGCGCTTATCGGTGGGGCCTTGGCGATTGGGTTGGGGCTGTTCCAGTTTTGGGGTGATTGGGTTTCACTTGGCCTCGTCGCGGGTATTTTTGTTGTCGGACAAGTGTTGGAGGGCAATGTGTTGACCCCCAAGCTGGTCGGCAATTCCGTTGGCCTGCATCCTGTTTGGCTGCTTTTGTCGCTCTCTGTGTTTGGATCCGTCTTTGGCTTTGTCGGCTTGCTCGTAGGTGTGCCCGTTGCTGCAGCGCTTGGTGTGATCATTCGTTTCTTGGTCAGCCAATACATGGGCAGTCGCCTCTATGCGGGTTTGGAAACCGATGAGCAGAGCGAGCCATAGGCCATGAGCACGCAGTTGAGCTTTGATCTTCCAGCCCGAGCGGCGCTGGGGCGAGATGACTTTTTCATCTCTCCGTCCAACGCCTTGGCCGTTGCTATGATCGACACACCAGACACCTGGAGCAATGGTAAACTGTTGCTTATCGGGCCGAAGGGTTCCGGCAAAACCCATCTCGCACATGTTTGGGCAGCGCAAAGCGGAGCGCGCATTATTTCAGCGCTTACGCTCCAAGAAGACGATGTTCCAGACTTACTGCGAACCCCATTGGTCATCGAAGACATCGATCAAATCACGAAGGATCACGCTTTAGAAACAGCGCTATTCCATCTCCACAACCTTGCGCAAGCCGAAGGGCGCGCGCTCTTGTTCACGGCGAAATTTCAACCCCAGCATTGGGGCCTAACCCTGCCCGACTTGGCAAGCCGTTTGCAGGCCATCCAAACTGCAACCTTGGAAGCCCCTGATGACACGCTGCTGACCGCTGTGCTTATGAAGCTCTTCGCCGATCGCCAACTCAACCCCGCGCCTGACGTCATTCCGTTTCTCGCGCTGCGGATTGATCGCTCGTTCGCAGCCGCGCAGCAGGTTGTTGCGGCACTCGACAAAGCTGCCCTTGATGCGGGGCGCGCGATTACGCGGGCTTTTGCCTCTGCGGCGCTGGACAAGATCCGCGAAGACAGCGCACACTCGGATGCGCAACAGGAGTGATACAAAACGATGCAAGCTGACTTTCTCAAAGCGGACTGCCCTGCTCCGCTCGATCTGCCAGATGTAGATCTGAACGGGCCTGCACGCTTTGTGAATCGCGAACTGAGTTGGCTGAACTTCAATTGGCGCGTGTTGGAAGAAGCAGAAAATCCCCGTGTTCCATTGCTCGAACGCCTGCGGTTTTTGTCTATCTCAGCGACCAACCTTGATGAATTTTACACGGTGCGCGTCGCAGGCCTGCGCGAACTCGCACAAGCTGGAAATACCACGGCTGCGGCCGATGGTTTAAATCCTGCCGAGCAATTGGTCTTGATCAATGAGGACGCACGCAACCTGTTGCAAACCCAGCAAAATGTACTGGAGAGTATCCGCACTCAAATGCTCGACGCAGGCATAGCGATTGTTGCCCGTGCAGACCTGAGTGATGCTGACAAAGAAATCGTCGCAGATATCTTTTTGCACAACGTTTTTCCGGTTCTTTCCCCTCTCGCGATTGATCCTGCACACCCTTTTCCGTTCATCCCGAACACAGGTTACTCGCTTGCGCTGCAGCTTGAGCGGCAATCTGACAAACGCGAGCTCTTCGCGCTTTTGCCGATCCCAGCGCAGATTGATCGCTTTGTCGCGCTGCCGGCACCAGAGGGCCAGTTGCGCTATTTGCCACTTGAAGATGTGCTGCTTGAAAACCTTGGCCGTTTATTTCCGGGCTATAAGCTAAAGGGCCATTTTGAATTTCGCGTGCTACGTGACAGCGACCTTGAGGTCGAAGACGAAGCCGAAGATCTTGTGCGCGAGTTTGAGGTCGCTTTAAAACGTCGCAAACGCGGCGAAGTTGTGCGCATGACCTACACAGGCGATGCACCCAACAAATTGAGAACATTGGTTATGCGCGAGTTGGGTGTGACCGACGCAGAAACCGTTGAACTTCCTGGGATGATTGGCATGTCGGACCTCTCCGAGCTGGTCACAGACGCGCGTCCTGATCTGCTTTGGCCGCCATTCATGCCCCGTATTCCAGAGCGTGTGCAGGATCATGAAGGCGATATGTTCGCAGCCATCCGTCAAAAAGATATGCTTTTGCATCATCCCTACGAGACGTTTGACATGGTCGTGCGCTTTTTGACCCAAGCTGCGCGCGACCCTGATGTGGTCGCCATCAAACAGACGCTTTACCGCACATCCAAACGCTCACCCATTGTGTCAGCTCTGTGCGAAGCAGCGGAGGATGGCAAATCCGTCACCGCTTTGGTCGAGCTCAAAGCGCGCTTTGACGAAGCCGCCAACATCCGCCAATCACGCCGTTTGGAGCGCGCAGGCGCGCATGTGGTGTACGGCTTTCTTGATCTCAAAACCCATGCCAAGATTTCAATCGTGGTGCGACGCGAGGGCGATCAACTGGTCACTTACACGCACTATGGCACTGGCAATTATCACCCGATTACAGCGCGTATTTACACCGATCTGTCGTTCTTTACCTGTGACAAGAAACTGGGACGCGATGCGACCAAAGTGTTCAACTACCTCTCTGGCTATGCGCCCCCTGACGCGCTTGAAAATCTCTCGATTTCGCCCCTGACTCTGAAACCACGTTTGATCGAATTGATCGCGCGCGAAGCGGAACACGCGAAAGCCGGAAAGCCTGCGGTGATCTGGGCCAAGATGAACTCGCTCATTGACCCAGAGGTGATCGACGCGCTTTATCAAGCTTCTCAAGCGGGGGTGAAGATCGACCTGATCATACGCGGCATTTGCGGGCTACGACCGGGAATAAAAGGTCTGAGCGAAACGATCCGAGTAAAGTCTATCGTAGGCCGTTTTCTGGAACATTCGCGTATTGTTTGCTTTGGAAATAGCTATGGTCTGCCCCACAAAAAGGCGCGCGTGTTTATCAGTTCTGCCGATTGGATGGGGCGCAATCTGAACCGACGTGTCGAGACCTTGGTCGAGATCAACAATGGCACGGTCAAAGCGCAAATCGTCAGCCAGATTATGGCGGCAAATCTGGCCGATGTGGCGCAAAGCTGGATCATGCGACCTGATGGGTCTTTCGCGCGAGAGATCGTGCCCGAAGGGCAATTTGCATTTAACTGTCACCGCTTCTTTATGGAAAATCCGTCGCTCTCTGGACGCGGTTCTGCGGGTGCAGCGGATGTGCCACAACTGACCCACACTGACGACGAAAGTGCCTGAAACCATGAGTGCTGACATGACCGCTAACTTCGCGCCCCTCACCACGACGAACCCGTTCGGGCGTCCTTTGTTCAACGATCCATCTGTGCGCAAATTGGCACGTGTGGGCGTCGTCGACATCGGGTCCAACTCTGTACGCATGGTGGTTTTTGACGGTGCCGCGCGCAGCCCTGCTTATTTTTACAACGAGAAAGTCATGTGTGCTTTGGGGGCGGGCATATCAGACACGGGCCGTCTGAATCCTGAAGGACGCGTAAGGGCTTTGGCGGCCGTGGCGAGATTCGAGGCGATTGCGCAAAGCTTGGGTATTTCGCCCTTGACCGCCGTTGCGACCGCTGCGGTACGCGATGCGAGCGATGGACCTGATTTCTGCGCAAATGTTTTGCGCGAAACAGGGTTAAGGGTGCATGTGATCGATGGCCCCGAAGAAGCGCGGCTTTCGGCGCAGGGCGTGCTGCTCGGCTGGCCCGGCTCTTACGGCTTGGTGTGCGATATCGGTGGTGCATCGATGGAGCTGGCCGAAATTCGCGATGGGCATGTTGGTAAATGCGTGACCTCTTCGTTGGGTCCATTGAAGCTGCAAAGCATGAAAGGCGGCGCAAAGGCACGCAAGAAATACGCCAAAGAGGTGATAGCGGACCTGCATGAGCAAATGGGCGAACAGAAGGATCGTTTGTTCCTTGTCGGCGGCTCTTGGCGCGCAATTGCGCGGATCGATATGCACCGACGCGGCTACCCTTTGCATGTTTTGCATGAGTACCGCATGACGCCAAAATCCGTGCGCGAAACGGTGAAGTATATCGCTAAATCCGACATTGAGGAGCTACGCTCCGCCTGTGGCATTTCCGCGGCGCGTATGGTGCTGGTCCCTATCGCGTCGGAAGTTTTGAAAGCGCTGATCAACCAGTTGAAGCCCAAAGACATCGCGATTTCGAGCTATGGTATTCGCGAAGGTATGCTCTACGAGCAAATGCCTCAAAAACTGCGGGATCGTGACCCTTTGATCGAAAGCGCGCGCTTTTCCGAGAGCAAAGACGCACGCATGCCGGGCTTTGGTAAAACGCTTTATGATTTCATCATGCCGCTGTTCAAATCTGCGCCCTTCGCAACCAAACGTCTGGTGAAAGCCGCAAGCCTTTTGCATGACGTCAGTTGGCGCGCGCACCCTGATTTTCGCGCGGAGGTGTGTTTTGACAACTCCACACGCGCCAACCTTGGCGGGCTAAGCCATCCAGAACGCGTGTTTCTTGGCCTTGCCCTGATGTATCGCTACCGCAACAAACCTGATGGCACGCGCTTTGACGAGCTGCTCGAATTACTAACGCCTGAACAAAGGCACCAAGCGGAAATCTTGGGGAAAGCCATGCGTTTCGGCGCGATGCTGTGGATGGAAAAAGACGCCCAGCTTGGCGAAATTAGTTGGTTTCCCAAGAAAAAGAAGCTCGAATTGCGCATGCACAGCTCTGCTAAACCGTTGTTTTCAGAGGTTGCGGAATCTCGACTGTCCTCGCTCGCGAGTTCTTTGGGCGCTGAAGTGACTGTGAAATTCACCAAACCTTCGAAAGAGGCGCAGGCGGACTAAAGATCAACTTCACCTTCTGGTTCCGTCAGTTCCGCGTTGGTTTTGCGGCGCAAAATGATGTCCCCGTTGGGTAAGACCTCGGGCGGATGGTATTTTGAGAAATCCTCAACCTGCTCCAAAAGCCCCCCTAAAGCAGGACCCATATTTTCTACGAAGCCACGCAGAGCCGGTTCAAGCTGCTCTGTGAGATCTTCCATATCGCGCAACGCGGGCTGCATTTCTTGCAGCAAGCCTTCGAACAAAAGGCGCGCGCCTTTTTCCATGAGGCCAAAACCTTCTTCGGGTTTGGTGTCATCAGCCTGCGCAGGCAAAGCCAGTGCGAAGGCCAATGTCGCGGTCAGTGCAATCTGTTTCATAACAAGAATATAGGGGTCTTTGGCTGCGATTTTTAGTCTAAAGATCAATGTCCAGCGTCACAGGGAAGTGATCAGACGCCGTGAGCAGCGCATTTCGCAACGTTTCATCGCGCCAGCATTCAGGATCATCGAAAGGATGCCAAATACGCCAAGCCTTTGCTTTATCGCGCAAATTCTCGCTGACCATGATGTAGTCCAGCAGCGCTTGTAAAAAGCGATTGTCGTTTTTCAGGAAGAACCGCGCAGTTGTCGGTGCACCCCCTATTTTTCGCGCCAAAGCACGTGCGGCATGCGGGTCATAAAGACAAGGACAGCCTGTTTCTCCCAATATGATCTCGACAGAAGACCGCCCGAACAGGTTTTCATACTCATCTAAACCCGGACCATCATTGAGATCCCCGAGCAACATAAGATGCTCGCCCGCACTCAAATGCGTTTCGACCCGGCCGCGCAGCCAAACCGCTTGCGCCAATTGTTTGCGTCGATTGGCGATGGAAAAGAGCATTACCTCAGCCGCGTTATGGGCACCATGCGGCGCTTTGCTCTTCAAATGCGCACCGATCATACGTAATTTCGTGCCATTCGCCGTTTCAATTGCCAATTCTAAAGGTGGCTTAGAAAACGTCACACTGTCGGCGCGATTGTCGATGTCTAGATCAATTTCATAAGTGCCATCAAAGGGCGGCACCACGTCGCCGATCACTCCAACAGGATCGTGTTGTGCGCTCAGTTTAGAGGGGTCGTAAAGTAGCGCAATTTCTTGCTGTGTGGTATTCGTGAACCCTATCAATGCCTTAGCGGCACGCAAGTTGTACACCTTCGCAAAGTTCTCAAGCGCATTAGTCCCAGATCGACCAGTATGATCGTCGGGTGCTTCGATCACCATGATCGCATCAGCATCGATTTTGTTGAACACATAGCCAAGTGCCTTGGCCTGCTCGGATCGTTTTACATCGCGTCGTCCAGACCAACGATTGTCGCGTTGAAGATCGCCCGCCTCATCAAACAAACGGTCGAACCATTCGACATTATAGCACGCAATGCGCATCAAGTGGCCCTGACTTTTGTGATCTCTTCCCAAGCACGGTTGATGTCGACCATACGCTTTTCCGCCATGCGAATTGCCTCTTCCGGGACGCCGCGCGCGATCATGCGGTCGGGATGCGTTTCGCGCACCATATTGCGCCAAATTTTACGGATTTCTTCAAGAGTTGCATCTGGTGAAACGCCCAAGACCGTATAGGGATCAGGAATCGCGTCAGGCACAAAGCGCGCGCGCAAGGCGCGAAACTCCATCTCGGGGAGGCCGAAAATATGCGCAACTTGTTTTAAAAACTCGTTCTCGCTGGGATGATAAAACCCATCCGCCATCGCGATATGAAAAAGCCCCTCCATCAAATCGCACAGAGTGCTTTGCTCATCCTCGAACATATCAGCGATGCGGCGCGCGTATTCTTCAAAACCAGCCACATCAAGACGCGCAAGATTGAAGACTTTTGCGGCATTCTCTTCATCCGACGCAGCTATGTTGAACACTTCACGAAACGCCGTCACCTCATCGCGCGTCACTTGACCATCCGCTTTCGCCATTTTCGCACCCAGCGCAATCACAGCAATCGTAAAGCCCACCGAGCGCTCACGCGGACTGCGCAAACGATCAAATATTTGCGCAAGGCTTTCGCCGATAGAAAGCGCCGCCAGCGCTTCGGATATGCGAGTCCAAAGTGACATGTGATCTTTCTACGCCCCTGCTGCGCTAAAGCCCATGCACGTTTAGGGCATATCGCCCAGAGGTGGGAGTATTTTCTGCATCAAAATCAAATCCATATAGCGCCCGAACTTGAACCCAACTTCAGGCAAAGTCGCGATATGCTGATACCTAAGCTTTTGATGGAAACTTTGCGCCGATGGATTTTCACCGCTAATCGCGGCAATTAGACTGTGAACGTTTTGTTGGCGGGCATGCGTTTCCAGCCATTTGAGCAATGCACCACCCATCCCTTGGCGACGCGCATTTGGAGCAAGATTGATAGATATTTCTTTAGAACGCCAATAGCCAGGCCCGCCGCGAAACGCTGAATAGCTGGTGAAGCCGCCTATGACTCCGTCTTTTTCAGCAACAAAGAAAGCACCATCTCTTGTTTTGATAAGGTCGCTGATGCTCTGTACAGTCTTAATTTCGTCCGTGAACGTCACAGCTGTATCTTCGATCAACGGGTTCCAGATATCGCAGATCGCCTGTGCATCATCCGCCTGCGCGGGTCGGATAATCATGTCAGGGTGCGCGGACCATGCGGTGTTACGAACTCCGCAAAGAGCGCAGCATTCTGAGCGGTTTCAAATCGTATAAGTGCACCAGAAATTGTACCGAGAGTTGCGGACAAAGCATCGGCCTGTGGATGGGCAACCGTCAATTGCTTCAAAGATACCCCCGAAGAGCCAAGCATTTGATTAGGATGCAACGCACCATGCCATTGAATAAGCGGAGGAAAAAATCCATCGAAAGGAAGAATACCACTGCGTGGAACAGCCATTTGCCAGCGCAATTCGCCGCGCTCAAGCGAGACCGCAGTCCCAACATCCTCCCAACGCTCTAAAGCTGCGGCCATATCAGGCACAGCACAAATCCAGTTGGTCAAACGCGGTGTTCCTGAGAAATTATCAAGATTGAACCAACGTGCGCGATCCGGGTTTGGCAC